>Ga0126326_1000456_pt1 | contig 12166 bp, 14 predicted proteins | sample InaspJWI67metaG_FD_94485 | JGI IMG/M metagenome (GOLD analysis project Ga0126326, IMG submission 94485) | Marine gutless worms symbiont microbial communities from Oahu, Hawaii - Inanidrilus sp. 1 OAHU.JWI-67 metaG | ecosystem: Host-associated > Annelida > Digestive system > Unclassified | place... | reverse complement strand
GTGGACTACAACGGAGTCGTGATACTAACTCCTCTACACTAAAAAAGGTAAAGGTAGCCCTGCGGCTGCGATTTGAACCCAGACCCTTCTGCGCCTGAGTCCAGCACGCTAACCACTCGGCTACCCAGCAACACTGCAACCTCGTTATAACGCTCCTCGTTAAAGCGCTGTTTCGGTTATAATGCTTACACACGACGGACCCCAATTTTTAGCACAATTTTCACTGTAATTACATCTCTCAAAGTCGGATGCGTATTATACACGTGAACTGATAAGCCTGCCAGTTTCCCAGAAGTGACAAAAGAGAAAAGTGACAAAGAGACCGGAGTTCAGCGTGAATGTCAGCTAACAGCACTCACTCTTTTGCAGGCTTTTGTAGTTGTTGCTTGATGCTAACAGCACACACGCGTCAAGTTTCAACTGCCACTTGTTGTTCTAGGCACCGGTGTGACAGCCAGCTGCTCTCCCCGTCCCTCCCGCCGTTCGCCAGGGAGTTTAAATAGGAAACGATCGTATGCGCAGGTAGCGCAGCAGAGATGTGCGGACGAGAAAGTATGGGCGCACATAGACGCGTTCACAGACGCATTCATGGACACGTCTGCGTCGCAACATTGCTGTGCATACTTGCGTGCGTAAACGTGGACAACACAGACACGTCCGCAAACGCACACCGACGTGTCCGTAAGCGCGTCTGCAAGCTCAGCGTCTGTGGCGGACGCGAATGCTGCCTTGCGCTAAGTTGCAGACACTTGTAAGTCGTTATGTCTCATAACTGCCGACGCTGCTGAAGGTAAGATTGGATACCGATCTTCTGCAGATGCCTGCAGACGCGGATGGTATTTCTAGCAAAGCGAAAACGTTTGCATCCGCACATCTCTCATCCGCAGTGGCGGGCATCAATTGCGACAGCCGACACCGTGGGCCTATTTCATTATTACACTCTTTTCATTACAACGCTCTTTTCCCTGGGCTCCAATCATGAGCGTTGCAGTGTAACTTCAAATTTGAATTACTGTAATAGGTAAGTAAATAAAGTAACTACCAACCAACAGAAAATGTGGCCATTTCCACAGTCAACAGCATGAGAAGTGTCTGCTGGGCTACGAATGCCAGGTATGGTGCGAAATAACGGCGACAGAGGATTATCACTGTCGGGCAGACGTACGGCGCGGCCACAGGCAGGATATGGACACCACTTGATTGATGGATTGCTCTCAACAAATGCCTACATCATGCAATGACAAATTGCATAAATTAGGCACAAAACAGTCACAACAATCACAATAAACACACACATAAACACACACACACATTTAACGGCCCTTTGTCTGGGACTACCCGGGTGAGCTGGTTCCAGAAAGGTAAAACAATCTGGATTTTACTGAACCAAGAGACAGTGAGTGGCAGTGGCATGAGAGGGACCATAAGCAAGTCTGCACCTAGCTCCAGACAGATAACTACGCCAGCACCCCACCACTCAGTTTCTACCGCGCGATGCTATGCATCCGCGGTACTAGCCATGGCCCTGTGTCTGTCTGTCCATCACTAGTCGGAGTTCTACTAAAATGGCTAAATGTAGGATCACACAAACACCACACAACAGCCCACACAATAGCCCCGGGACTCTAGTTTTCTGATGCCAAAGATCTCCACGAAATTCGACCGGGATCACCCCATGCAGGGGCGCCAAATGCAAGTGGGGTGGGTCAAAATCGGCGATTTTCGACAAATAGCTGGCTATATCTCGAAAACAGTACAAGATAGACACGTGGTTTCTATCAAAGTCGAATAGGAAGTCGTATGCGCTCTATCGAACGGTGACATTGCCGATGACCTTGAGTGACCCTTAAGTGACCCAAACAACCCCATTTTCTGCATTTTGCACAGCTATTCACAGCTTTGTAATGGGTGAACCGAGAAACTTCAAATTTGGTACAATGACTCATCATAGCAAGTCCCACCCTGCCGATGAAAAATCTTCCCTGAAAGGGGTGTGGTCAGAGTCAGGTGACCTGTTTTAGAATTTTACACCCCATGTAAAATCTCTGCAATGGCTAATGCTAGAGACTTCAAATTTTGTATACGGGTCGGCCATGCGAAGTCTTGGTCTTGTGATGAGTGTTCCCGAAGTGGGCTCCCCACTTCGGGAACACTCACTCATCACAAGACCAAGACTTCGCAGGGTCACGTGAGCAATTTCTACATTGTGGACTTAGAAAATTTCGCCACAGCAAGTCGTCGGCATATACAAGTGATATACACAACTCGACTGTCGTCGGTTTGTTTATAACGCCTATAAGACAATGAAAGCGGCTCGAACGCACCACGGTTGAGTGCACATGCTTATTACACTTTGGCCCACCTTAACCCTCCAACTTCATAACTTCGATTTGTTCAGGACTTCTCGTACAAGTAGTTTCTGCACTGTTGCATGGCAATTGGAAAGATTTCAACTGACATGACGCATCATGCGGTCCCTCGGCGATTGTGGAGCTTCTTGTTTTACAGGCCGGATGCCCTTCCAGATGTCCAACAAACAGCACCAAAGCACTGAAGGCAATCACAATACTACATCGTCTAAATGTTCGTGGAAGAATTTCTATGCAAATTGACAGTACACTGTGTACCATAAAAAGGGAGACACCAAACTCATGGCAGTAACTCTGGTCAAACCTTAACCAGTTTTTAAAGTTCTTTCACAGCAAATTCTCTGCCAAAATTTGCAACAAAATGGTTACTAAACATCACATCATACCTTGCATATGTTGCCACACTACCTTGTGAAAAAAATTCGGTACCAGAAATTGCCATGATCAAGAAATGACTGAAACAGTCTCGCATGAAAGACTCAAACTGTCATGTAAGATTCAACCATTTAAAAAGATTCAACCATTTAAAAATAGTCATTGAAAAAGTACTGTCTCCAGATGTGAGCATTATCTAATTAACTGACAAAAATATTTTCACAGTGCCCATACTGCACAACCCACAGAATGATTGATTATACACATCTAGGGTTTGCATTCCTAGGCTCCCGTTTTCCGGGCAATAGGGAATCTCGGTCGATTTCCGTTCCAGAATTCCCAGGAATGGAACTGCTTCGTTCCCGGCAAAAACGGGAACCATGCAGCTGACGGCATTGCTTGTAGCCACTTGTTCTAGAGACGCCAGTTCAAAGGAGTCGCTGCTGGATGCTGTCACGCTCCCACTGGAGTGCCTAGACTAGACAGTGTCCTGCACCCACTGCTCTCTGCAGTACCAGGCGGGCAGAGGGGCTATTACAACGATGCAGATGGCTGATATTGCAGCAGCAGTGACTGAGCACTGGTCACAGTGGTCAGTCACTCACCTCAGCCACCTGCAGTCATGCACACTGGTGTCCAGTCTGCTGACTCTGCTGAGTCCAACGGCCAGCGAGCCAACATAGTCTCGCACTTTTGCTTGTTAGCCGAGTGCACTGCAGTTACTGTTTCGAAGTATAGATTGTCTAATGATGGCAGCCTTTGTTCAGTATAAAAACGAGGGAGTCTGGCAGCATTTTCTTAGAGAGAAAGGTGGCAGTCAGCACAACGCAGACTTTGCAAAACGAAACTGAAAACTGTTGCGGGCTCAACTAAAGGCCTACATGAGCATCTTAAGACAGTCCACGAGGTAATTGTGCTGAAGCGAAAGATTGTGGATGATGACAAGTTGCCAATGCCTGCACCGTCGAAGCACGATAATAATAATAATAGCCATGACAATGTTTATGGTGCTGACATGATGACCAAAGTCATTGCGAGAGTTCACCCGGTTCATTTGATGGATGCAGACTGAACACTGGGTGGCCGCCAACACTCACACCAAGCCAGTCGACTTGGGCTCAGAGTCCACAGAAAATTGGCAGCTATCATCCACATCCACTATCGCCATTGTTATTATTACTCAGCCCGTAAGCTGATACTCATTTTACCGTCCCACGAAGGGTGGAAGGCTGAGTCGACCTAAACACTGCAGTAAAAGTGCACAGCCCATGCTCAAGACTGTATATCACAGCAGCTGTCGCGATAAACACAACTGTCAGCAGCATGATTCGAACCGGAGTCCTCTCACACCGCTGTCAGACGCGCTAACCACTCAGCTACTGAGACCTGCATGTGTCGTATATCGTCCAGAAGAATGACAACACATTGCCTGCATCTGCTTACTGCATGAACGGTATTGGTAGGCCTATAATTATACTTGACTTACGTCAGTACGGACTGCAGAGTACTGAAACTGTGCGTTTTTGCACAAAGTGCTCATGTTATGCGTGTTTGATGCCTGCTGTTAAACAGCATCTATATCTTTCACTTTCAACAGCTCTTACAGCTGTAGGGACGGCGGCTTGACTTAACTGCCTTAATCAGTGCCTGTCGTCATACCTCACGTCATGCCCGGGAATCCCAGAAATAACGTTTGCACATCCCGATTCCTGGAAATGAAAAAAACAGTTCCGGGAATGCAAACCCTATATGTGTCATCAACATCATAGGAAACTGCTTTTGCTCATGATCATCAACGTGTAATCCACCTTCTTGCTTGCAATTTTGCCAAACGTTCACCGATTTAAAAAGTTTTTTCACTGGCAGACTCAGCAATAAATTTTTATAAATATGGCCATTGAAAATTTTACCACACATCAAATGTGCAGATACACCTACCTTGTGATTGATCGTTAATCTCATCACTAGTTTGAGGAAGTCGATTGTTTTTGGACATTGATGTTTTACAAGGTAGTGTAGCGACGCTTATAAGGTGTGGTGGGATTTTTCATGATGCCTACTGCAAATTTCCTAGAGCATCTGTCAGTGAAAAAAATTTGGAAAATTGGTTGGGACACAATGTATTTGCTGAAATATGGCTAAGTTTACCTTGATATCAAACTGCAAATAACGGCGAGCCATTTCACGTGACACAAGCTTCTCAATTATTTCAACAGGAACCAACATGCTGCACTCAAAGCCTGGACATGTAATATGATGAGTCTGACCCTCAGTAATCTTCACTGTCAAATACCTGCCGACATCAACAACACGACAACAAGAGTAACAGTAACACTAACAGAGTCACTTGTGTTGCACCCCCTACTGGGAGACTCAGAGTGCATCACAAAACAATCATCAGTCTGTTTCCCTGTGTCCGTAGGTAGACTGGAACAAAAATGTTTTCAGCTGGTGATGACAAGTACTGGTCGATGTCAGTAAGTCCGAGATGTATGCCAAGGTGGGTTGTGACCATGACCACATCCCTTTCACAGATGATTTTTTTTCGGCAGGCTGGCACTTGTTATGGACAACCTATGTACCAAATTTGAAGTCTCTATCTACACCCATTATGAAGATATGAAAGAAGGAGCAAAGTGTAGAAAATGGAGTGGTTTGAGGTGGGTTAGAGGTCAGTCAAGGTCATCAACAACGTCGCCAATCGACAGAACGCATATGACTTCCTACTCAACTTTAACAGAAACTATCTGTCTATCTTGTACCATTTTCGAGACATAACAAGTTATTTGCCAAAAGTCGCCAGTTTTAACCTACCCCACCTGGGTCGAATTTCACAGAGATCTTTGGTATCAGAATACTCTGTTGGCTATTGTGCCGTGTTGCTGTGTGATCTGAACAAATCCTATGTTTAGCCATTTTAGTAGAAGACTGACTTGTGGCAGACACATTGACAGGTAGACACAGGTAAAAAGGTAAAATGTACGTGGCATGAAGAGTGTCAGTAGTACTTAAATTTATATACGGTTGCCTGTATACAGACACTGCCTAGAATAGAGAATAATAATACGTGTGTATGTGATGATGGACTGACCTTAATTGTGTTAAATTTGTGTAAGAAAAAACGTTAAAAGTCATGAAAAACTGTGTTATTCGCTTGCCGATATGTAATAAGAAAGAACCTGACACATGGCGTCGTGGACAGCATTGCGTTGAAATCGAATGGGATTTGCCCGAGCAGGATATCGGCAGGCGTGTTGACATTTATGTTGTTTGCATCGTGGCTTGTTAACTAAATTTGCGATGGAGAAGTTAAATCCGGAACAACGTGAAGCCGTGAAAAAGTTGTCAAATGAGAGACTGCGGGCGAAATGTGTGAAATCAGGACTTGATGAAGAAACTGTTTTCGCCGCTGAGTGGACTGAACTGTTAAACTTACTCGCCGAGCTTATGGTGAATCCGCAGCCGGCTGTCATTGCTGAGACGATAAGAACTGAGGAGCTGCAGTCGCGAGAGCTGAGTATAAAAAAGCAAGAATTGAGGGTTGCGTGAGTTACGGGCAAAATTGTTACTTCCACTTTTAACACCCAAAGCTAAATCTTTGAATAGTCGTTTGGATGCTACTGCACTAGCTATGTAAGAGAAATTAAGAGATTTTTGCTGAGTGAATTCCGTTTGACGAGCCGTGAATATCGTGCCCGCTTCAATGCCGCTGTGCGTTGTGATGGAACTTATGCATTGTTCACCAGTAGGTTGAAAAATCTCTGGGGATTTTACATGCGTAGTCGTGATTGTGATGAGTTTGATAAGTTGGTGGATTTGATCACTGCAGACCGTCTAAAGGATACCCTTGGTGGCCCTTGCTTGAAATATTGCCTGGGTGCTGCGCTCTGATGAACTGGCGGCTCTGGCAGATACTTTTGACGCGAATTATACTCCCGATGGCCGGTATCGGGGTGTACACATGTACACACGTTCAAAGAAAATAACCTCCAGCATCACAAACTGAGTGGTAAAAATGAACGATTTCGTATACCTCCTCCTCGTCCACTCCCGCCTGCTGTATCTAATGCACCGCAGGAGGGTAGAGATACCGCCACAAGGACAATGGCTACAGCACGTTCTGGTGTGAGTGGGTCTAGCTACTCTAACACACAACGGAAGTGCTGGGTGTGTTCATCACCATTGCACCTAAGAAAGGACTGTCCCAACGCATACGAGTCCGGTAACTATGGGCGTCGGCAGCAAACGCAGTTAATGCGTGTGTTATCCTGAAACAGGCTCCTTCTGCACGCTGCCCTGATGATATTTGTATGTCTGCTGTACCCATTGTATTTGCGGTGACTGATGCAATGGTGCAGAATAGTGATTTCATTTTGCCTTTCGATTCGGTCCGAAAATTGCAAATGGGCACAGGCTGTGATTCTGCTGTGTCTAATGCTGTTGTGACACGTGGTCATAGTAAACAACAGTCGACATCGTCAGACCAGCAACCTGGCGACATGTCGGGGACTGTAAATCCCAGCAGTGAGAATGGGGGTGATATCCATCCTGTTGGGTCGTCTGCATCTAGGTCAGATTCTGTAGGTGGTGAGAGGGATAATGCTCCAGAGAATGTTGAGTACCCTTCTGTTTTCTTGACAAACGAGAGTGACTGTAAGGCCCTTGTTGATGAGCAGCAGGCAGATGGAATGCTTGACCCCTGTTGGCACATGGTATCTCAAAATAAGGGTCGTATGTTTGTCGAAGATTGTATTTTGTACCATTATGATGAAGTGTGTGGACATCAGGTTATGCGTTTGGCACATGAGGCTGTTGTCTCTGGTCACTTAGGAAACCAGAAGACAAGTGAACATATTCGCTTGAATTTCTTCTGGCCAAATATGAAGCGTGATATACTGTCTTACACATCGTCGTGTCAACCCTGTCAACTTAAAGCAAGAGCAAAACGGACAGATAAGGTCCCTATAACTCCCATAGTGCGACCCACTGTTCCATTTGTAGTATGCCATGCTGATATCATTGGCCCAATAGAACCGTCATCTGCAAAAGGTCACAAATGGGCACTGTGTATCATCGATGATTGTTCGCGTTGGCCGGCGGTATATTTATTGCTGTCAGTAACAGCTAAAGCAACTTGTGATGCATTCATGGAGTTGTTCTCGACCACCGGGTGGCCTGAGATTGTGCATCAATCAGGGCTCAAATTTTTGCAACCAACTGACCCGAGAATTTCTCAGTCGTATGGGGGTTTCACCCCGGATTCACACAAATCATCACCCAGAGGCTTCAGGGGTTACTGAGTGCTTTAACGAATCATTCAAAAACATGCTACACCATGCCATCCGTGACTATGGGCGACAGTGGCATCGTGTAGTGCCATGTTTGTTGTGGGCCTTGCGTGAGGTTCCCAATCGGACCACTGGGGTTTCCCCACATTTTCTGCTGTTTGGACGGATACCAAGGGGTCCCTTGTCCATTCTCAGAGAATCATGGGAGGGCTGGCGGCAGGCAGATACCAAAGCAAGCCAACCGGTAAATCAGTGTGTTGCCGAATTTGAACAGAATATGCGCAATGCAGAGAAGTATGCTCGAGAGCACTCAGTCTCTGAACAGGAACGATATGCAAAATATTACAATGCCCACGCTAAGGACAAGTCATTTCAAATTGGTGAACAAGTCATAGTGCTTGAAAAGGACTCGACTCACAAACCATTTGCACGTTGGAAACAGGGTAAAATGTGTGCATTCACCCTACTGTTATGATGTGGAGCTGTCTGATGGCTCACGCCGTCAAATCCATGCTAACAAATTGCGACCATTTATTGGACGTGTGCAGAATGTCGGGATAATCCGTGATCAAGATGTTGATTTTGGGAAAGTTGAATATGCACTGGTGGGTGTAGAGATTGGTCCAACTCATCTTGCTCATCTCAAGGAGTTCTTGAAAACCATACGGGTAAATGGTCTCACCTTGAATCTCAAGAAATGTAGCTTTGCAAAGCAGAACGTGAAATATCTGGGACATTTGATTGGGGGCAATTCCCATCAACCAGATCCAGAACGTCTGGATGCAGTAGTTAAAATGACAGCTCCAAGTACGAAGAAACAACTTCGGCAGGTTTTGGGGTTGTTCTTGTATTATCATACGCATGTGAGAGACTTTGCAACAATTGCAAAGCTGTTAACTGATCTAACTGCGATGCGAATGCCTGCATTGCTGAACTGGGCAGAAAGTGAACAAAATGCTTTTGAAACATTGCAACGTTTAGTATGTGATGCCCCTGTGATGGCTATTCCAATGCCTGGTAAACCATTCAATCTGTATACCGATGCAAGTGCCGTAGCAGTGGGTTGTCAGTTGACCCAGTATGATGATAATATGAGAGAGCATCCAGTGGCATATGCTCGTATGAAGTTGAGTGCCACTCAGTCCTCGTGGTCAGTTATTGAACGTGAGGCCTTTACTATTGTATAGGCATTAAACTGATTCCGAAACATTGTTTTCAGTGCCGATGTTACAGTGTTTACAGATCATAACCCACTCCAGTACCTGAGCAGAGGGGCACCAAAAAGTGCGAAACTCACCCGGTGGGCTTTGGCCTTGCAGGAATATAACCTGACCATAAAATATACACAAGGTGTTTGTAATTCTGTGGCGGATTTTTTGTCCCGTATATAATGTGAGTGCTCATCGAGGTGTCGATGTCATCTAGTGATATCGTGTAGTGAAATGATGTGTTTATTTTGGGTATGTTACCTGAAGATAACGTAATTTTGTGTGACACAAGTGATATGTGTTCTTTTTGTTAAGTTGTATAAGCTGTCTGATGATGGAACGATATTTGAGTGTGCTGTGATCACTCGTAGCCCATTTGTGGCAAGTGTTACATCCACACAAATGTTTGTTAATTTGTGTTGGTTTTTTTCGTTAATGGGCGTGTGTCAGTAGTACTTAAATTTATATACGGTTGCCTGTATACAAACACTGCCTAGAATAGAGAATAATAATACGTGTGTACGTGATGATGGATTGACCTTGATTGTGTTAAATTTGTGTAAGAAAAAAACATTAAAAAGTCATGAAAAACTGTGTTATTCGCTTGCCGATATGTAATAAGAAAGAACCTGACAAGGAGTGTAGGCATTCTCATCTCTCTTTCTTAGGCATAAACCCACAGGTGGATAAACCACTGAAGTCTGTGCCAGACCTATGGTAACTTGCCAGCTGCAGGCATCACCACCTTTTGACTGGTAACAAACTTACTGCTTGGTGACAAAGGCATATGTGTGCGAACAACTTTATCCAACGTTGTTACCTGAAAGCGGAACAGCCAGGGATCAAACTTGTGACCTTTCAGTCACAAGTCCAATACCCTAACTATTACACAAGGCCATAGCCTACTGCGTTAGCAAAGCGTCGCACAGTAAAAAATTATTAAAAGTGATGTTGTTCACCATATTGCTTGCTGGAGTAAAGGCCGGAATGTCACCTCTGTGCAGTTAACAATGAGTGATCCCATATGGCATGTGAGTTCCCGTAGCAGTGTGGCAACCTTGCGAACTGCTATACACTTGTTACTTACTTACTTAATTGCTTACTTACAATTATAACGGCCAAAAATCAATCAAAAAGTGACAGTTACTGAGAGATAAAAACAGAACATACATTTCCCAGCAGGATCGGCAGAAATGATGATCACATGCTATGACAATCGGGTCTTCAGATGCTGGTATGTTGCAGTCACATATATCACACTAAAAATATATGGCAAATACTGAGCAAAATGTTGTTCACGTGACACTTATGAGATAGAGCGAGCAACATTTATAAAACTATGTCCTCTGCTGTAGTATAATGAAGCATAACAAGCACTTCTAAACACCCACGTCCCAATCATACGTGACGGCACTATGGCAACAATGGGATAACTGCCCCCCAGGCCAAAACCAGTGAAGGCAAAGCTCATGGCTATTGACTGATCGACTAGTGGTTTTATGATCCACTCGACACAAAATAGGTCAATTCGGAGACGTTTCCCCAAGCCAATCTCTGGGCTGGGTAGGAAAAAAACTAAACCTAACACAACAAAAGCAAGCATTCGCCAATCTAAAGAAATGTACTACAACACACTTGGCATGATCGGAGTCGGATCGCCAGAGGGGGCGCGAGGGAGAAATTGCCGCCCCCCCATCCCCCGGCGCCGTTCCGGGCCTCTCTGCAACTCAGCCCTGCATCCCTCTAGGGTCGCTGAATCGAGTACCAGCTTCGGCTGGGGTAAGGGCGGGAATGTCACCTCTGCCTTACCTCTGCAGGTAACACTGTGTGATCCTATATGGCTTGTGAGTTCCCGTAGCGGTGTGGCAACTTTGCGAACTGCTATACACTTGTTACATACTTACCTCCGCATCCGCCTCCGGACAAGCGGTCGACATCGCGGGTTGTGGCGCACGAAACGTCGGGGGACAGCCAAGAAATAGGTACGGGGGTGCCTATGCCCCCATAAGTGGGCCAAAGTGCAGCCCGATCGGTTCAACTTCCGAGTTTTCTCCAGCAAAAAAAAAAACGAATTTCGAGTTGGCCGCCATGCTCTCAGCCTCCCATGACGGAGGTATGTTTGAGCTACGACCTTGAACTTTGGCCCGCATGTTCAGCTCCATGAGTGAACTTACTGGCCCAAATATCGACCTCCTAGGCCCATAGCAACGGGCACTAAAAGTCTCTAGAAGACACACCTGTTTAACGGCCCTTTGTCCAGGACTACCCGGGTGAGCTGGTACCAGAAAGGTAAAACTAGTCTGGATTTTACTGAAGCAAGAGACAGTGAGTGGCAGTGGCATCAGCTGTATGCACCTCGCTCCAGACAGATAACCATGCCAACACCCCACCAAAAGTCTCTAGAAAAACCTAGAAATTATTTTTTTCACCAAAATGGCAGTGAAAACTACTTCCGGTTCCGGTTTTCGGACATATTTTTGTTCTCCACCCTCCACTTGGTCGTTTTAGCCAAAAATCTCGAAAAATTTTTGGCCAATTTTTCGTGTTTTGAGCGCCCAAAAGTTTGCGCATTTATATCTCAAAAACTAAACAAGCTATGCCGACCATTCTTCACATTCCCTGATAACTTTTGCTGTAGTATCAGAATCTGGAAAAATATTCTTTCTGGGATCATGATTCGGGGGCTACAGTGCCCCAAAGACGTTCCCAAAAGCCAAAATTTCAAAATTTTCACTTTTTTTTGCACGGCTACTGTGCCCAAATGCTTTATGCCAGCAGTTCAGAACCGATTTCTTTTTGTACCCCACGGGGCCCTCTAGTGACTCTCCCTACGCAGTTGAGGGCAGCCCCTAAAATTTTGGCCCCAGGCCCCCTGGGCTGCCCACCCACAAAAACGTTTTCCCCCAATTTTCCGAAAATCTTAGGG
>Ga0126326_1000454_pt1 | contig 12229 bp, 14 predicted proteins | sample InaspJWI67metaG_FD_94485 | JGI IMG/M metagenome (GOLD analysis project Ga0126326, IMG submission 94485) | Marine gutless worms symbiont microbial communities from Oahu, Hawaii - Inanidrilus sp. 1 OAHU.JWI-67 metaG | ecosystem: Host-associated > Annelida > Digestive system > Unclassified | place... | reverse complement strand
ATTTTTCGATACACTGTCGGACATGGTGGCCTCCTTCCCTGGCTAAATGTTTGGTCTCGCAACCTTTATTTAACCATATCGAGGCCACCGCCTCAAATGTGCGAAAAATATTATACGTTATGGTTTATAACTGCCCCCTATCAAATAACCATAAATATATAATAATTAAAGTTGGTTATGCTCTAGTTTGTCAGCTTTATGTAATCTGGCATGCAATATGCTCTGAGTTTACTTAGTTCACAGAAAGACTAAACCTTTTAGGGTCATTAAATGGATGACAAAAAAAAATAAAAAAGGTAGGGCTAAACTTTCCATGCGGCAATGTAGAGGAGATGTTGCGGATGATGAGAAAATGCCATGAAAAAGGAAATATTGATTGTGAAATTATCATGAAAAAATTCATGGGTAAAGAATTCAGAAATGTTGATTACGATCAGATAAAGAAACAATTTTTCGGGGAAACCTCGAAAAGAAGGAACTCAGATGAAAAGAAATAAAGACATTCATTAATCATGGAGGTAACAGATGCCTATATACCTAAAAGACCTGGATGTCGTCCCCGAGGTTGCAAAATTTCAATCAGCCCTGTTTGTCCTTTGCAGATTCTGTCCGGCAGCCAGTTTGGCCATGCGAAATGATACCCCTTATATTGAGTTCTTTCGCAGATTCTTTGAAACAGAATCATATGAACATCTCGTCTGCGAGATGCAATCTCGTCTGGAAGAAGAAGGCCTCAAAACAAATGTATTTAGAGGCAATCTCTTCCCCATGCCGCTTAATTACATAATTTGTTTCTGGAATTCAGGACAACGGGAAAAATTATTAAAGCAGGCGCAACAATATGAGGCGGTTGTCGTTATGGGGTGCGAAGCCGCTTATCAAAGTGTGTGCACTATTCTCAAACCAACCGATTGTAAAATATTTCTGGGTATGGAATCTGAAGGGGTTTTTGAGGCTATACCAAAATTCCGCTTGCCCCTAAATATATCCCTTGAATTATCGAATGTAATGCCAGTTCGCTACCCGGATATGCAATCTGGGAATAAAGTCAGTCCGTGATTCGAAAAAAGTTAATTCAAAATGTCAGGCACATAAACCAATATGATTCGCAAAATTTTCGCTCTTATCATTCTCAGAACAGCGGCCGTCATAGGCGCCAGTTCGTTTATGGCCTTGCTGTTTTTTCCATACGGCACGCTGTGTGCTCTATAACATTCCAGTTTCATCAGTATAAGAGGATTAATTTGTTATGTGGCCATTTAGAAGGAGAAAGGGTTCGCAATCTATTCGGCTGGATTTATGCTGAACCCGAACAGCGAAAGGGGGTATGACAAATGCAGCTATCAATGATCAATGATGGGACCAGATCCAAAAGGTGCCCTGCAATGATTTCCAATCTAAAGTTCGACATAATCTATGACGAATACCACCCGAAAATTCTCTGCTATCTATCACGCATTGTCGGCCGGGTGGATGCCGAAGATCTCACCCAGGAGGTGTTCGATAAGATTAACCGGGGGCTGGAAGGGTTCCAGGGACGCTCCGATCTCTCCGCCTGGATCTACCGCATCGCAACCAACACAGCGATCGACAGATTCCGCTCGGTTGCCTACAAAAACGAGAGCACTCAAGATGCCTTCGAAGACGAGGCATCCCATCAATCGTCCGTTCCTACGGCAGCGCAGATCACGCCGGTCACAGACCAGCTCGTGATCCGCAAAGAGATGAGCGATTGTGTCAACGAGTTCATCGATAACCTGCCCCCCATTATCGGACCGTTATCGTTCTCAGCGAATTGGTAGGTTTCACCAACAAGGAGATCGCACACATTGTGAGCATTTCTCTGGACAATGTGAAAATCCGGCTCCACCGTGCAAGGGCCAAACTAAAAAAGGCCCTGCAAAAAGGGTGCGATTTTTACTACACCGCGGGCAATACGCTGGCGTGCGATCGCAAACAGGTTATGATATTGCCGAAAACGCCTGAATAAAAAACGACACCACCCTAGCCAAACCACCTCACTTTTCCCTCCATCATTGGCACGTTAAAAAATATGGCTTCAACTGTATCCTTTCACGATCACGATTCGTCTATAGAGATAAATGCGAGTAAAACAGCAAGGAGGTGAATCGAATGTGTGGACCAGAGTTATGTACCTTTTCGTTTTGGTGGGTTGTTCCCGTTGCCATGATGTTCCTGTGCCTTTTCATGCTGCGCGGGCGCAGGGGAACCATGATGAGCGGATTCGGCTGCTGCGGACGTGATTGGCAGCGACCAGGAGACACAGATTCGGCAAGTGATATACTTGACAAGCGATATGCATCTGGAGAAATCGACCAAGCGGAGTACGAAGATAAAAAGAGAATGATTAATGGTCAAGCCGTCGCAGATAAGGCTGGAAACAAATCCAACGGAGGAACTGTAAGATGAGTTGCCAAAAGACCCGACAGAATATCCCCATAACCACAACCAATGCAGTCTGCCCAATTGGAGAGGCGACCGGCAAAAAAAATGTCAGCGAGTCTACCATCCCGGTCCTCTCCTGTGAGGGCGCCTGCATCCGGGGTGAAATTGCCAGGCTCGCGGCCAATCTCGTTGCCAAACACGAATCGTACGGGCGGGGATGCCACGGGGAGTTGATAACGGTGCCGGATTCCGCCATTTCTCAGTGGATCCGGACAGCCGGCAAAGTTATCTTAATTGACGGTTGTTTTCTGAGGTGTCACGGCCGCATCGTCGAACATTTCATCGACGCTGAGAGTTTGGTTCAGTTCGATGCCCTATCCCATTACAAGCGGTACAATGACATTTTCGATTATGAGGACGTACCGGAAGATGAACGCAAAGCGGTGGCACAATCGGTTGCTGATTGGGTGCTCGCTAGTCTGCAAAGCTTTTCCGCCGATGATGCAGTCACCCCGGTCGAAACCACCGGGCAGTGTGGCGCCCGTTGCGGGTAGGTCGTCACCCCAGCATCTGGAAAAACGATTCCAGGTGAGGATTGTCACCGTTTACCCCCACCCCTAAGGAAAATTAAAATACCGGTGTAACCGAAAGAGACCTATGAATTTGAGAACATCGAACAAACACCATTACACCGGTGCTTCAGAGCGAAGAGGGGCTCGAACCGTGGATGCACCTCGATTCAGCAGAAACACCAGCATGGCGCAATAGATTCTACATTCCAACCTAGGAGGAAATGTCTGATGGAAACAAACAAAGCAACCAAAGCAACGACCCTGGTGGAAAAATCTGATGTTCTGATCGCGATCGGTGCGGCGACAGCGGCAAACTGCATCCCCTGCTTCGAACACCTATACGAAAAGGCGGTCACATCTGGAATTCCGGCAAACGAAATCAAAAAAGCCGCCCAAATTGCCAGCCTGATTAAAAACGGAGCACACACGGCCATATCCAGCAGCATCGATGAACTCCTTGGATCACAGAAAATCGACGGATCGGGTTGCTGTGAGACGGCTACCGGGTCGTGTTGTTGATGATGGCCAGTACACGTTATCGATCTGTCAAAAAAGGAGGGTGAAAAATGCACCGCTGCGAAACTTGCAAGTTCAGGAAACAATACGACAAGCATCCTGAGTCATTGCTGGGCCGAATCTGGAAGTGGCATACTGGATGGTGCCCGGGATGGAAATCCTACCTGAAGTCGTTGCAGGACGAAGGACGCACCGCGGTATTGGAGAAAACCAACAAGGTATCGACGATATGAATATCGGCATATACATTTACAACCGTGCTGAGGTGTTGGACTTTTCCGGTCCATTCGAAGTCTTCTCCACCGCTTCACGGGTTTATCGGGACAACGACCCGTTTGATGTATTTTTGATCGGTGAAGCCGGAAAGGCGGTCACAGCCCGAGCAGGCTACCGGGTAATTCCCCATTATTGGTATAGTGACCACCCGTTGATCGATGTGTTGGTCGTCGCCGGGGGTGTTCACGACGATGAGATATGCAAGATGGCAGTGATCGACTGGATTGCCCAGCAGGCGAAGACTGCCGAGATCGTTGCCTCCGTGTGTACAGGAGCCTTTCTGCTGGCTGAGGCGGGGCTGTTGCAAGGAAGACAGGTGACGACCCATTGGCAGGATGTCGATAAACTGCGAACACGTTATCCCGAACTCACTGTCACCGATGGTTGTCGCTGGGTCGACGAAGGAAAGATCCTTACCTCCGGCGGCATCTCGGCGGGGATCGATATGAGTCTGCACCTGGTCGCAAGACTGCACAGCCCGGCACTGGCACGTAAAACCGCAAGACAGATGGAATACGATTGGACGGAAGACGCATTGCGATAGCCTGACACATCCATACAGGCTGGCAAATGGGGAAACATGGTCGCAGAACCCATCGAAAGGTCCGGCGGCTACCTGTACGGGGCCGTGAAATACTGTATGCGCAGTGAATTGTGTGGGATTGTCAACTGTGCCACTGCTCGAAATGTCGTCGATACCACGGTTACTTCGGCGTTTACACCAGCGTCGCCTTCGACCGGCTCGAATTCAACGATGATAGAGGGGGGCGATTGACAAAACGGAATATGAGGATAAAGAAAATGTTAAAAGTCAATCCGCATCCAGATTATCCACCTGAAGAAGGGAGGTATCTTCGGGGAAATGATCACTCACCAGTTGCTGTGGCAATCATTCTGAATCATGATGCCGATAAAATCCCACCTGATATCGAAAATCTTGTGAGGGCTGGTATTGAAAGCGGTGCTGCCCTATCAGGAACAATCCAGACAGTAACAGGAATAGAAAAGATAGTTTGTAATATTGTTGCAAATCCCAACATTCGTTACCTGATTATTGGAGGGCCAGAATCTGGGGGACACGCGACTGGTGAAGCAATAAAAGCATTGATGCGAAATGGTGTGGACGAAATGATGCGAATAAAAGATACATCCGCACCTCATCCTTTTCTGTATAATTTGCCGATGTCGCTGATTGATCGTTTCCGAAAGCAACTTTCGGTAATAGATCTTCAATTTGAGGGTAATCCGGATTTGATCAGAACAGCTGTGTGGTCCTGCTATCAGGAAAATCCATTGGAATTCAGAGGTTATTATCTATATGACCCGGGTGCGTTTCCGGAACAACCGCTAAGTGGTAAAATAACCATGAGAGTGACAAAACCATGGATAGCACAACCCGAGGAAAAGGAGCTTGATGCTGTAAAAAAGGCAAAAGAGCTAATCGAAAAATTAAAGGCAAGGTCAAAAGAAAAACTAAAAACGAATTAATGGAGTAAACAAACAAAATGATTAATGTTGGGTTTGTTTTATATAAAAAAAGTGAAGAGCCAGGAACTTTGAATGCCATATGGTGCCATACAGATGGAGGCAATGGTACTGGTATAGCAACCGGAGGATCCACCGAAGGATTTGAAGGAAATTATCGAATCCGCTATTCTGATGATAAGGGTAATATAAAAGCTGATCGAGAGTTGAAGATCCATAGGGATGGCGACTTTTACAAACTGCAATGGCTCAATAATGGCAAAGTAACAGGCGAAGGCATCGGCATGGAAACTGCGGAAAGTCTGTCAGTCGGATACTGTGATGTATAGGAAGAGTATATTGATGCAATTTATTCAAATACGAATAAAATTCGCATAACAAGTCATTGCACCCGAACTAAAATGCACACGCGTTTTCGGTCGGTTTGGATGATGAATATAATAATAATTTTAATAATGATAATATTTGCTGATGTTTCTATCGGGTGAATTCCAGCCGTTGGAAAAGCGATTCACAGCAGTAACAATCTAAAAAAGAGCGACATATGAGCATCCGTGATCGTTGGATCAATCTCCTTCATCGTGCAGCAACAGCGACCAGAAAGACGCGAAAGCTTCTCACCCCGATCGGGTTGATAATCTTTGGTGTGTTCACTGGGATTTTCATAATTCTGTCTATGCTCATGGATTGGTGGCTTTCCCTACCTTGGCCGTTGCCAAGCGGCCCTACTTGGTTCATAGCGATGCTCCTCATTGCCGTGGGTGCTGGCGTGACGGCGTGGTCAGTACTCCATTTTCTGAAAATGAAAGGGACACCCGTCCCCTTCAACCCTCCGCCTGAGATAGTCACAACCGGACCGTACCGGTTTGCCAGGAACCCGATGTTGACGGGTGTTTTTCTCCTCCTTTTCGGGATCGGATTCGCAATCAAGTCGCTCTCACTTGTCGTCTTTTTCACTCCGGTTTATATCCTGGCAAACGTATGGGAGCTAATTGAGATAGAGGAGCCGGAGTTGGTGAAGCGGCTCGGTCAAGAGTACGTCGCCTATCGGCAGCGGACCCCGATGTTTTTACCTAGAATGAGGCTTAAGAATTGAGCATGTCTAACGAGTCGCTCCAGCCAACAAGACAATGCGGGCCTCGCGGCTGAACTCCGACGTTGGTACAAGGAATACGAACATTCTCAGGTGGTTTTCCTGAAATTGTAGCAACTGTGGAATACCGAAAATAGTGTTGAGACCAGGATGACCCTTTATTGCGCCAATTTTGAATAGGTAGCTTATAAATATGCAAATCAATCAATCGGGCAAAGTTGTTTCAAGAGAAGTTGCGGCAGGTGCGGCTGTATATTCTAAATTCCTGCTATCCATTTATGACATTGAAGTGTTGATGTTTGAACTGCCTTACATCTTTAAATGCCCTTTGGGCGCGGTTCGGGACTTTTTCAATAGAAATATTTCAAGCATACATCTGGATGTTGGTGTTGGTACCGGGTATTTCCTCGATAAGTGTAAATTTCCAGTTGAAAATCCTACCGTCCATCTAATGGATCTCAACCCAAATACTCTCGAAAAAACTTCCAACAGAATCAAACGATATGAACCTGTATCATATCAATGTAACGTGTTGGAGCCCATTCAAGAAGAGTTGCCATTGTTTGACTCAGTCAGTGCAATGAATTTTCTGCACTGTCTCCCTGGGACGATGCTCTCGAAAGAAATAGCTATTAGAAATTTAGTGCCATTCCTAAATGAAGATGGTGTGTTTTTTGGAATAACAGTATTAGGTGAAGGCGTTGACGCTGGGTTCCTCTATAGAAAAGCAAACGCTGCATATAATAAAAAGGCGATCTTCAGCAATTTGCATGATAACGTTTCAGACCTTGAACTTATTTTAAGCCGCCAATTTCAAGATTATTCTGTGAATATTGTTGGAAGCGTAGCCTTTTTTACCGGCCAAAAGTAATAAATATTTGGTGAGGTTGGAACTACTACTGCTTTAATCGCCAACATATTAGGCTACCAGAAAATTTTAATACCTCTAACAAATCAAAATATCGAAAATGCACACCACGACCATGTATCGGTGATATTCCTGATTTCCTGACCGGCGAGCAATACCATCTGAAGTGTTCAGAATTTCTGCAATATCGAACTATTGAATGTTTTTAGCGGCATTCCTCAGTTTGGATATCATTTACATACATGCAGTTTATACGTATTTGTGATATTTGCATGATAGCTGCATTTTAAGTGGGAGCCTGATATTAATCATACAATATGCTCAGGAAAGAACTGTGAAACTTAATAAAAAGACCATACTGATTATTGCCTGCACTGGATTCTTGTTCGCGTTTAACATACAAAAATCGTTTGGCTGCTCATGTATCAAGCCACCACCATCTAAACAATTATTTAAAAAGGCGGTCGCTGTCTTTACCGGACGTGTCATTGAATTGAAATCACCGTTTCGATTTTTTAAAAATTATAATGATCGTACCAAAGTAACTATTAATGTCGATACAATCTGGAAAGGAACAAAAAAAGAAACAATTACCTTATCCACTCCTAAGCATAGAGAGAGTTGCGGTGTTAGTTTTGTGAAGGGCAATAATTATCTAATATATGCTTTTGGTACAGAATCTAACCTGACTGTAAATCAATGTGGCCGGGTCTTGCAAATTGGTGAAGCAACCAAAGACTTGGCTGAACTTGGAGAAGGAACAGTAGTTAAGAAATAATGGCGCAATGAGTAGAGATTCTATAATCATACCATTTCTGGCATTTTAGTCTTTAATATATCTTCTATTAGTACTGTTCCTGTCTGCTCACAAGCCGCTGGAGATATCCGCTTGTTTCCCTGTATATCACAAGGCTGAAAACCTTATAATAATTTCGATAAATCCCACCAACGAAACTGCCACCACGATTATTAATCCACAGTTGCCGTGAAAAACAAAAAGGTGCGGACTGATGGGTATAGTCCACGTCAAATTCAACTACCTATATCTGCAATGTCTTAAACCCAACTATTTTGCTTAAAACCTTTTGTTGCCTCCAGCGTATTAAGAGAATAGGGCGCTCAAAGTATAACACTTGTGTCAATGTTGAGCTCTGGTAATATACAGGTTATTTCATTTCGACAGACGTATCCGGGGCATGGCGTGATAGTATTTCCTGATAAATGCCCTTTTCCTTAACCCGTATTAAAGCGGTGTTGAATTTTTTTATAAGACTTTTATAGTTAGGATACTTTTTAGATACCATCAGGTGTAATGTGGTTGTATCGAGAGGTTTTTTGCAGGTCGTGAAGGAGCGATAATCTTTTGGATATAACTTCTTGATCAAATTCCAGCCCACGTAGTTACTTAACGGGAAAATATCATATCTTTGATGATAAATGAGCTCCAGCGCTTTCTGTTCGGTAGTAACATACATCACATCCAAATTTGCCTTTTTAAAGGCCTCGGCATAATAATAACCGAGCACACCAACTATCGTATATTTTTTTTGTTCGTCTATTCTATCATAATCAATCGGATTCTCATGCTTTTTCCGGTTATAAAAGAAGACTGTAGTCGTTTCTGATACGGGGTCAGAAAAAGACGCATAATTTTTTCTTTGATTCGTAATCGAATATGGAAATGCAGCAAAGATATCGCCACTTTTTACATAAGCGGCACATCTTTTCCAAGGGTAAAAATTGTAGGTGATATCTATATCAGCTTCTTTAAAAACCGCCGTAACAATTTCAGAAAAAAACCCATAACCTTCGATTTCTGCAGATGTGTAAGGCCTCCATTCACCAGTTGCGAGGGGGATCCTCTCTTCAGCTATACTGGGAATATCGCTTAATAATAAAAAGCATATTACTACAATGGATTTAATCCATATATTGAACTTTGAGTTGGTTACCCTTGTTGAAAGTACTTGCAAAATTCTATCCCTTTCTCGACTTGTTGTAATTACCCCGCGCTAGTTAGAAATCTTGGTCTCATCCAAAACTTTTCGAACTGTGTTTGCTATATCATCCAGCGCAAGCGGTTTTATAAGGACATTGTCGATGCCAAATTCTTTGACATTCTCAGGGGTTATTCTCATATTGAATCCACTGCAAATTATTATTGGGATATCCGGGCGAATCCTCTTGATTTCCTTGGCCAGTTCTTCACCAGTCATCTTAGGCATTGTAAAATCAGTGATTATCATATCGAATGTCTCGGGCTCGACGCAAAAGGCTTCCAACGCATCATAAGCGCTGTTATGGATTCTAACCGTGTATCCCAAACTCTCCAACAACCTCTTGCCAACATCAGTTAGAGACTCTTCATCATCTACAAAAAGTATCTGCTCATTGCCTCGTGGCAGCGATAGGGAGATCCCGGGGGCCTTTTCTGCATGGCTCCCAATAAGTGGGAATAAAATATGAAAAGATGTCCCGATGCCCGGTTCACTGTAAATTTTTATATCACCACCATGGTCTTTCACTATCCCATGAACCGTGGCCAGGCCCATGCCGGTCCCTTCCCCGGGTTCTTTAGTTGTGAAATAAGGCTCAAATATGCGAGAGACCGTATTTTTATCCATACCCTGGCCGGTATCTGTTACGGTTAGTTTGAGGTATCGGCCAGGCTTAAGATCTTCATAACTATAAACATCATCGGTAGTCAAAACTACCGGGATTAATTCGACTTCAAGTTGACCGCCGGTTTCTTTCATTGCATGGAAGGCATTTGTGCAAAGATTCATTACAGTCTGATGAACTTGCGTTTGATCAGCCCTGATAGTGCCCGAGTTGGATTGAACGTTATGCCGTATCTCAATGGTTGAAGGAAGCGAAGCCCTCAACAGGTTCAAGGCCTCTTTCACAATCAATCCGACATCAACCGGTATCTTTTCGGTCTTGCTCTGCCTGCTGAAAGCCAGTATTTGTTGTACGAGCTTTTTAGCACGTTCGCTTGCCAAACATAGCTGCTCTATATATTCTTGCGCTTTTTGATTATCCGGAGTATTTAGCTGGGCAAGTTGTGCGTATCCCATGATGGCACCAAGGATATTATTAAAATCGTGGGCAATGCCGCCTGCCAAAGTGCCAATGGCTTCCATCTTTTGAGATTGCTGGAGTTTCTTCTCGAACAGTAGCCGCTCTTTTGCGTGTGCTTTTTCACGCGTGAAGTCATGTACAAAAGCACCAAAGGCGATGGAACGGTTAGACGCATCGGTAACCAGCCAACTGCGTAGCAATATGGGTAGCATGCTGCCGTCTTGGCGAATCAAATTCGATTCAAGGGTACGATCTCGAAATTCACCTCGTAAAATGTCCTGCAAGGTTTTTTCAACCGCGGTATGCGTTTGAGTAGGTAAGAACCGGCTATAATGCTGGCAAACCAAGTCCTCTCGCCGATATCCTGTCATGAGGGCCAACTTCTCGCTGGCATCTATGACCAAACCATCGAAATCTATCATTACAATCCCATCTGGACTGGAATCGAAAAGGCTGCGAAACTGATTTTCACTTTGCTTGGCACGAGAAAGATAAAGTGTCAAACTTTTATTTAGAATTATAGCGATGATTGCAATGCCGGTCAGGATAGTGGTAGCGATCGCGACGGATGTGTAATTGGTATAAGGGCTCATGTGGTTGGTAACGGCACCATTGGTCTCCATAATCCCAATCAGCGCCAAAGAAGCGATCGCAGTTATAGAGAACCAGAGAAACAACCGTTTTTCCAAAATCAAGCTGGAAATGATCATAATGGCTGGAAGGATCAGATTTGCCTCATCGTGAAATCCTTCACCAACCCACATTAATGCATTTACCGTTATCAAGAAGAAACAACACGTCAGAATTCCAGCCCAGCGAGTTTTGCCAGCATAGTTTAGCCAAAGCAAGACCCCCAAAAGGAAAAGGTTGCCGAGGGCAATCCAAAAACTATGAGCGTAGCCTGCAGCGAGAGTAATGATGGTCATAATGACCGCCGCTATGAAAGACGTGGTTAGAATGAGGGCAAGATTGTGATTATCCATCAGTTCTCTAGCGGTTGCGCCCAGATCATCATCCGACGCACGCCAAGGCATAAAAAAGGCAGTTACACTAGATAACCACGGGTGTTTCAGGCTGGTAGCTTGCAGAGGGTAATCCCCTTGTTTCCGGCTTGTGATGTATTCATCCATCAGTAAAAAGGTATTTTGATTTCTCAAATCTTGTTAGCGTTCGAAATATACCGGTATTGATTACTGAATATCGGTAAAAAAAATAAATACTTAAATTATTAAAAGGTAGGCGCTTTTATTTAATTTGGAATTTGGTGGGAAAGGTGGGACTCAATCCTTAAAAAGATCTAATAATTAAAGGAATTCGTAACTATCCATACCTATTGCCACTGGATAACGGGGGAGGAGCGTCCAAACCTCGAAAGCGCGTTGTTGGACGGGGGGAAGGGGGTACGAAAGCGCGTACGAAAAACGCATATTTTGGCATATAAAAAGAAAGCGACTCCAGTATCTAACTGAAATCGCTCTCTTTAATATAATTGTGGTGCCGAAGGCCGGATTCCATTGTTTACAAATGAAATCAATTGGTTGAATAATCTCAACTGTCATTAAGCACCATTGACTGACAAATTGTACGATCCTGGCTGCATAATCGCATCTGAAATGCATATCTAAGATTCCACTTAATACCAGAATCATTCATAGATTAAGTCACTGCCAACCAAAGATTGTTGCAACAATGCTCGGTCGGCCCAAAAATCATGGCTATAAATGCAATTTTAATGGATTTGTGATACCAAGATAGCACTTAGAGTTGTCAATTCACAGTTGAGCTAATTCGGGTGGAGGCTGTTAAATGGTGGTAGCGTCAATAATCTTTCGCACTTTTGATTCGGTGGCCACTCAGTTAAGCTGCGAGTTCTTCTTTTTTTAATTCCGTTAACAAGTTCATATTCAAGTAACGACGTGTTCCCCAGCGGGT
>Ga0126326_1000453_pt1 | contig 12306 bp, 13 predicted proteins | sample InaspJWI67metaG_FD_94485 | JGI IMG/M metagenome (GOLD analysis project Ga0126326, IMG submission 94485) | Marine gutless worms symbiont microbial communities from Oahu, Hawaii - Inanidrilus sp. 1 OAHU.JWI-67 metaG | ecosystem: Host-associated > Annelida > Digestive system > Unclassified | place... | reverse complement strand
TGATTTTTCAAGTTAAGTGATGATATAAAGGGCCAAAAATATTATATCAAATGATATCAAATAAATAACTTTGATGTGGATGATTTTTTGGATAAATGGCACATCCGTTGCTTTATTACGTGGACAATTGTTCTTTTAAATGCTGATACCCGCCGGGCCAGCGGCGCACTTCATTCAGCAATGAAAGTGAAATTTTTACGGTATTGCGGTAAATGTTGTGTGTATCGAACATGGAATCTGACGAGGTTCGGTATCAGACGAGGATAGCTCAATTGGTAGAGCATCGTAATTTTAATACGGGAGTTGCAGGTTCAAGTCCTGCTCCAACCAGGGTTTCCAACCCTCATGATCGCTGTAAACGGTCACCTGACAGGCCCGAGGGGAGTGAGTCGTTGTCCACCCGGTTTTTCCCGAGCTTTCAGCCGGGATCGGATGACCTGCATGCGAATCCGGTTTTAGAAAGGATTGCGTCAGGCACCGGCAAAAGCTGATGCCCGGGTAAAACAGCACTTAAAAACACGCCATGCAGCGCGTGGATACCGCTTCACCCAAGAATTCAGGCTAACGGCATGATATGTATCCGATTTAAGAAGCTCAGAAGGACACGGGTTTTGAAACTGTTTAGATAAAATGCATGACTGCCTGAAGGACAAAAGAAGCTTAAACAGCGCTCCGCGTGTTAAGTGTGGAAGGATTTCAGCTTGCTTCCCAACGGTTTAATAACTCGGCGGTTTTATAACAGTGTCCCGAAAATAAATGCAGGGGAAAGGAGTGCAAAATGTTTTTAATTAAAACAGCGAAAGTTCGTTCGTTTGAAAAAGGTTTATACTTTCGGGATGGTGAATTCGCGGGTCTTTTGGAAAAAGGTCGTTACTGGTTCATCGATCCTTTATGCAAGGTCAAGGTATCCGTTGTTTCGCAGCGGAACGCCTGGTTCGTGCATGAAGATCTTGATATGATTGTTAAATCAGGTGCCCTGAAAGGCCACGCAACCGTCCCTGATCTCAAGGATTACCAGAGGGCGCTGGTCTGGGTTAACGGTCGTTTTGAGCGAGTCCTGGGCCCTGGATTATACGCGCTCTGGACCAAAGTCTGCGATGTAAAAATTGAAGTTGTAGACGCAGGAGATGTCCGTTTCAACCATAAGGACCTTAACATCATCGCTAAATCCGACGGCGTGGAAAAAGCGCTGAACATTTCTAATGTCGAGCAAGGATTCGCCGGCGTTTGCTTTTTGGACGGCGTGTATGTTGAAACTTTTGGACCGGGTCAGTACATGTTCTGGAAAAACATGGGAAAGGTGAAAGTTTACCATGTTGACATGCGTGAGACGGTACTGGACGTGTCCGGTCAGGAGATCATGACATCTGATAAGGTAACACTGCGCATGAATGCCGTGATCACATACAGGGTTGCAGATGCGCTGAAATCCGTGTCCGTTGTTGACGACAGCAAGCAGGCCGTTTACCGTGAAGCACAGCTTGCGCTGCGGGCTGTTATCGGGACTTTCGATTTGGACACGCTTCTGACAGACAAAGAGAAGGTGGCCCAGGATCTTGAGGGTACCATAAAGGACCGCGCCGCTGAATTCGGTATCGAAGTTCTGGCGCTCGGTATAAGAGATGTAATTCTGCCGGGTGATATGAAGGACCTCATGAATAAGGTTATCGAAGCCGAAAAAGCGGCAGATGCGAACCTGATCATGCGTCGGGAAGAGACGGCCGCGATGCGCAGCCAGGCAAATACGGCCAAGCTCCTGGACAACAATCCGACGCTTATGAGACTGCGTGAGCTGGATATTCTTGAAAAAGTCGCTGGAAACGCCAAGCTTAACGTCGTGCTCGGTGAAAAGGGGCTTGCGGACAGAGTCGTGAACTTATTATAATCATTAATGAATGAGGATGCCCCGTCCATTGGACGGGGCAATGCCTCGAACCGGAAAATATGAATATTGAAACAATACCTGAGGGGAAATGAAAATGGTTACCATCGATGGCTCATATGGCGAAGGCGGCGGCCAGATCCTGCGGACGGCTCTCGCACTTTCACTGGTGACGGGAAAACCGTTTTCCATACATAACATCCGGGCCGGTCGTAAAAAGCCGGGACTCATGCGCCAGCATCTTACGGCTGTAAATGCAGCTGCAGAAATTGGCAATGCAGCACTGGAAGGCAACAGTATCGGCTCGCAGGCCTTTACTTTTGAGCCTGAAATGATCAAACCGGGCAAGTACCATTTTGCTATCGGCTCTGCCGGTAGCTGTACACTGGTTTTTCAGACGATACTGCCGGCACTGATAATTGCCGACGCACCATCTGAAATCATACTGGAAGGGGGCACGCATAACCCGTTTGCGCCGCCGTTTGACTTTCTTGAAAAGGCGTTTCTTCCGGTTATCAATCGAATGGGACCCAAGGTGGATGCAGTACTGGAAAAACCTGGATTTTACCCGGCAGGAGGGGGCAGGTTCAAGGTATCTATCAAGCCGGCTGGTCTTAAAAGGTTCGATCTTCTTGAGCGCGGAAATATTATTGATAAAACAGCCCGCGCTTATGTTGCCAATCTGCCGGTCAATATCGCAAACAGGGAGCTCAAAGTTATTCGTGAAAAGCTTCGATGGGATCAAGAACGGCTTGAAGCCGTTGAAGTTGAAAATTCTCAAGGACCCGGCAACATCCTGACGGTAGCGGTTGAAAGTGATCAGATTACCGAAGTGTTCACAGGGTTTGGTGAAAAGGGCGTTTCCGCGGAAAAAGTTGCCAAGCGGGCCGCAAAATCCGTCCAGGAATACCTGGCCTTCAATGCGCCGGTGGGCAGGTATCTTGCAGATCAGCTTCTGATACCAATGGCATTGGCTGGGAGCGGTAAATTCCGAACGCTTTCACCAACGAAGCATACGACAACCAATGTCGAGATTATCAAAAAGTTTCTAGAGGTTGAAATAGCTGTAAATGAATACGATCAGAATCAATGGGAGATCGAAATATGGAATGGATAAAAAATGAAGATAATTTCAATGTGCCGGTGAAATCATGGTGCAAAGACATCGAAGAAGGGGCCATGGCTCAGGCGGTGGACCTTGCAAAGCACCCGGTAGTATTTCGCCACGTGGCTCTGATGCCGGACTGCCATCAGGGTTATGGAATGCCGATCGGCGGTGTGATTGCCTGTACCAATGCCGTTATTCCCAATGCCGTGGGGGTGGATATCGGATGCGGCATGGGGGCTGTTCGGACAAGTGTCGAGGTCTCAGATACAACAAGAGAGCAGCTCAGAGATGTTGTAACCAGGGTCAAGGAAGCGGTTCCCTGCGGGGAAGGCAGGGCCCATAAAAAGGCGCCAAGCCTGGATGGCTTCGATGAAGCCATTAGTTCTTACAGCGACAGAAAATGGTTTTCGGATCACGCTCGCGACCTTGCCTGCAGAAATCTGGGAACGCTCGGCGGCGGAAATCATTTTATCGAGATCCAGGCCGGTGACGATAATCATGTATGGCTGATGATCCATTCCGGATCCCGGCACCTGGGCAATGTGATTGCCAGGTTTTATAATGGGCGGGCGCTTGAATTAAACCGCAAGTGGCATTCAAGTATTCCAAACAAAGATCTGGCTTTTTTGCCGGTGAATACACAGGAGGGCCAGGATTATATAAAGGACATGAATTTTGCGCTCGATTATGCGAAAGAAAACAGGCGAAGAATCATGCAAAGCTTTATGGCTGCTTTTCAATCCGTATATGAAGAGGCTGAATTTGGGAATCATGTGAATATCCATCACAATTATGCGGCCCGGGAATTTCATTTTGGTAAAGATGTGTGGATTCACCGAAAGGGCGCCACTTCAGCCAAACCAGATGAAACCGGCATAATTCCGGGATCTATGGGAACACCTTCCTATATCGTCAAGGGTATTGGAAATATAGAATCCTTTATGTCATGTTCCCACGGTGCCGGGCGTGTGATGGGAAGAATGCAGGCAACCCGTGCATTGACACCTGAAGAATGTGACAAGGCCATGGAAGGCATCGTGCATGATCGCTGGAGTAAAGTAAAGCGGGGTAAAACCAAAGGGATGTACGATCTGAGTGAAGCGCCTCAGGCTTATAAGAATATTGATGCAGTCATCGAGGCCGAACAGGACCTGATCAAACCGATCGTTAAGCTAAGGCCTCTGGCAGTTGTAAAGGGTTAGATCATGCAGATCGATTGGCTGTATTATACTTTTTTAAATGAGCATGATAAAAATCAAATATTGACAATGCGAAGAAGTCAGGGTATGATTGCAGAAATTCTTACGAAAGAATGTAAAATGATGCGCTTAAAGAATTCAACACAATTTAACCAACATGAGTATTCAAAATGGTCGAGCGATATGCTTTTAAGTCCGTTTTGTAATGCCCTTCACGGGGCGGATATAATTGAATCGCGCCTGGAGGGACCATGACCTGATACGATATTTTAGCATGAGTAATAAGACCTCTTTTGGCAGTCATGCTGAAAGGGGTTTTATAATTTCAGACATCAGGATCAGAAGAGAAGTCACATGAAAGCGCTTAAACCCAAACAATATAACTTCATATGTAAACTGTGGTATTGCCCGGGCGGAAATACCTCGCGCGGAAGTATGTCCTCATTGTTTGATGCCGAGTTCGATTTCACAGGGATCATTATAAGAACGGAGGAACATATGTTCTGACCAAACGTTCAGTATGCTATTTACAAACCCTTTCGGTTGCCCAAGGCATGCTGAGAGGGTTTTTTTTTGAGTATTTACTTATAAACAGGATGGCATCTAAGTGTCCGATTTCCGAATTTTTATACAGCTTGATTGCTAAAGAAAAATCCGGATACCCACTTAGGTTAAGCATGAATGAAATAATGCCATCGATAATTACTTCATCCATCAGTCCTGTTTAAAACAGGAAGTTTTTAATAATATAAAAACTTTCACAGGTGGGCTATGCCCAAATTCAGGAAGGGTTGACCTCAGCGGGGCGGGGCCTGGTTTTGAAAACCAGTAACGCCTGAAAAGGTGCATCAGAGTTCGAGTCTCTGTCCCTCCGCCAATAAAAGGAGGTGAGGTGATCGCCAGGATCAAGACCTGCATGTTAAATTGTACAAATAGAATTTTACGGTGAGATGACCGAACGGTAAGGCAAAAGATTATGAAAGTAATACTTCTAAACCAGGACTATTCCTACATTAACAGCATTTCTGTGCGCAGAGCCTTAAGACTGATAGCCAAAGGCAAGGTGACTGTGGAGAAGTACTCGGAAAGAATCATAAGAACCGTTACCGAGGATATTGCCGTGCCGCTGATTCTTCGTCTAGTTTATCTGGTAAGGCAGATTTACAGGAAAGCAGTAACCTGGTCCAAAAAAAACGTAATGGTTCGGGATGATTTCAAGTGTGTTTACTGCGGGTCTAATAAAAATCTTAACATTGACCATGTTATTCCCCAGTCAAAAGGAGGCAGGAACACTTTTGAAAACACTGTAACTTCATGCGTTAGCTGTAATAACAGGAAAGGTGACAGGACGTTGAGGGAGGCAAAGATGTACTATAAAAGGAGAAACTTTACTCCATATCAGCCGACTGTCATGGAGTTCATAAAGAAGTCTCTTGACAGTATCGGCGTTTATGACCTGCTTGTAAAAGCGGGTATCTATTAACACCGGGAGATTGCTCATAAGTATCAAGCAGCCGGGAATAATAAATTGCCGGTGGCGGGCTGGGGCAATGCTGTAAAGGGTAATTTGCTGTGAGGTATCCAAGCTGGCAAGGAGCCTGACTGTTAATCAGGAAATCGCCGGTTCGAGCCCGGCCCTCACAGCCAGGATGAATAAAGCAGAACTATTCCGTGAGATGGTGTCGGTAGACTCAATTGGAAGAGCGCCTGGATGTGGCCCGGGTAGTTGGGGGTTCGAATCCCCTCCGACACCCCATTTGGGTCCGGGAGCATGGTTTATGCTTCCCGGGCAGAATCGGAGAGTAAGTCAAATGGGAGACGGCGTGGCCTGGGACCACGTAGCTGGGGGTTCGAGTCCCTCCTCTCCGACCACTAATTGATCCGGTATAGGTGAAGGCAAGAAAGTGAAATATGCACCGGAGGTCATGGCGACTAAACTGGCTCCAAACCAGCAGGATAAGGTTCGATTCCTTACCGGTGTGCCAAAAGACGAATTGGAGGAGTGAACTTCTCTCAAGGCCGCTCTGGCTTGAAAGCGGCTGCAAGGTCGATCGGTTTGCCGTGGGGCGTATTGAGATACGCACGTCGCCAGGCCGCCTTGCGCCGGCGCATATCCTCGCCGCCCACGAGGCCCTTGGCGGCACAGATCCGTTCGAGGGCGCTGAGCCAGTGCTGGTAGTAAGTGTCCCCCATATCCGGATCGCCCCTCTCCTGCGCCGCAGCGATTTCCTGGTTGAAAACCTCAACCCACTCCGGCCATGTAAAACAGCCAGCATCCGACAGACGCACGGCCAGGGCGAAGGCCTTGGCTTCCCAGGGCTGGCTGAAGACCGGGCCGTCTTCATCCCGGGGAAGTGTCGGAAATTCGTCAAAAGATAAAAGGGTGTCTTTCATCGGGCAGGCTCCAGATAATCTTCCCACAAGTCGACATAGACGGCATTACGTTCAGAAGCGCTTTTGCCCCACAATGCCTCTGCTGTAAAGCGAACGCTGTAAAGATGCCGCCCTTCTTTGGATCCTTCGGCGTTTCGGTCCGGGAAGACATGGGCGCCGTGGTATTCGTGAATCACTCCTAATCGACCGCGCACATACAGGGGCTGGCGGGTATGACCCGCCGGGTGCCGGTTGACCGCTCGGACACTTTCGCCGGATTTGAAACGCGGCGGTGTGCTGATCGCCATCGCCACCGGACTCCCTTTGGCGATAACCTCGGCGACATCCTCGGCCTTGAGGACACGCTGCCGGATGGAATTGTTCGCCGGTCCGGCAGCTTTGCCGGTCTTCAACTCCTCAGGATTCACAAGCTCCGTTTCGACCAGCAGCTTTTTAAGTCCCGTCAGCCAGTTTTCGTAGTAGGTATGCCGCAGATAATCAAGCGGATGTTGCCGTTCCCGGGCATAGCGCGACATGTCGATATTCCATTTGCCCAGAAACCCGGCTGCCAGAGTCAGGCCGAACACACGTTTTTCCCAATCTGCGTGAAAGACCGGTTCCTCAGTTTCAGGCTCCGGCTTAATCGGTCCCAGGCCATCCATTCCGCCCAGATCATGTGCACCGTTCATCCGTTCCTCCCTAAATTTTCTGGCGGTTTCGCCTTTTCGACCCCAATCATGGCGTTGCGGGTTACGAGTCGGCTGAGATCCGCTTCACTCCAGCCCTCGGTCCTTTCAGGACGCTCCGGCAGCACCAGATACCGCATTTCCGAGGTCGAATCCCAAACACGGATTTCGACGTCATCCGCTAACTCCGTGCCGAATTCCTCCAACACACCGCGAGGGTCGGAAACGGCCCGGGACCGGTAGGGTGCGGATTTGTACCAAACCGGCGGCAAACCCAGCACCGGCCATGGATAACACGAGCATAAGGTGCAGACCACCAGGTTGTGGACGGTTGGCGTGTTCTCCACTGCTTTCATATGCTCGCCCTGTCGTCCGGTGTAGCCCAAAGAAGCGATGGCCGCCGTCGCATCTGCCAGCAGCCACTGCTTGTACTCGGAATCGCTCCAGGCACGCGCGACAACTTTGGCGCCATTGCGCGGGCCGACCTTTGTTTCGTAAGTGTCGATCAGCTCGTCGATCGCCGCTGGATCGACCAGGCCCTTTTCAATCAGCAGCGATTCGAGCGCCTGCACACGCAGAACAAGATCAGACGGCGGCTCGGTATGATCGTGATCATGGGAATGATGGTGTTCACTCACGATAATTTCCTCTCTTAAAGTTAACGCTTGTCGGTTTGAGACGAAATTCAATGCATTTTAATTAGCTAGGCATTTCACCATTACTTGTCAAGCCGCCGTTCAAACGAAAAGATACACTGAATTTAAAACCGTTCGTGCACAACATGATCGTGATTCAAGAATCACGTATTCTCAGATTATGCACGTTGTGCCCGTGCGCTTTACGGTTTTCACATTTGCTGACATTACCTTGCCATTAGGAAATCTTGTATTCTCATTTTGCACCCAAATTGTGCCCGTTAATGTCAATTTTTTCAAAATAGTCCTAAACGAATCCAGCCATTTTTTTCATTGACACTGCGGAAAGGCTAGTGTAGCTGTGAAATGGACAATAAGTATGAATTAGACTTCTTATCTTAATCAATCCTCAAAGGCGGAGCTTAAATTGACACGTACATACCAACTAGATCAGATCAAGCAGGCAGTGAACAGATTAGATGTCGCCAAAGATATCGAAGACGGTTTTGTCGCGTATTCACAGGGTCGGGTCGAAGTTCCCCCGGTGGGCGAAATGGTATTCGAGAAACCGCCAGGTGATGTCCATATTAAATACGGGTTTATAAAAGAGGACGACTATTTTGCCATCAAGATCGCCTCCGGTTTTTATGAAAATTATAAACTCGGCCTTCCCACCAGTGACGGACTCATATTGTTGTTTTCTCAACGTGACGGCAAACTGACAAGCATTCTGCTGGATGAGTGTTATCTGACGGATGTCAGGACTGCGGTGGCGGGGCAGATTGTCGCAAAATATATGGCGCCATCCAATATTGATAGTATCGGTGTTTTTGGCACGGGGGTTCAGGGCCGAATGCAAGTCGAGTACTTGAAGCCGGTTGTGGATTGCAGCGACGTCATCGTGTGGGGGCGCCACCAGGATAGTCTTGACACCTACAAAAAGGACATGGAAAAACTCGGCTACGCTGTCCAAACGACGACAGACGCTGGTAGAGTTACCGAAAAATGCCGTTTGATTATTACGGCAACTCCTTCCCAGATTCCGCTCATAAATGTCGGACAGATAAAACGGGGCACCCACATCACGGCCATGGGCTCGGATACTCACTTGAAGCAGGAGTTAGACCCTAAAATCCTGCAAACAGCCGACGTCGTCGTGGCCGATAGTATCGAGCAATGCCTGACCCGTGGTGAAATTTCCAAAACACTTCAGGCGGGCCTTATTGATGAAGAAGATCTGATCGAGCTAGGCGATATGATTGCCGGCCGTCAATCCGGACGAACATCCGATGACCAGATAACGGTGGCGGATTTGACCGGTGTGGCAGTGCAGGATATCCAGATCGCCAAGGCAGTTCACGAAGCACTACTTCAATCCGATTCCGGTGATGAATAGACCTGAATTTTAAACGCAACTAACCTTTAGTGAAGTTTAATGTCAGGTTGCCGCAAAAAATTTGGAGCGGTGATTGCTGCTCTAAAATTCAGGTATTGATATTCGTCAGGTTCTCCATGATGGAGGCTATACCGCAGCAGGTCTCGTGGTGTTAGTTGCCACAGCTGCTGATCGGTAGAATGGATACTAACACAAAGCACAGGAGGGTATGGAAATGAAAAAACTTTTTCTTTTAGCGACGATAATCCTGGTTTTGACTGCGGGCGGATTCACGCAGCCGGCGGCAGCGGAAAAACTGCGCGTTGGATGTGAATGCACCTATTTCCCATTTAACTATCGTACAAATGAGGGCGTTCTTACCGGCTACGATGTAGACGTTGCCAAGGGCATCATAAATAACATCGGTGCCGACGTTACATTTGTCTGCCAGAAGTGGGACGGTATGATCCCGGCTCTGCTTGCCAATAAGTTTGATTTGATCGTCGCTTCCATGTCGATTACCGATAAACGGAAGCAAAAAATAGACTTCTCGATACCGTACCGTATTTCGGTGGGACAGTTCGTAGGCAGGAAGGGTGCCAAGCTCAAGCTTTTCAATAGTGACGGCTCCCCCAACCCGCCCAATTTTAAAGGTCTCAAAGTCGGAATAGAGCGGGCGACGACTTACGAGAACTGGATCAACGCCAACGTTCCCAGTGCGAACGTACTGTTGTACGATACCAATGAAGCCTTATATCTCGATTTGCAGAATGGTCGCACGGACATCATCATGACCAATCCCATGAAAGCCTATCTTAAATTCCTCAGCAAGGACAAAGGAAGAAGTTTCGGGTTTGTCAGCCCGCCCCTCGATGACCCCAAAATTTTTGGTGTCGGTGTTGGCGTGGGAATTGCCAAAGGCCGTGAAGATTTACTCGAGCGCATCAACGGCGCTCTGAAAACGCTGATACAGGACGGCTCTCTGGAAAAATACTCTCTCAAATACTTTCCGTTCGCTATCCACAATGAGAAATGGGAGGGTGTCGAATAGGCAGCTGTAATTGCGGTGGCGGTGTCGGCAGCAACCGACACCGCCGCCTGGATGATCAAAAAAATCCAATTTTGACCCTAGCATTGCCGATATGCGTGAGATGGTGGCGTTTTCCAGGTAGATGCTGGATGCCTGATACTTGATGCTGGATACAGCATTCAAGATACAGGATCCAGTATTCAAGATTCCAGGATCTAATATCAGTAATTCATTACAACGGTTTTTATCGGAACGATTAGGCTTGAATACAGTATTTTACGCAACTATAGGGTTGATATAATATGCCTGCGCTGCGCAAGCGATACCGTGATCCGGTATCTGGTATCCGGTATCTGGTATCCGGTATCTGGTGTCCGGTATCTGGCATCCGGTATCTGGCATCCAGAATCTAAAAAATAGAATCTTAGCTGATATAACAATCCTGAATAACGGAACTTTTTTTTGACAACCACTATAAGCCAGGCACAAGCATCGCTCAGGGGGAGGAAGGCACCGTGGCAGATCTATCCGGTTGGTGGGATGATTACTTTTGGGGTGCAATGGCAGTTCTCAGGGTTTTTGCCGTTTCTTTGATATTGACCATCGTTTTCGGTTTAATCGGTGCTGCCGCAAAATTGTCGAAGAATCGCATTGCCAACAAAATAGCCGGCGCCTATACGATTGCCTTCCGCGGAACTCCGGAGCTGTTGGTCCTGCTAATTTTTTATTATGGTTCGGCGGTGACGTTGACCGGCATCAGCAAGGTCTTTTTTTCACAAACCCAGTTTGTTGATATTCCGCCTTTCTGGGCCGGCTCACTGGCCATTGCCATGATTGTCGGGTCTTACGCGACAGAGACTTTTCGTGGGGCCTTTCTCGGCGTCGATCCCGGACAACTGGAAGCCGCCCGAGCGCTTGGAATATCGAATGTAAAAACGTTCTTCTATGTTCGGATCCCTCAGATGTGGCGTCTGGCTCTGCCGAGTTTTGGTAACCACATGCTCTCGCTGATGAAGGATACGGCATTGATTTCGATCATCGGACTGGAAGAAATACTTTTTGTAGCCGAAATGGCGACCGCAGTGACTCTCAAGCCGTTTACGATGTATATGATCGTAGCCCTAATTTACCTCAGCATTACAACAATCATTACATTCGTGGTGATGGCTCTGGAAAAACATGCAAACCGGCATCTGGAAGGTGCTCGATGAATCTTGAATTTAACCTAATTCTGGAGAGCATTCCAAAGATGCTGACCGGTATAGGGATTACTCTGCAGCTCTTGTTTTTGGCCTCTCTTCTGGGCTTGGGATTGGCGGTCATATTGCTATTAATGCGCATCAGCGGCCGCTGGTATCTCTCCTTTCCTGCGTTTGTCTACGCCTACTTCTTTCGCGGTACGCCGATACTAGTTCAGATTTTTGTCATCTATCACGGGCTGCCGCAGTTCGAATTCATTCGCACCAGTGTGTTCTGGCCGATCCTCAGGGAACCCTTCGGTTGTGCCACGCTGGCACTCACTCTAAATTCGGGCGCCTATGTTTCGGAAATCCTTCGCGGGGGGTATCTCGGTGTCGAAAGGGGAGTGCATGAAGCCGGAATGGCGCTGGGCCTGTCAAAGCGCCACCGGTTTTTCTACGTTACGACACCCATCGCTATCAGACTCGCCATACCGGCTTACAGCAACGACTTCATCAGTATGCTCAAGGCAACCTCCCTGGCCAGTACGATTACCTTGCTCGATATGACCGGCGTGGCGCGTACGATTGTCGCCCAGACCTTTGCACCCTACGAAATTTTCATCGCCACGGCGATTATATATTTAGTGATGACAGCAATTTTTCAACGCGGCTTTGGCCTGTTCGAGAAGCGCATGAGCCGATACATCAACCCGTAAGGCCCAAGCCGGATAAACCGGAATTGAAGATTGAAGATTGAAGATTTGTGGAGGTCGCATCGCTCCGCCTTTTTAATGATTGTTTTGTTAGAATTGATAGAATTCTTTAAATATTCAATAT
>Ga0126326_1000452_pt1 | contig 12321 bp, 9 predicted proteins | sample InaspJWI67metaG_FD_94485 | JGI IMG/M metagenome (GOLD analysis project Ga0126326, IMG submission 94485) | Marine gutless worms symbiont microbial communities from Oahu, Hawaii - Inanidrilus sp. 1 OAHU.JWI-67 metaG | ecosystem: Host-associated > Annelida > Digestive system > Unclassified | place... | reverse complement strand
TCCCGCGTCCCCCGCCCTCGATCATCTGCTCGCGGTCGCGCGCGCGTCGTCAATCGAAGTTGCAGCGGACGCTGCCGGCGTCGGCATCGGCTTGCGCGAACCGGCACTCTCTTTTCATCACAGTTTTTTAATTGGCGCGCTTGCCAGACGTGCGCGCCAATCGAGCCAGGCGCTACTCAAGGCCTGCAACAACAAGGCGCGAAACATCGAGCGGGTGCTCGATCTCACTGCGGGCTGGGGCGCGGATAGCCTGACGCTGGCCCACAACAATCGACAAGTAACCCTACTCGAACAGAACGCCCTGATCGCCGCAATCCTCGCCTATTCACGGGAACGCCTGGCGCAACACGCTGCCGGCGCCGAAATTGCCCACCGCATGCAAATCGAAAATGCCGAAGCCGGAGCCTATCTACGGAAACTTGAGGCGGCGGTCGGATTCGATTGCATCTACCTCGATCCGATGTTTCCAGGCCATAAATCCAGCGCCAAGCCCGCCAAGGAGATGCAGATTCTGCAATGCTTGACCGACAACCGCGAAATCGAATCGGTGTTCGAGCTGGCGTTAAGCAAGGCGCAAAAGCGGGTCGTGGTTAAACGCCCGGCAAAATCGGACAACCTGACGGCTGTCAAACCCGATATCGTTTATCGCGAGAAAACTATTCGTTTCGACGTGTACCTGAGCGCCTGACCGGGAACTTCTGTTCATCCGACCGTCAGTCAGACGGTTTAGCCGGAATCAATCGCGAAAGTTGTTGAACTGTAGCGGGATGCCGAGATTAGCGGCGCGCAGCATTTGCATTACCTGCTGCAAATCGTCGCGTTTTTTCCCGCTCACGCGGAGCTGTTCGCCTTGAATCGCGGCCTGCACCTTGAGTTTGCCATTCTTGATCATTTTAACCATCTTGCGCGCCAGGTCCTTGTCCAGGCCCTCGCGGACAGTGACCGCCTGACGGGCGCGTTTGTTCATCTCGACGACTTCACCGAAATCGAGGCAGTCGACATCGATACCGCGTTTGGACATTTTTTCTTTCAGAATCGGCAGCATTTGATTCAGCTGGAACTCCGCTTCGGCTTCCAGGGTTAACTGGTTGCCCGCCGACTCGATGCGCGCATTCGAACCCTTGAAATCATAACGGGTTCCAATTTCCCGATTCGCCTGATCGAGGGCGTTACTCAATTCGTGGTGGTCAACTTCGGAAACTACATCAAATGAAGGCATGGTCGGGTTCCATTCAGGGGATAATCGTCAATATACTGAAATCGTCGCTGAAATTATATTCGGGTATCGCAAGATTCTGAAACGCATTATCCCCCAGGAGCGCTCTGCCGGCGAAATCGTAAAGCGCGTTGCTGCAACTCTCGGTTAAGCGATTTCCCACCACCGTAATCGGACAACCCAGATCGGTGCCGATAGCATAACTGACGAAAAACTCGGGGTGTTCCGAACGCAGCGTGTTGTTTGCAAATCCGGGCTGGTGACTGCGCAGCGAAGCGGGGTCCTGGAGTTCAACCGCAGGCTGTTCAAGTTGGGCAATGGTCTCGGCGGAACGCCTGATTACCAGAATCGACAAATTATCCTGCCGCAAAATCTTGACCTGGTCGCTGGGTAGATCACCCAGGGTGAACCGGTAGGAACTGTGCAGGCTCGCGGGACGCAGATCGATCGCAAAATCGATCAATATGTATAAAACGCCCAGCGCGAATATTGCGGCACAGTACCTGAGTAATCTCTCAAGATGCTTGCGTTGCGCCATGCCCGGGTATTAACGTACGCATTGAGTCGGGGTACCGCCGCAGGGCGCGCCTTCCGCAATCCAGTTGAGGAACATGTCGTAGTCGGCGCGGCCGGCGGCCCCGGCGTCGAGCGTCGTATCGAAACCGACGCGCTGAGCGCCGTAATGATGTATGCCGGAAGGCTTTTTCAGCAACAGACTGTCCTCGATATCTTCATGATTGACCCGCGCCAACACCTGTTCGTAAAAACCCAGCGAAGGTGGGTCCGCCAGGGTAGCCGGCACGCCCAACGGCTGTGAAGCGTCCGCCACCCACCACACCGGTATGCCGGCCTGCGCACCGTTCGAATGACAGGTGCCCGCACAGGTGTTGAGCCGGGCGGCGATATCACCGTAGAAGTCGAGATCCCTGGGCGCCGTCGCCAAGGTATCGTCAACCTGAATCGTGACCGTATCGCTGGCGCTGGCGCCGGTTTCCGACGAAGACAAAGTCAATTGCACGATATACTCGCCCTCGAGGTCGGCGCTGAAATCGGTGCGCATCGCGTTGCCGTCGGACAGGCTCGGGCTCGAGCCGACCGGTGCGGTAACAACCCTCCAACTATAACCGTCGGCAAACAGGCTCGCTTGCGCGTTGAGGGTGATCGCCGCATTGCCGCGGGTTACCCGATCGGGACCCGCGCGCGCGACGATAGCGCTGCCCGGTTGCCTGATATTACCACTAGTGTCGGTGATTCGCTGCCGGAATTGCGCCGCATCGGTAACGTGGGGCGCAATAAAGCTGGCGAGTAATTCGGCCTTTTCCGGGTCGCCCCAGAAATTCTGGAAATTGAGCAGCCCGAGCGGCATCCTGCCGTCGGCGAAAACCAGGCGTTCGATTTCATCCGCATGCGAAATAAACTTGTCCCAGCTGCGGAAATCGAGGTCCTTGCCATCACCGCCGAGATCGGTATCGCTGCCCAACTCATTGCCGCGCTTACCGTGGCAAACGAAGCAATTGGGACCCACCACCTTGGTAAACAGGCTGTCGGCGCCAACCGGCGGACCGCCCACCGAAGGCACCCAGCCCGGCGGGACGTAGCTACCGTCGTAGGCCGTGCCCGGCGTTTCCAGCGAGTTACCGTACCAACCCAGCAGCATTTCCCGGCCGAAGTCACCGCTCCACTCACCGATATCGGCCTGCGGCGCCAAACCGTTACCGAAGTTCGCGCAAGCCGCATGCCCCTGGCTGCCGGGAAAAGTGCAATAAATCGCCGCATTGAGCCGGCGCAAACCTTCCTCATAGTCCGCCCGCCGGTGGCCGACCGCCTCGGAATACTCGAAAGTATCGACTTCGAAAGCCTGCAAGCGCGCCTTGGTGTCGCCGATCTGCGCCTGAGCGTCATTCGCGTGCATTGCCACGAATCGCCCGAACCGATCGAGCGGCCGCAATTTACCGCCGTGGCAGGAGATGCAGGGTTGCGGCATCGCCTTTTGTCCGCGCGCATCCAAATCGACCCGCAGCCGGCGCGGATGCGGCGCATCGGGTGGATCGCAGACCGGTTCGTAGGTGTAATATTTGGTCATGGGTTCGGTGCTGCAGGTATCGCCGACGTCATCCCGCCCGTATCCGAACTCGATCGCGTTGGAGCCGACATGATGTTGCAGGTCCTCGGCGATTGCGGCTTCCAGGTTTACCGGTCCATAGGCGAATCCATCGACAATCTGCACCGAAAAGTTACGCACGTAAAAAGCGATGGTCACCGCGTCCGCCGGGCCGCAGCTACTCCCCGCGGCGGCGTTATCGTATGCCACCATGTACATGTCCCGGCCGTAGCCCAGATCCTTGGAATCGCGGAATATGACATGCTCGTCAGGATTATCCAGGCCGTGCAAGGCCAGGTATTTTTGTGCGGTATCGCGCGCGTTCCCCGGATCGATCGCGGCGTAATAAGCCGTCGCGAAACCGGTTTCGTCAATTTCGGATTCCGAAAAATTCAGGGTTTCGGGCATACCCGAACCGCTGGCGTTGGCGCTGGCGACGGTTCGGGGCGTGTCGCTATCGTCGACCAGGTAGAGCGCCGCATCGAGCGCGGAGGTAAGCGTGGCGGTTACACCGCCGGCATCTTGCAGACTAATCGGGTAACAGCGATTACCACTGCCGCAGGCGGGATCGGGATCAAGCCCACCGGAACCGGTCCAGTTACCGTTGATTACCTCGCTAGCGCCATTTTTATAGCTTATCGACAGGCTGAAAGTGCCGGCCTGTGCGGCGACCGCGGTCGCCGCGACCAGGGTGTAGCTACCCGCGGCGAGATCGCCCTGGCGATTGAAAAAAGTAAGATACTTGTCGGGTGTTGAAGTTCCGACCGAAGCGTCGAAACCTTGATACTCATCGCCGCCGCCGCAGGCAGCCAAGGTCGCTATCGCCGGAATTGCAATCCATGTCCGGATCTTGTGCCGCAATGGTTTCATGATCAGAATCTCCCGAGCAAGCTAGCCCTGATAATGTTGCGATAGTAGCCGATGTCGTCATCGTCGACGGCCACGGATTTGACGAATCTGGCCGATAGGTCGAACGACATCTTGGGCGTCAAAATGCGGTTATATCCGAGCGTTAGCACCACCGTGTTCGCCTCGATTCGATAGGCGAACTGATTACCCGCAATCCCTCCGAAAGCATCGTCGGGTTCGATTGCATCGGCGGCGTTGATGGTCGCCAGCGACGGTGTTGCGCTCGACACCCTATCCCCTCTTATCCAGGTGAAGGTCGTGTAAATCAGGTCGGACTTGGATATTTCGGTGTCGAAATTGACAAACAGCCTGGCCTCGCTATTGTCGAACACCTCGCTCACCGACTCGCGCCGCTTCAAACCGAACCCGGCCGTCATATTGACGGTATTGGTCATCCATTTGTTAAGATCGGCCGACAGCGATAAAAAGCTCGAGTCGCGCATTTCGGATTCGAATTCCTGGCCGCCGAATTTTGCCGAAAGCGAATATATCGGCGCAGTAAAACCCGAACTGAGCGCAAACCGGTAACGGGTGTTGATATCAAACTCGTAATTGTTTAACTCGTCGAAGGTTTCGAACAAGTTGTAGCTGAGACTGCCGCCGTAGTTCAGAATGGTAAAACTATCCAGCTTCTTGCCGGCCCTGGCCTTGATCGTCGGGCTCAAAATCAGGTCCGAACGAATATCTTCGTCTTCCTGCGCCAGACGCACATTATCGTCATCGACGATGGACAAATCGTAACTGTAGCGAAACAGCGGCGCGGCGGACTTCTTTCTCGGCTTGCGGCTGGCGGGCTTGGGTTCGGGTAAGCTGATTTGCCCCTGTTGCGGCTGTTCATAGGCAAGCAACTGCTTGCTTCCCCCGATTTGCTCGGAATCCGGCGTAGCCGTATTGGTCGCGACCACGATACCGGATAACCGATCGGGATTCCGCGGCGCCTGGCCCGGCGGCGTTAACTCTCCGCGCCGCAGCTTGCGATCCGCGACTTCCTTTTGGTAGGTTTCGATATGAGTGGTAGCTTTGTGAACGGCCTGCTTGCGGCCGATGCGGCCGACTTCCTTGAACTCGGGAATTTTTAGCACCGCGCCCAGTTTAAGCCGGTTTATATTACCCTGGTCGAAAGCCTCGGTATTATTCTGGAAAATCGTCATCATCAGCTGCGCCATGGTCACGCCCGGCTGTCGATACTTGAGCGCGATTCGATAAAGCGTTTCGTTGGCCTCAATCGGTCCGTATTGCCGCTCCGCCGCGTAGCTTCGCGGCGTGATAAGGCACAAGACCATGCACAGGACTGAGATTGTTTTTTTCATGGACTTTTAGTTTTTGTTATGACGGACAGTAGACATTGACTAATCGGTCATGCCGTCATTACCCTGGCGGCGGATTGCCATAAAACTCAACGACAGCAACACCGCCAGCAATAACGGCGACATGCGCCCCCCGCCCTCTTCCACTTCGAAAGCTTCCGGATCCTCGAGTTGTACCCCGATCGTTCCCGGGTCGGTGACGATGCCGTTGACGCTATTATCGGTGTCGTTGGGTCCGCCGTCCTGAATTCGCAACTCGATACAACTATCCAGGTTATTCAGGCCGGTGCGATAGGCGCTACTGCCGGGCTCCGGGCAGGCGCCCAGGGCACCGACGGCGCTGGCGATACCGTTATTGGCATCGATGGTGAAATCACTCCATCCCGTGGCCGCATTAAACTTGCGGTATACGGCGTTTCTGGGAATGCCGCTCAGCAGTGGAATCACAACCCGCGCGCTGGCGCCGGGCACCAGCCCGCTCACCTCGAAATCATATATCCCGCCGATATGTTGCGAACTATCCGCGGCATTCAATGGAGCGGTTCCACTGGCGCTGCCGAACTGCGCGATCTCGCTGTCGGTTAACAGCGTGCCGAAATTGTTGGCGGCCTGGGCGATTTTACCGCGCGTGATGCGTAAACCCGGGTCGGTCTGCAGCAGTAGGCTGTCGGACATATCGACCGTCTGGTCGGGAATCAGGTTACTCTCGCTGCCGCCATTGCTGTTGGCGTCGAGATAATTCGGAATGCCATCGTCATCGTCGTCACCGTAACCTTCCAGCGGATCGTTGTCGTTGCGGCCGTCATTGTCGGAATCGGTAGCGCCCAGCGCGGCCGAAGCGCCGGCCAGTACGTTTAGGATTCTGGACACGCGGGTGGCACGGGCCGGAGACCCGTCATCGGTAACGACGACGTCGATGAGATAATTGCCCGCACTAACCCCGACGAGATTCCAGGTCGCCGTATTGCCTGGCGGCACCAGCGAATTATCGCTTCCCGACCAGTCGTAACTCAAACTTTGACCGGCATTTAAATCGGTTGCGTTAACGGCGATGTTGACGTTACCGCCGTTGTCGCCGTCATAGACGCTCGCCAGCAAAGGACCGCCTTGGTCGAACTCCAGGCTGCCCTGCGGCGCGACGTTAGCTTCGACGATAGTGACGCGATGACTGTCGCTGCTGCCGATCGCCGCATTGCTTGCGCTGTCGATCGTAAACACCAGGCTTTCATCCGGGTCGGTTAGCCCGTCGGCCGCGACGTTGAACACGATCGATTGCTGGTAAACTTGATCGTTGAAGGTGACCACGCCGGCCGCGGCGTCGTGGTCGGCGGGATTGCCGGCGCTGCCGGAGACCGAGTAATTCACCGTGGCCGGCGTTGCCGGCCAGGATGCTGCATCGCCGTTCAACGTGATGTTAACCGTGACGGCACTACCTTCCGCGGCGAGTTGATCGGCGGAAAAGTTGACCAGGGGTCGAATATCTAGCGTTTGATCGTTGGTGCCGAGTGCGGGATTGGCGCTATTGGCGCCGGTCCAGGTGATGATATGCCGGCCGGGGCGATAAGGTCCGTAATCGCTCGCTAGCGCCGTAGTCGCCTGCGGGTGTACCGCGCTCGGGCTGGCTTGCGGTAAATCATAGGCGGTGAAATAACCACTGGAGTCAATCGACAAATCCGCAAACCTGGGATTGCTGCCGTTCAAAAATTCAGTGGTATTATCGATGCCGTCGCCATCGGCGTCCTGCGCCCCGTCCGCGGCATCGAAGGGATCGAAGAAATTGGCAATTTCGTAGCTGTCGGGCATGCCGTCGTTATCGTCATCCAGGTCGCAGACGTCACCGCCGTCGTTGGCCCCGCCGTCGGAGCCGGGGGTGCCGTCGCCGTCGTTATCGGCATTGGTCGCATCCGCCACCGTCAAGCACAGATCGTCGTAATTGGCCACCAGGTCGCCATCGCCATCCGGCGGGCTTACCGTGACGCTGAAACTGACCGAGTTAGGCGCCGAAACATCCTCGTCGCCATCTTCGATCAGCAGGCTTATCGGTCCGTAGACCTGGCCGAAAACGCCGGTTTGCGGCGGGTTCCAACTGATCCGGCCATGGGCCGGGCTGGTGCTCGAGACGGTCATGCCGGCGGGAGCGCCGGACAGCGAATAACTCAGGCTGCCGCCGCCGTCGTTGACGTCATCGTCGACATCGACGTCGCTCGCGAGCGCGGTATAGGTAAAGGTATAGGGGTCGGCTACCGTGTTTTCGAGCGCGGCCTGGTTCGCGATCGGCGCCAGGGTCGGTGGATCGTTGGCGCGGGTGATGGTCACCGTTTTTTGTGAATCCAACGAGGTACCGAGATCTTCGTCGCGCACATCCAGGTCGATGGTGCGGGCGCTCAAACTCGGGTTATCGGATGTGCTGTTGAAGCTTACCGCACCAATCGCGCTGTAGTAATCCGCGTAACTGGCCAGCCCGGACAGCGACAGGGTGCGGCTCGGAACATCGAAGCTGGCGCAGCTGATGCCGGCCGGCAGGGCGCCGCAGGCGAGCGTGTCACCCGCCGCGTAGTTTGCGGAAATGGTGAGCCGGACTAGATTGATCTGGCTGCTGTCGACATCGCTGAAACTAATGCTGTTATCGATCACCACCGGGGTTTGCTCGGTATATCCGACGCTGCCGGCGAAACCGGTAATCGACGGCGGATCGTTAACCGGGGCAATATCGACGTAAACTGTACGCACCGCCGAATACGCCGTGCCGTCGTAGGCGCAGTAGCTGAACGAATCCTGCACCGGCTCGCTGCCGTCGTGGGTATAGTCGAAAGTTCCGTCGGTATTCAGCGTAAACGCACTGGCCTCGGCCGGGCTCACGGCGGCGCAGCCGGGGCCGGCGCGGCTCGCGCTCAGCGCTTCTACATCGACATCGGTGTCGTTCGCCAACAGGCTACCGACGTTATTGGCCACGGCGCCCTCGTTGATAGTGACATGACCGTTGCCGGCGCCGACAGAGCCATCCTGGTTCGCCACCGGCGCATCGTTGGCGCCGCTGACACGCAGGGTTACTGTAGCGGTATCGGTGTAACCCGCGTAGGCATTCTCCTCGATCGTGTAGGTGAAGGTGGTCGATCCAAACTCGCCGCTATCCAGCGACTCGAACTGGCCGTTAGGATTGAAGCGGTAGGTGCCGTCGCCATTGTCCTGCAGGCTGCCGCTCAAGCCGGCGGTATTGGTCGAATCCCAGGAAAAGGCGTCACCCTGGGTTTGTAAATCGTTAGTCAGTACGTTGAAAGTAGCCGATAGTCCGCTGTCTTCGCCCACGGTAATAATATTGAAATCGTTGACGGCATTCGGGTTTTGGTTGGTTACCGAAAAATTATAGGTATCGCAGGCCGCGTTGCCGTCGAGCGCACCGTCACTGCCGTCGTTATTGACCGGATTGACGCAGGCGTAAACGCGGTAGCTGCCCAGCGTTGCGGGCGCGGTCCAGCGAAAACTCCAACTGGTCCGGCTTTCGGCGGCCGTGTGTTGCAGTTCATTATTGGTCGGCGTGTTGATACCGGCACTCAGGCTGCTAAAAGCGGTGGTTTGTTTTACGTTGCCGGATACGCGGTAGATCGCAATGTTGAAACCGCGCCGCGTGCCACCGGTGCCGGTCAGGGTAAAGGTGGTCGAGAGCTGGTCATGAAATACCGAAACCGGTCCGCTGATATTCGCGGTCGCGGTAAATGCGGCCGGACTGGAAAAATGGCAACTGGTGCATTCGGAGGGATTTCCATGATAGCCGGTAATCGCGCCGCTGCCGGCTACCAGCTGTGCACGGGCAGCGTTTGTCATCCCCATAGCGGCGCTGACAATGACTCCTAGCATTATTATTTTTTTTAATCTCATTAATCTCGGCGATATCGAGAATATCGCTTAAGTGTAGTAGCTTGACGGAAAATACAATAAAATTTTTACTATGCGTTTGTGATCACATTCGACATTTAGGCCAAAATTCTCGCCTATATTGGCTAGAATCATTAAGTCCAATAAAAACAATCGGGTAAGAGTCTAATGAATAGCGATGACGAGCTGCATCCGGAGGATGCAAAACGCCGCGAATACCTGGTCAGTTTGCTGACGGTCGGCGCCTTTACGATGACACCCCTGCGGCCGTTGCAAGCCTTCTGGGGCAGCACCCCGACAAAACTTGGCGATGACAAGTCGATCTTCAGCCTCGAGGGCGAGGTGCGCGTGAACGGTCGGCGGGCTGATCTCGAAACCCGCATTAGCGGTGGCGATGTCGTCAAAACCAGTCGCGACAGCGAGGTGGTTTTCGCCGTCGGCAGCGATTCGTTTATCCTGCGCAGCAATAGCGAAATGGAAATCGAAGGCGGAGGTTTTTTCGTCGATACGCTGCGTATGTTAACCGGTAGCCTGTTATCGGTCTTCGGTAAACGCCAGCCGAACCAGTCGTTGACCGTGAACTCATCGACCGCAACCATCGGTATCCGCGGTACCGGGATATATATGGAATCCGAACCGGGCCTGACTTACCTGTGTACCTGCTACGGTCAGGTCGGGCTTTATTCGAATGAAGATTTAAACGATTCGGAATTAATCACTGCCACCCATCATGACGCGCCGAAATACATCACCGACAAAAAAAGTGCGCAATAGCCGGATCCGCCCGGCGCCGTTTAAAAACCACACCGATGCCGAACTCAAATTGCTGGAAGCGATCGTCGGCCGCGAAGTACCCTTTGGCATCGAATCGGAGCTCTACAAGGGCGAACGCCGCGAATATTAAATCCGCGTATTTCGGAATCGATGCAGAGAGATTTTACTTTACGAATATCCAAATGCCGAGAGCAATTACTCTGTGTACATCCTAAGGCCGCTCGAGCGAGACCGGTTCGCCGGCCTGCTCGCTGCAAATTCGATTCAGGCAACTGAATAACTCTTCGCCGCTAGCTGCCAGTCGCCAGCATTCAGCGGCGACATCGAAATCGAAGTGGAAGCCGCCCGAGCGCGCCGCCACCCAGATCTGGGTCAAGGGCGCCTGCTTGTTGATAATGATTTGACTGCCATTGGCAAACTCCAGCGTCAGAATACCACCGGCGGTATCGTAATCGATGTCGACACCGCAGTCGTCGATAGCCTCTTCAACCGCGACCAGGGTCGCTTCGGCAAGCCGGTCAAAATCCGATTCATTCACTGCTCTCTCCTAATTGTTTGTGAGTACATTGTCTTACCGTCGACAAGATAAATCCAGCCGCGCGCTATCCGATATATAAGCCAAACGGTTACCGCCGGGAGCACCACATAGCCGATCAGAATCCAGGTGGTCAGCAGGCCCAGCAGAGTCCACAACAATCCATACCAGAAGGTGGCCTTTTGCCATCTGAAATGCGACTCGAGCCAGCTTCCGCGCACATCCTCGTCCTTGATGTAGTTGACGATCACGGCGAGTAACGAAGTAATCCCCCCGGTCACGAAGCCCAGCGCCAGCAGGATGTATATCGAGTAAGTGTATTTCTTGAGTTCTGCCTGCTGTTTTTCATCAAAAATCACGACCGATCTCCTAATAGCGCCTCGAATTCAGCCTGACCGAGAATCTCCACCCCCAGGGCCTCGGCCTTGGCAAGCTTCGATCCGGGGTTTTCGCCGGCGACCAGCGCACTGGTCTTGGCCGATACGCTGGCGCTGACCTTGGCGCCGCGCGCCTTTAGCAGACGGGCCGCTTGATCGCGGCTATAACCCTCGAGAGTACCGCTGATCACAAACGTTTTTCCCGCCAGGGTCTGCGCCTGCTGCGTGGCCTCGATTGCAGGCCAATCGATCCCGCTGCCGATCAATTTATCGACTACGTCCCTGTTTTTTTTCTGGTCGAAAAAGTGCCTGATATTCTCGGCCACCACCGGTCCCACATCTTCGACGCGCTGCAGGGTTTCGACATCGGCATCCATTATTTGCTGAAACTCGCCAAAATAAGCGGCCAATGACTCGGCGGTGGATTCGCCGACTTCGCGAATTCCGAGTGCGTATACAAATCGTGCCAGCGTGGTCTTTTTACTTTGCTGCAGCGCTTGCAGCAGCTTGTGCGCCGATTTTTCCGCCATGCGCTCAAGCCCGGCAAGCTGTTCCAGTTGCAGCTGATAAAGGTCCGCCACCGAGTCGATCAGTTTCTGCTCCACCATTTGCTCGACCAATTTATCGCCTAGCCCTTCGATGTCCATCGCTTTACGCGAAGCGAAGTGTTTGATCCCCTCCTTGCGTTGGGCGGCACAGACTAGCCCGCCACTGCAGCGAAAAGCCGCCTGCCCGGGTAGCTGCACCACCTCTGATTCGCACACCGGACAACGCTGCGGCATCCGCGGTCGTGGCAAATCTTCCTGGCGTTGATGCAGCACCGGCCCGACGACTTCCGGGATAACATCGCCGGCTCGACGCACTATGACCGCATCGCCGATACGGATATCCTTGCGCTTGATTTCATCCATATTATGCAAAGTCGCGTTGCTGACCATCACCCCGCCGACGGCGACCGGTTCAAGCCTGGCCACCGGGGTCAGGGCGCCGGTGCGGCCAACCTGAAAGTCGACATCGAGCAACCGTGTCATGACTTCCTGGGCCGGAAATTTGTAGGCGATTGCCCAGCGAGGTGCGCGCGACACGAAGCCGGCCTGACGCTGCAGCCGACTGTCATCGAGCTTGAACACCACGCCGTCAATGTCAAATGCCAGCTTGTCGCGCCGCTCGAGTATGCGGCGATAGTAATCCAAACAGGCGTCAATCGATTCGAGTAATTCGATCTGCCG
>Ga0126326_1000451_pt1 | contig 12328 bp, 9 predicted proteins | sample InaspJWI67metaG_FD_94485 | JGI IMG/M metagenome (GOLD analysis project Ga0126326, IMG submission 94485) | Marine gutless worms symbiont microbial communities from Oahu, Hawaii - Inanidrilus sp. 1 OAHU.JWI-67 metaG | ecosystem: Host-associated > Annelida > Digestive system > Unclassified | place... | reverse complement strand
GCGATTGCGCGTTGGCGATGTTTACCTTCGCCGATCCGCTGCGCGACGAGGCCCGGGCACTGGTCGATAAACTGCGACAAATGGGGCAGTCGATTCTGTTGATGACCGGGGATCGAGCGGACGCGGCAGCCCGGGTCGCCGCTGCAACCGGGATCGACGATTTCCGCGCGCGCATGTCTCCGCGTGACAAAATGGAGGCGGTACAGGCAATGCAGGCCGACGGCGCCCGCGTTTTGATGGTCGGTGACGGCGTTAACGACGCCCCGGTGCTAGCCTGCGCCGATGTCTCGATCGCGATGGGGGGCGCCAGTTCACTGGCCAAGACCAGCGCCGATATTGTTTTGATGGCTAATCATTTGCAGGCGGTCGCCGAGGCAATCGGCATGGCGCGCAAGACCCGTTCGGTAGTTCGGCAGAATATGACTTGGGCGCTAATGTATAACTTCGGCGCGATTCCGGCCGCGGCACTCGGCCTGGTCGCGCCCTGGCTTGCCGCCATCGGCATGTCGGCGAGCTCACTAATCGTGGTGATAAACGCCATGCGGCTGACGCGATAGTCCGATTATTGCGCCAGTTGGCCCGACCTTTTAATCATTGCTTGAATAGACGAGTTATATTAACCCGGCAGCGCCATGCAGGCGACGCATCCATGTTCCAGATTGCTGCGCGCGATTTTGTCGGATCATTCTGGCGCACTACCGCATGCGGCCGGCGACGGTTTCCAGCACGACAGCATCCGCGTTACTGGTACAATATTGAGACTGATGGAAATTATTTACTTGTTGATACCGATTTCACTGATTCTGCTGGGCGGCATCGTCTGGATACTGCTGTGGGCCGTGCGCAACGGTCAGTACGACGACCTCGAAGGGCCGGCGCACCGGATTTTGATGGATGAGGATAAAATTGTCGACGAGCAAAAAAATAGCCGGCGGGGAGGTGCCGGCTAAAATACTCTGTTGTATTAAGAGTAGGAGTCAAGGTGTAAGTCTAGTGCTTGCCCGGATTCCCGTAATTGACTTAGGTCAAGTGGGCTTTCGCGAATTTAAACCGTTTTGGCGAACAGCCTGGCAACGCTCGCCGGCTGCTGGAAGGAATCGAACACCATACAGATGTTGCGCACCAGTAGACGACCCGGCCCGCAAACGTTAATTTCATCCTCGCCCAATTCGAGCAAACCTTGCTCTTCCATGCCCGAAAGGCGACTCAGTTCGCTAGCGAAGAGTTCGTCGAAATCGATATTCCATTTATTGTCGTATTTACGCTTATCCAGATGAAACTGGCTTGACAGATCATGAATTATTTCGCGCCGTAGCAGGTCGTCTTCGAGACTCACGTAACCCTTGACTATCGGTAGTTTCCTCAGATCGAGGCTGTCGTGATAGGCGTCGAGACTGTGCGTGTTCTGGCTGAAGTTATCGTGAATCTGGCTGATGGCCGCAACTCCGAAGCCGATCGAGTCGCATTGCCCCTGGGTCGAGTAACTCTGGAAATTACGCTGCAGGCGACCGTTTCGTTGCGCTTGTGCGAGTTCGTGGTCGGGTTTGGCGAAATGATCCATGCCGATATGTGCATAACCCGCGTCACACAGCCGGTCGGTAACATAGTGTAGTATAGCGAGTTTCTGCGCCGTATCGGGTAAGTCGCCTGCCGGGAATCGGCGCGGCCGAGGAAATCGATACGGAAATTGCGCATAGTTATAAATCGTAATCTGGTCGAGGTCTAGCCCGACGATCCTGTCCAGGGTCGCGGCGAAGCTTTGTACGGTTTGATGCGGTAACCCGTAAATCAGGTCGATATTGATCGATCGGATTCCGTAGTTATTCGCATCCTTGATGACCGCTGCCGTTGCTTCCGGGTTAGGATCCCGGTCGACCGCTTGTCGCAGTTGTGCGTCCAGGTCGTAAACACCGAGACTGATGCGGTTGAAACCCAAGCTGCATAGTTGGGCAATCGCGTCCTTTGCAATCACTCGCGGATCGATTTCAATCGACAATTCAGCCGGGCCGGCGCGACTCAGGTTGAAGTTTTGCCTGATTTTATCCATCAGATCTTGCGCTTGTCGATGCGTCAGAAATCCCGGCGCGCCACCCTCCCAGCGCAGTTGTACCACCTCGCGGTCCCGATCATACAATTGCGACTGAAGCTCGATTTCGAACTGTAATTTGCGTAGGTAATGTTCGGTATTTTGCCGGTCTCCGGTGATGAGCTTGTTGCCCGCGCAGTGGTAACGAATCGAGCTGCAAAAGGGGATATGGAAATAGAGCGATAGCGGTTTTGGGATCAACTCTTCGTTGCTGAGCCGGGCCCAGTTACGGAACTCCCTTTCGGCAATCCTGCCATGAAATTCGGCTGCGGGAGGGTAGCCCGAATAGCGCGGTCCCGCATCATCGACATGATTAATCGGGTGTTCCAGGGAAAGAAGCGGTTCGGACGTCACAGCACGAGAATTCATGATGAAATATAGCCTAACCGTTGCCCGCCGGGATGCATTGACCTGAATCAAGTACCGCGAAGTGATGCAGCGCCGGTGGATACTGTCGTCACCGGGTGCAAGATAAAAGTATTATGTGGCGCTAGTCTCGGACGAGCGCTTGCTCGATCGCGGCCGCAATTTCGTAAAGCGTCGAATCGTCGCCGTTTTTCGCCGATAACATCAAACCGACCGGCGCTTCTCCCGCCGCGTGGCAAGGCAGGCTGATCGCACAGCCGTCGAAATAGTTGACCGTCGCAGTATTACGCAGACAGCGTAGATTCACCCGGCGCGCTGCCGCGTCATCCGCGGTTTCGGCAATGGTCGGCGGCACGCAGGCGACAGTCGGATATAACAGTGCATCGGCTTCGAGCTGTGCGAACTGACGTTTGAACTCAGCGATGATTTCACTCCGCTCGCGATAGCGTTGCTGCTGCTCGGTTTCACTAATGTCGGCGCCCGCGGATATGCGGCTGCCGACAAAAGGGTCGTATTCGTCGAGGTGCCGTTCGAGCATTTCACGATGTTGCTGCCAGACTTCGTAGGCCACCACCGGCCGCCCGACGAAAAAATCGTCGCAGTGGTCGAGCACCGGCATCGACGCCTGCATGATTTCGGCGCCGGCGGACTCGAGTATAGCGATGGAGCGCTCGAAGGCAGTCGTCACTGCGGCGTCGAGATCGGTCATGACGCGCGCATCGGGCACCACAAGTTTCAGCGTTTGAAGCCGCGCCGGTTGCAGTCGGGGCAGGTCGGCGTCGGGCTTGATCCTGGCGCACATCAACTGATCTAGAATGAAACAGCTGTCGACATCGGGCGCCAACGGACCCGGCGCATCAAGCGTCGGCGACAACGGATAAATTCCTTTGGGCGACATGCGGCCAAAACTCGGCTTGACCCCGACGATACCGTTGAACGCGGCGGGAATGCGACAGGATCCGGCCGTATCGGAACCGAGCGCCGCGGGTACGATGCCCTCGGCGACGGCGACGGCGCTGCCCGATGACGAACCGCCGGGTAGGCGCCTTTGCTCCCGGTTCCAGATCGACAGGGGAGTGCCGTAGTGCGGATTCTTGCCAATGCCGGAAAACGCGAACTCGCTCATGTTGGTACGACCGAAAAACAGCAATCCGGCGGTGCGTAGCGGCGCGACTACGTCGGCATCGTTCGGTTCGGGTTGTGCATAGTGTTTTCGCACTACCGAACCTGCCAGGGTGATTTCGTTCCTGATATTGAACAAATCCTTGAGCGCGATCGGAATGCCGGCCAGCGGCGGTAGCGCCTGCGACCTGGCGCGCGCCCGATCGATCGAATAAGCCAGGCTCACCAATCCGGGATTGATCGAAATAAAAACCGATTCCGATACGCGCGCGCGCTCGAGCGCCTGTTCGACCAGCCGGCTCGCCGTTGTGTCGGCGTTGCGCAGTGCATTGGAAAGTGGTCGCAAACCCATCATGCTCAATTCTCCGAAATACGGTTGCCCCTGTCGCCAATGGCTATCTTAGTCACGCGGTGCTAGCTGCTCTAATTTATTCTGCCCATGCTGCTGCCTGGATACGCCGGCGCCTGGTGCGACAGTGTAACCAATCTATGCCCGTTGGGCGACGCCCTCGCGACCTAGAACGGTGTGATATGCGGACTGGTGGTTACGATTTTTACCGGCAACTGCGGCACCGGCAAATAGAGTGCTTCCGAGGACATCATGTGCGAATGCGCCCTGCACCGGGCGCATACCAGCGAATGTGGGTTAGGTATTTTGCAGCCGATAGCCGCGTAAGAAGGCCGCGAACTCCTCGAGTGCGAGAATCCCGCTTTGTTCCGAGGCGGCACACCAGGCTTGCAGTCGTTCCACGCGCCCGGGCTGACCCTTGGCGCCCCGGGTCCAGACTTCTTTCAGCTGTTGTTTGAACTGGTAAATCGTCGCCAGGGTCTTGTCCTGCTGCAGCACGCGTTCAATCGTTTCGGCGGCACCGACATCGGGTTTGATATCTTCACGCGTCATCAGCTTTTTCGCGCGTCGGATTAACTGCCGACCCATTTGGTCGGTATTGCGGCGCGCCTCGCGCAAGGCCGGACGGAGCACGATCTGGCTATACCGTTTGAGGATGTAGAAACGATGACTGACCACCGCACGAACGGTGTCACTGTCGATCCGCTGGCTGCCTTTTTTACTGATCGCGCGCGGTGCCAGGCGCCGCACCCGCGCCAGCCTGCAAAGCGCCAGAAAACGAATGTAAATCCACCCGAGATCGATTTCCCACCATTTGCTGGACAAGCGCGCCGACGCGGCATAGGCGTGATGGTTATTGTGTAATTCTTCCCCGCCGATAAGAATGCCCCAGGGCAGGATATTGGTGGAAGCATCGCTGGTTTCATATCCGCGGTAACCCCAGAAATGGCCCAGGCCATTGATAACGCCCGCCGCCCAGAAGGGAATCCAGAGCATTTGCAGCGCGAAGATTGCTACTCCGGGCAACCCGAACAGCGCCACGTCGATCAGCGCCATCAAGGTGATGCCGAGCCAGGGATACGCCGCGTAGATATTGTTTTCGAGCCAGTCATCGGGAGTCCCCTGGCCGAATTTATTTAGGGTTTCACGGTTTTTAGCCTCCTCTCGATAAAGCCAATAGCCGCCGAATACCACCCGCAGAATACCCTTGTAGCGAGGGCTATGGGGATCCTCGTCGGTTTCGCAACGGGCATGATGTTTGCGGTGAATCGCAACCCATTCACGGGTAACGATACCGGTTGTAAGCCACAGCCAGAAACGGAAACAATGGCTGATTAGGGGATTCAGGCTGAGTGCATGGTGAGCCTGGTGACGATGCAGGAAAATCGTAACGCTGGCAATGGTGACGTGGGTCAGTAATAACGTGACGCCAACGTAGCCCCAGACCGAGAATACAAAAACACTTTCAATGAACATTATCTACCTCAATACTGGCCGAACAGTTCTGGCAGATAAATCGGGGCAACTTGTAGATGAGCACTTAGTGGTTATTGCCAAGATGACCGGGCTAGCTGACTGCCTGTTCCGCTCTTCGTCGGATTAATTCGTTGCTGCAATTGTAGCCGATAAGGGCACGCTCGGGGCATAAATTTGTTTTTTAGCGAATACTCGTAACCCGGCGATATATTATCGCCGGGTTAATAAAGGCCAGCTAGCGAGAAGTGGCCGTGATTTTGGGCGACGGTTGCGGTTCTGGCATTGCCACGCCCGACCCGGGCGCCGCCTGATTTAGATGCGGTCGGCAATCGAGCTGAACTCGTGCTTTTCGCTGTGGATTTCGATTCCATTGGCATATATAACCAGGGTCCGCGTCGCGATTGCCTCCGGGATTACTAGGCGAGAAGTTTTCCTGGCCATGTCGAATTGCCTGCCAGGGTTATCGATGCGGGAGATCCAGGGTCGGATTCTCGTCGAAGAAACCGTCCGGCATCCAGTGAAAACTGGCGTAGACCACGGGTTGTACCGGCCAGTCTTCGGGGCGCGGCCAGTGGTGATAATTGAGCGTGTGCCAGAGCACGATGTCTTCGTTGTCGATGGCGCGGTCGGCCATGGTCCACTGCGGCAAGCCATCGCCGCCGGCGTGCTGATTCGGGAACCAGCCCGCCGGATAAAGTTCGGCCGGAGCATAAGGGGTGACCCACAGATGCTTATACATAAACTACATAAACGCCGCGCGCCGCCCGATGGAAGAATCGGGATCTTGAAACGGGAAACTGTTGACACCCGGCAGCAACTTGTAAGCGACCGGTTCGCCATGCCTGTTTTTCACGTTGGGATTTAATACGCGCCAATAGCGTGAGCTGCGGGCATTGATTTCACGTTGCGCCTGTTGCTCGGTTTCGAAGCGGGTTTCTTCGGTCAGGATGGCGTTGCCGTGAGAATTGCCGGTGCCGGCTGGCGCCGCGCTGAAATTGATTTCGCTGACCGAGTTGTGCTCGCCGTCGAGCGCCATATCGAAGCGGAAACTGAAAACATGCTGGTGCACATGAGATTCGATTTGATCGCCGATGATTCTGCCGTAGGGGCTGGGTTTGCCGCTCTCGAGCGCTGTCGGGAATGGGATTCCGGTGGCCTTGACTTCAACGCCGATAGTGCCGTCGAGGTAGAAATACCAGAAAAATCCATAGACGTAGTTACCGATGGTGGCAATCGAAGAGATCACCAGGCGGCGCGCACGCGCGACCGTGGTTTGGCCTGCGTCAGGCACCGAAAACTTCCACTGCATGCCGTAGTCCTCCTCGTGCATGCACACCGCATTCTCAATCAATCGCGGTTTGCCGTGCCAATCGTGGGTCCAGATATCGAAGTAGCGGATGTGGCCGAGGCAATCGCAGCCGAGCTGCAGCGAGTCCAGCGCTACGCCGATGCCGTATTCGCCGGTGTCGAAGGCGTTGCGGCGAAAATTGGCGCCGTGCGGAGCGCCATAGGGCACCACCATCTCCGCCAGGGAAGCGCGTCGCATGATAGTGCGCAGGCGTCCCTGGTCGTGAAAACCGATGTCGTGCAGCAGCAGGCCATCACGCTGGGCGAAGCCGATCTGTAGTTCCCAGTCCTGCCATTTAACATGAAAGCCATCGACCTCGAAGCTGGGGCCGTCCGGTTGCGTGATGGCGATTTCCCTGAGATCGTCGCGCTGCCGGGAACGTCGGATCGGGCCCGGGTCCGGCGGAATCGGCAGCACCCCGAAATCGTCGATGCGAATGATTTTGCGGGCGGCGAGATCGAATACCGGATGCAGGTTTGCAATCGGTCGCGCATAAGGGTTATCGCCGGCAGCGTTCATCAACCAGCAATGCCCGTAGGCCAGGCGCCGCTGCTGTTCCTCCGGATTGCCGAAGTTACCGGCCGACCAGCTTTCGATCAGCACTTTCGAGGCATCGTCTAGGCCGCGTTTTTCGAGTGCCTTTAGAAAACCATCGTGTTCACGCGCGAGCTCGCAGGCCAGGTCGAATTCGTCGGGTGGAATGCGCGCTTGTGCATTTTCGATTTGGCGCCAGCCGTACAATTGGTCGCTGGCAAACAACACGATCCCGCTCGACGTGCGGTTGCTCGACGGTTCATAGCAGCAGACATAGGCCGCGCGCTGATCCGGAAATTGCCGTGATTCGTCGAGGCTGATGGTTGCGAACCAGGCCGATGAATCAAGCCCGGACTCGCGTCTGACCACGCTCACGGCCTGATTGATTTCAGAATCGGTTAACGGTGCCTTTAGTGGATTCATCGATTTAATCCCCCCGGATTTCGATATTACCTCAGAATACGGGGGCGGGACATTAAGCAAAACGTCATGCCGCAAACCTGGAATTTCCAAGGTATATCCATTGAAACAGGGCAGGAGCAAATAACCTGAATAGGCAGGGTTGTTTTGGTCGCGATTATTCCTTGAGTTTTCGCCGGCACGCGGATTGCTTTTGACACCAAAAAATCGCAAAACATGCTATACCAATGCCAGCAGTTGTATAGAGGGCCTGACTGAAATGCAGGCGAAATTACCCAGCCCGGAATTGATTACTCGAAACAACGGGTCTCGGCAGTATGGGATCCAAGGCCTAATCCCTGATTGGCATTCGACGGGGATCCTGTCGAGGATTGTCGAACAAGGATAGTTAACACTGCCTATACGCAAATCTTTCCGCAACAGAGAGTTTAGCTCCGGAAACGGAGCGATATTTACAAATTTTAAAAATGGCGATGCAAAGAACCCAAATCATCGGTCCATGGCAAGTTATCCACGACGCTAGGCGGGGCTTGCCTAAGTGATTCCGGTTGGCATTTACGAAGCAGATGTTACGGGAACGGTTACCTATCTGAACAAGAATTGGTGTGATTTCGCCGGAATTCCTCCGGGAGGACCGCTCGGCCTCGGGTGGCTAAACGCAATCCATCCCGACGACAGGCAGGCAGTCCTATCCGAATGGTCGGAAAGTGTAAACCATTCAAGGCAATTCCAGGCGGAGTACCGGCTTATTAGTGCGGCGGGAAGAATTACCTGGCTGTTGGATCAAGCCGAACCCAGATTGAATTCCGCCGATACGATTGACGGCTACATCGGGACGGTTACCGACATTAGCAATCTGAAAGAAACCGCCCGGCAGATTCCTAAACTGGCGCACATTTTTGATAGTCTGGACTTGGGAATAGCGATTGGAGAATTACCCAGTGAAAGGCTCGAATCGGCCAATCTGGCATTAGCCGGAATGCATGGATATGAAGTCGACGAACTCATAGGGCGATCGATATTTCAACTGTATGCGCCGGAAGATATCGAGCTCGCGCAACAGGCTGGGCAAATAGCAACGGAGCAAGGCACGCATGTTTTCGAAGCCCGCAGGCTCAGAAAGAATGGTTCGGTTTTTCCGGCGCTAATCCGTATTTCCGTGGTAAAAGACGAGGCCGGTGAAAGTCTTTACCGGTCCGCCATCGTGCAGGATATAACGGCACAGAAAGAGACTGAATCGATGATCGTAGAAAGTGAACGCAAGTTTAGGGCGCTTTTCGATAAGGCACCCATAGCTCATTTTGCCGCCGACAAAAATGGCAGGTTGATCAATGCCAATCAAAAGGCCGGGCAATTGCTGGGAACGACTCCGGATAAGTTAATTGGCAGAACCGTACTGTCGCTGTATGCGGATGCACCCGATGGAAAGCCGAAGGCGGAACAGCTGGTGAAACGTTGGAAGCAGGGTGAGCAAATCGAAAATGAAGAGTTGATCATGGAACATTGCGATGGACACCAAATCTGGATAAGCCTGACTGCCACCCCCGTGCTTAGCGATGAAAAAGAAATAATTGTTACTCAGGCTTCGGCGATTGATATTACCGCGCGCAAGCAAGCGGAAATCGAAAAGCTTAAGCTGATTGAAAAGCTGGAGCTAAAGAATGCGGAAATGGAACGTTTTACCTACACCGTTTCGCACGATCTGAAAAGCCCGCTTATTACCATCAACGGATTTCTAGGAATGCTGGAACGCGACCTCGAAGATAAAGATCCGGAGAAAATACGGGAAGACGTGAATTATATAAAAACCGCCGCCGATAATATGTATTTGCAGCTGCAACAGTTACTGGATTTATCGGAAGCGGTGAACAAAATCGTTCAGTACGAAGCCGTACCGCTGCGGGCGTTGATCCAGGCCGCGCTCGATAAGGTCAGGGGGCAGATTACCGAAAGCGGCGCCATAGTAAACATCCAGCCCCGCTTACCGGTCATTTACTGCGAAGTGGACCGCATGATCGAGGTGTTCCAAAACCTGATAGACAACGCCATCAAGTTCCGTCGCGGTAGCGAGGTTCCGCATATCGATATCAAGGCGCGGAAAATCGGCCCGAACGTGCTTTGCACGGTAACAGACGATGGGATCGGGATCGACGATAGATACCAAGACAAAATCTTCGATCTCTTCGAAAGAGTCGATCAAAGAATATCCGGTACCGGAATCGGCTTGGCCTTGGTCAAGGGAATTATTGAAAAACACCAGGGTAGTATTTCGGTTGAATCGGAAGGTGCTGATATGGGAACCACTTTTCGTTTAAGCATTCCGGCTAACAATAATCATGAAGCAGCAGTTTCGGAACTGCAGTAGGTCACGCTTTGTGGGCGATCATCTCCACCGGTGCAATGTAACCCGCGGCAAGATTGTCAAACATATTACCGATTTTAACGGGCGTGCTCGCTTGCATTAAAGTATGCAAACCCAAAGCCGGTGGTCCGCCGGCGGCGGACATTTTTGAACCTAGCCGAGTTAAAAATTCCAGCGCAAAATCTCGCCGATTGTTGACCACGCTAACTTCGAATCCCGCAGTAGTCAGAGCCTGTCGGTATTGATCGGGGCTGGCAAGCATGCAAATGCTGTTATCGCTCGCCCATGGTACCGGGTAAGTCAGTTCGCCCTGATCGATACGCATTACGTCATAGACCCCGAAATACGCGCCGCCGCGCAGCACCCGGTTGATTTCCTGGAACAGTTCTTTTTTGTCCTCGATATTCATGCCGACATGCAGCATATAGGCGCCGTCGAAGGATTCGTCCTGAAACGGCATCGAGGTCGCGTTTCCCTGGTGCAGGGCAACCTGGTTTTGCAATTGCACCCATTCGCACAGCGTCTGGCCGGTGGTAATATATTCCGGCGTCAAATCGATGCCGGTCACACGATTGCGGTATCTGTCAGCGATGAACCGCGCGGCACCTCCGAGGCCGCAGCCGATGTCGAGTAGGTGATCGTCGACCGAGACATCGAGTTGAGCGAATAAATTCTCGGTGGCCAGTCGTCCGCCGATATGGAATTCATCTACCGGCGCGAGATCCGCAGGCGTCAGCCGATCGATCGACTTTCCGAGCTTGCCCAGGGCCGCTTGAATCTCCGGCAGCAGTTCCCCGTGCCGGTAGTGATCCGAAATAGATTTATCATCTGCCATAATCCATCCTCCGTGAGAATCTGCCTGTTTATCGCCGTCGAAGTCCTACGGCTCAATTCGGACCCGGCATCTCCATCAATTCCGACACTTCGAGGGAGCCGCCGATATCGAGAAAAGGACAGGCCTTGGACAGCGTCAGTGCCGCTTCCATCGAATCCGCCTCGACAATGGTGTAACCCGACATGGTCGAGTTGCCGCCTGCAGTTACGCTGCCATCCGGGTTCACCGTGGCCGTATCCTTGAGCGGGTTGGCGGGACTAACCGCCGTGGCCCCCAGGGACGACAGCCATGCCATATATTTCGCGAAATGCTGTTGTCCTTGCTCGGGGCTGGAAGGCTGATCGCCACCCAAATAGACTATGACATATTGACGCATGAGCTTCTCCATGTTGTAAACGATTCATCGATGCGGCGACCCTCGACGATCAGAGTTGCTTAGATCGGCTTCCAGGCGCGCTACTTTACCGCCCGCAGTCGATAATTGCCAGGCCGCCGCTGAACGGCGGCGCTCGATTAGCGTCGTTCTAGACTGGAGTCGATGTGGTCCCAGGGCTGAGCGGATTCGGTGTAAACCACCATTTGGGGTTCGAAGCAAGCCGGATCGTCTAGCGTCGCCGCGTGAAAGAACAGGTACTGCGGATAGCCGGATGTTTTCTTCACCACGGGGTTGCCGCAGTTTTTACAAAAACCGCTGCTCACGCTACTCCCGTCGTCGGCTTGCGTCTGGTAATACTTGATCTTACCTTGGAGTCTGGTTGCATCGGTATTTACCGCGAAAGCAGCCGCATGGCCCGATCCGGTGATCCTCTGGCATTGCCGACATTGGCAAATGATCGAGAATTCCGGTTCGGATTGAGTTTGGTAGCGGATACCGCCACAGGCGCATCCTCCGGTGATCGATGGACTCAATTTAATCGCTCCTTAGCTCCGCGACACCGGACTCCACGCAGTGCTCGGCAGTGAATTTTGCGCGGCGTGACATGGTTTGCCTGTTTTCTCCCCTATGCGGAACTGGCTCAAATAGATCGCCGAATCCGGCGGTTATGCGGCTATTATAAGCTTGGCGAGGCAAAATGATAATTGCGCGGAACAGGTGGAAGATGCTAAGTTTTTTGGGGACGGATCTTAGCGAGGCGCGATGGCAGGCAATGGTCGATCATTCTATTCTTCAGTTTGTACTGATTTTTGCCGGCGCCGCCCTGTTCGCCACACTGTTCCTGTTTTTGAGGCAGCCGATTATCCTCGCCTACATCATGCTGGGTATCGTTGTCGGCCCGAAAGGCTTGGGCCTGATTAGCGACGCCCGGCAAATAGAACAACTCGCCCACATCGGCATTATCCTGTTGCTGTTCCTGATCGGCCTGAACTTCCAGCCGTCGAAACTCGTCGGCTTGCTCGGACGCGTCGGAATCGTAACGCTAATCACCTGC
>Ga0126326_1000450_pt1 | contig 12354 bp, 10 predicted proteins | sample InaspJWI67metaG_FD_94485 | JGI IMG/M metagenome (GOLD analysis project Ga0126326, IMG submission 94485) | Marine gutless worms symbiont microbial communities from Oahu, Hawaii - Inanidrilus sp. 1 OAHU.JWI-67 metaG | ecosystem: Host-associated > Annelida > Digestive system > Unclassified | place... | reverse complement strand
TTATCCTGGTTCATGGGTGGTGTATCCTTTCCTTTTTAGTGTGGCCGGTTGACTGCTGCTAACAATCTACCGGTGGATACACCGCCTTTTCCTTTAAACACAACTTTTAAATATAACTCGTAATTGGGCCGTTGAAACCTCATCCGCGAAAACGCTGACTACTGAACTCTTTCGGCGTCAGTCTGCTGACCCTAACTTGAGACGCTCAGAAGCACTAAATCGTACCATGTTGGATATGATCGACAGGCTGGGTTTTACAAATATAGAAGGTAAGGTTGTATTTAGCTATGCCCATCCAGTATTCTGGGCTCCCTTTAGCTTAATTGGAGATGGGGCATTGTGATTATTTCCACGAACAGGGCGCTTATCCCCAACAGCTCGAATACGAGGGCTGCGCCCATGTCGTCGCTTCAGTGGGAGATGCCGTCGGTCCGGTGGCCTTTTCATCTTTGATCTTTCGCCGGGACTGGTTGAAGACCGAAAAAGCGCATCGTTTTACCAATGCTTATCGGGCATCCCGTGAATGGAGCAACTCCGCGGAGCCGGAAAAAATAGCCGGTGTCGAAGCGAATTATTTCGCCGAGCATTCACCGGAAGCGGTGAGCCGGACGATTGAAGCTTATCAAAAATCGGGTACGTGGGGTGGCGACATTCAAATTCCAAAAGATTTGTATGAAAATGCCCTGAATGTATTCGAACACAGCGGCCTGATCTCCCGGCGGCATCCATACGAAAGCGTGGTCACGCCACCGCCGAAATGATGGCCATGGGATGCGTCGACCCTTGACGATTGCCTTTCTTGATGGTTCCGGATATATTCTCAGCATCCAGGATATGGTCCCGTTGAAAACTGATGAGCAGTTTCTCATGGCTGTCCCCCTTCTCCCTGCTGAAAGCACTTCTGGCATATCCTCCCGCCACGATGCACCTGGTTGTGACCACGCGACGCGATCCGCCGTTACCGCTTATGGAACTACGAGATATAAGTAAGATGACCGAAATCCGTATGGCGAATCTTCGATTTTCAGCTGATGAAACCGGCACTTTCCTTCAACGGGTGATGCAGATAATACCTGTTGATCATACGACCTGTCTGATCATTTTTGTAGCAGGTATCAAAGACCAAAAGTTACGTTAGATTTGTGTTACAACCTAAAAGTCTCTTGCTTTAGTACACTTGATTTATTATGGATATTCTCAATTCTTTAAGTTAGTACCAGTATTCATTCGCCATACCACTTCGAGTCCATCGCACGTAAATATAGATCCACTATTTCGACACCACGAATTGCGACCCATCAATATGTGTTGAAACGGAAAATCACTCTGACGGGCTCCTTAGTCGTGATAAGTTGAATCCAATGCAGACCATAAAGCTGATCACCTCCCAATTCTTAAGCGGGAAGAAGCGCAGTCCCTCGGCAACCATTGCCAGTGAGTTACGCTTACCGTCCGGGGGGATCGTAGGCCAGCAGTTATGCTCTTGCTTGGAACGCTGGGATTACAGTACTCATCGATCTGTGGGCTCGAGCAATAAATGATATCGGGACCACCAAATTCATCATGGATAGAGTAACAGGAAAAGACGTCTGTGAAGGGGTAATTCTGGGAGCGTGAGTGTTGGCTTATTGACGATGTTGTTCAATGCCCATCGCTTACCCTCTCTATCAGAAGGCATTGCACGTGAGGAGGTCAGTTTGCACAGCGTTATCATCTCCAGAGATTCTCAGTTTATCAGGGTTTTCCCTCTCCAGGCTCAAACCAGTATAGGGCGCAGTCCCAATAACGATATTGTGTTGGATGCCGCAGGTGTTTCTCGTACCCATGCTGCTATCAAGCAGCAAGAGAACCAGTTTTTTTTGATCGATAAAGGGAGTACAAATGGAACCTATATTGAAGACAAACAGGTTCGTCACCACTTGCTGACCAACGGGACCTCCTTCCGGATCCAGGATTACCTATTGACCTTTGTCGAAGAAGTCCGCACTCAAGATGCACCGCCCGATCGTATGAACACAACCACATTAATTGGGAGCACCCCGGATAAATTGGTAAAAACTTCAGTGGCTACCCAGACTGTAACCCGTGAACACGGCCTTCAGCAGAAAATTTTTCAACTGCTGGAAATGGTGAGAAATCTTATAAGCGCCCCCAGTGATGTCGACACGAAATATCTCGTGCTGGATGCTTTGATTGACATCACCGGTGCTAAACAAGGCGTTGTGGCAATGCAGCAGGAACATGGCGATCCTGTGTTCACTCACATCCGTGGGTTCGATCTGCAAGATCAACGTGCCTCAATCAGCAAGACTATTATCCAAAAGGTGTTCAGTAAAGGTGAGGTTGTTTATCTGGGCCGGTCGGAAGGTGAAGACAATATAAAAAGCGTAGGCTGGGTGGGACCCAAATCGGTGTTGTGTATTCCGCTGATTACTGGTCAACAGACCATCGGATGCATATACCTGGATCACCCCGATCAGGATGGCGTCTTTTCGAAAACCGATCGGGAACTGATGGTAGCTGCCTCCTACTTTATCGGGGATGCTTTTTCCTCAGACAAATTCCAATCCAGCAACCTTGATCGTGAAGATGTGCGATTGTCCCTTGACCTTGAGAAGCAAGGTATAATAGCCCTGAGTCCCAAGACCGTAAAAGTGTTCCGGGATTGCAAAACTATTGCCCGCTATAATGTCTCGGTTCTAATTTTCGGGGAGACGGGAACTGGTAAGGAGATCATCGCACACTATATCCACAATCAATCGGGCCGAAAGGGTAAATTTATCGCGCGTAATTGCAGTGCTATTGCGGCTACAATGTTTGAAAGTGAGGTGTTTGGCCACGAAAAGGGTGCATTTACGGGCGCGACGGGGCGAAAGCTAGGAATCCTCGAACTGGCGGACCAGGGTACCCTTTTTCTAGATGAAATCGGTGACATGCCAGCTGAACTTCAAGCCAAGGTGTTACGCGCACTGCAGGAACAGGAGGTATGGCGGGTGGGTGGCAGTTCCCCGGTTAAAATCGACGTGCGAGTCATTGCCGCTACGCATAAAGACCTCAAGGCCAACCGGAAAGATCTCAATTTCAGAGACGATCTATATTACCGTCTGGCCAATGTGGAGATTACTGCGCCCAGTTTGAGAGAGCGGACCGAAGATATCGCTCCCCTTTGCAAGATGATTCTTGAAAGATTCAATAAAGAGCAACTGGAAAATAGAAGCCCCTATTCATTGTCGCCCAAGGCGTTACGACTGCTGGAGGCTTATGATTGGCCGGGCAATATTCGTGAACTGCGCAATACGCTGATCCAGGCAAGCGTGAAATGTGACGAATTGGTCATCGACAAGCGCCATCTGAATGGTCTTATCGATGTCTTTGCAGCGCCGTCCAGCCGAATAGCTGGACCGCTTCCATCATTGGCGGAGGTCGAGCGGATTCATATTCTCAAAGTCTTGAAAAGCACTAACTGGAACAAATCTGCCGCCGCGAAAGTGCTTTCCATCGATCGAAACCGTCTGAACCGGCGTTTGAAAAAACTCGGCATCGATTCGCATGCATCGAAGTGATCGAGTTACAGATAATCCTTAGGCTTCTACAGATGATATCCTTATTTCCACCAATCCCCTTCCGTATTAAACTCACAGCCGAATCCATCAGACAAGAATCACTGGCCCGGTAAAATTCTGCCATAAAATCGTGCAGTATGTTAGTTGCTTCATTTTGTGGCAAAACCGTTCAATATCATATAATAACAATTAGTTAGTTCCTAGTTTTGTGTACGGCTGCTTCATTTTAAAGCAGCTGCATTTATTTCAAACAATACTCCTCTATCATAATATCCTGTAATTATTAAGTAATCATTCTCTGGCACACCCGTTGCTATTATCCTGAATGAAATCCGAGATAAATAGCTTCACTAGAATATCGAGGTTTCGTCGTCTAATTCGAAGAGGGGGATGACATGACAAAAGCAATATTACTCAGAACATTTTTAGGCTTTAGCTTTATTATCATAGCCGGTTTACAATCACCACCCATTTGGGCTTCAGAGAATCTAGCGCCTCTCCTAATGAGCAAGGCTGATGATATTGATGCAGTCAAAAAGCCCGAAGTGCTTATGACCTCAAGTATTACTCATCAAACTGATTTAGTAAAAGATTCTGATAGGTTGCTTTTCAATGAAGTTGAAGGCAGTTGGAATTCCAAAATAATTGGCCATTATAAAGGGTATTTACGAGTGGGCCTGCGAAATGTGTACGTTACCAATGTATTTAATCTGGTTAATGGCGAAGTTGAGGGTACATTTAGTCTTCGTGGTCTCAATAGTAAGAAGTTAATCAAAGGAAAAATATACAATTTTAAATGCTTAGGAGAGAGGCAAGCAAAATTCAATTATATTACAGATGGTTCTAAAGGCTCCGTCAAGATTACCTTTTCGAAAAACTTCGATACCTTTGAAGGACTTTATTATCATTGGTTATTTGGAAAATTCGGTCCTTGGTATAGTAAAAGGCTGGATAGTTGAGCTACACGGGGGAAACCTAACTTGATATAGGTATTTACAAATTAATATGGGATAATTGATTTACCGATAAACCCATATTAATAGGAAAACAGTTGCTTCATGCAAAACCCAGATGGTAAGTTAGCGGTTGAGCACTTGCCTGTGTTGCGCAGATACAAGAAATTTGAATTATTCAATTTAGAAAGTCCAAAGGTGACCGGATGACGGATATCAAAATTATGGTTTTCAGACACTCCGCCTTCTATACGCCCCTTATTGCCGCAATCGCCGGCAAATTTTTGGAAAAAGAGGGCCTGACAGCTTCTTACAGCGTATTGCCGGCCGGGGCTTCCATCATCGAAGAGGTCGTCTCCGGTCGGGTGGATGTTGCCCAGGCTGCGGTCTCCGTGAGCTGGAACGATCTTGAAAAGGGACAGAAACCCGCCATTGCCCAATTTGCCCAGATCAACACTCGCGACGGATTTTTCATCGCTGCCCGTAAGCCCGACAGTAACTTTAGCTGGCACAAGCTGAAATCCGGCCAATTCATGCATGTGCATGGCGGCCAACCCGAAGTCATGCTACGCTACGGCGCGTATAAAATGGGTTTTGACCTGACCGAGGTTGCGCACATCGATATACCTTCGACCGGGGAAATGATGAATGCGTGGCGCAGGGGGCAAGGTGATTATTTCCACGAACAGGGCGCTTATCCCCAACAGCTCGAATACGAGGGCTGCGCCCATGTCGTCGCTTCAGTAGGAGATGCCGTCGGTCCGGTGGCCTTTTCATCTTTGATCTGTCGCTGGGACTGGTTGAACACCGAAAAAGCGCAACGTTTTACCAATGCTTATCGGGCATCCCGTGAATGGAGCAACTCCGCGGAGCCGGAAAAAATAGCTGGTGTCGAAGCGAATTATTTCGCCGAGCACTCACCGGAAGCGGTGAGCCGGGCGATTGAAGCTTATCAAAAATCGGGTACCTGGGGTGGCGACATTCAAATTCCAAAAGACTTGTATGAAAATGCCCTGAATGTTTTCGAACACTCCGGCCTGATCACCCGGCGGCATCCTTACGAAAGCGTGGTCACGCCACCGCCGAAATGATGGCCATGGGATGTGTCGACCCTGTTTTCACCTCGGATAAAAAAATATGATGATCTGTGAGCATCTTTGATCAACAGGAAAGGAAAAAGATGGAATGCCCGTTGCAAATCTAACGCAAGTATTCAAAAACGCAATAAATGATGACTATGCCATTGGTGCGTTCAACATTCATAACCTTGAATTCGTTGAAGGCGTCATGCGAGCCGCGGAAGAAATGTCATCGCCGGTAATTATCGGCATCGCTACAATTTCCATTGATTATGCCGGCCTTGAGCCTCTTGCAGCTATTGCGAAAGACTACGCTGAACGCAGTCAAATCCCCACTGTGATTCATCTGGATCATGGGGATAAAATTGAATTGGTCCGCCGTAGTATAGAATTAGGCTTTTCCTCTGTTATGTATGACGGCTCCAAATATCCCATTGACGAGAACATTAAAAAAACGCGGGAGATCGTAAAAATTGCCCACGATAGAAAAATATCGGTGGAAGGTGAAGTCGGAGTCGTGGGAGGATTCGAAGGACTAACCGGCGGTGATGTCAGTCATGATCAGTTGCGGAAGCTGTATACCCGTCCTGAAGAAGCCGAGCGTTTTGTCGCGGAAACCGGCGTCGATGCACTGGCGGTATCCGTCGGGACCGTGCACGGGATGCCGATTCAGAAAGCCGATATTGATTTTGGGCGATTGAAGGAAATTCATGAAGCTGTGGATGTCCCTCTGGTTTTTCATGGCTGCACGGGATTGAAAAACGAGGACTACCACCGGGCAATTGCGCTCGGGGTCAAAAAATTCAACGTCGGGACCCGTTTGATGATAGCCTACCAGCAGGCCCTCAAAAGCGCAATCGGACAGGATGAGAACTCCCTGTTTTCTTGTCTGAATGCAGGAACCGAAGCAGTGAAAGCAGCAGTAAAAGATCGCATCACAATACTAAAATCTGCTGCTAAGGGCTCGCTCAAATATAACTTCACATTTTAGTGAGCCGATCCATCCCGCCTGGCTGCGTTGCTCGTCGGTTAAATAGCTTGCTATTCGCCCTCCTCGCGCCTTGCCACGCGGGCGCCCCGACCCCCTAAAATGTAAATTTTTTTTTCGCGAACCCGGAGGCCTGAGAATTGAAGATTGAAGATTTTAAATTGAATATTTAAGGAGAACCGCGCCTTGCTGCTTATCGGTATCGATATCGGAACAACCAACATTAAAGGTATTGTATTTCATCCGGACGGCACCATGGTTGCCTCGGTTTCCCGACCAACCCGGACGCACTATCACGGGACAGAGATCGCCGATTATCATCCTGAGGAAATTTGGAAAGATGTTCAGGATCTTTTAAAAGAACTCGTATCTCAATGTCCCTACCCTGAAAAAATTAGCGCGCTATCAATTGCAAGCTTCGGGGAAGCCGGACTGTCGGTGGATGCGAACGGAAACCCATTGGCACCATCGATCACCTGGTTTGATCAGCGATCAAACCAGGTGATCGAAGACTGGAAAAATCAGGTTGATGAATACGAAGTATTTCGCATAACCGGCATGCGAATCAGCAGCATGTCAAGCGTCGCCAAAATTCTCTGGGAGAAAAAAAACCTGCCTGATGTTTACCGCAAAATCAAAAAATGGCTGTTTGTACCGAGCTATATTATGCTGAAACTAACCGGTGAATATCGAACGGACTACTCCATGGCAACGCGGTCAATGCTCTTTGACATTACGAACAAGTCCTGGTCTGAAAAAATGTGCCAGTTGGCTGACATCCCCATTGATCTGATGCCGTCGGCTGATCCAAGTGGAACTCCGATCGGGCATATAGTACCGAAAGTTGCAGGAAATCTCGGATTAAAGGGCAAGGTTCTTGTGGTTTTAGGCGGCCATGATCATCTTTGTGGCGCTTTCTCCGCTGGACTGCGACAGAAGGGGGATTTGGTTAACTCATCAGGTACTACCGATGCAATTTGTGCGCTTACAGATCCGAAAAGAATCGATCAGGAATACTTTCGCGCCGGGATAAATTGCGGCTGCCATGTAGCGGCCGGCCAGATCTACCTTTTAGGCGGAATTTTTACGGCAGGCAGACTGATTGACTGGTTTGTCGATAACTTTTATCCGGATGGCAGCGGTTCGCGGGAAAACCTCTACCGGCAGCTCACCGAGCGTGCCGAGGCATCGCCTGCGGGCAGCAAGGGATTGGTCGTTTTTCCTCACTTGAGAGGATGTTTCACCCCCCATTGCGACCCGATTTCCAAAGGTGCAATCTTGGGATTAAGGACCACCCACACCCATAATGATATCGCACGAGCCGTTTTTGAAGGATTGGCTCTGGAATTTCGAGTCGTCCTGAGCAGATTCAAGGAGTTAACAGGTGATCCCTATCCCCAGGTCGTATGTATCGGCGGCGGAAGCAAGAATCGATTTTGGACTCAATTGAAAGCGGATGCCACCGGCCGCCCCCTGGTCATCAATAATATTAAGGAGAATACCAGTCTTGGTGCGGCCATCCTGGCAGGATTGGGGGCGGGCATTTACCGGAGTGCAGACCATGCGTTTGAAATTCTGCAAAGCGATACGGAAGTCCTCCAACCCGATCCAGATAAATTTGAAATTTACCGCCAGATCTACGATCAGTTTTATTGTCATCTCTATCAGAAAATGGTCGGCCTCAATTCGGACATTGAAGGTCTACTTAAAATTCTGGATGCTGGATGATGAACTTGGCTTTTAATAATTTTGATTTGATTCTAAATACACAGCGCGGCCCGACCCCTAAATTACCGAATTAATTCGAAGCTTTGTCTCTCTTTTTTAAATTCTCGGGATGGCAAACCACATAACATTTGGAACAGGCGTTGTATGCAAAAGCGCCGCGGATTGCTCGGTCCCAATGAAACCGATCTTCACCGGCCAGCAAGAACTCCAATTGCACCTGCTTGGCGTCATCTTCTTCATCGATTACAGGCATCGGCAAATCGGAAAGGGCGTAAAATCGATCCCCCATTACCATGCCGCCGCATCCCCACATACACCGGAGATAGGAAAGCCACCCGTAATGATATTCCTTACCATCCATCTTCATTACCCGGTCCCGATCGGGTGATATTGCCTTAACCGGGCAAATGGAAACACAGGGCTGAGGGCAACCGTCGCACGGATTCTCTTCGAGAATAGAATCCGGTTTAAGTTTGGCTGTTGTCAGAACGGTAATCAACTGAACCGCACCGCCGTACTGGGGGGTAACCAGAAATCCCCCGCGACCCAGACGCCCGATCCCGGCTGCCATTGCAACATGTCGGTGGGAGATTTCCCCTAGTCCTTTTTCTATATTGTAATACTGATTCGCCGGAATCGGCAAGCTGACATAGTCAAGGTCCTCAAGAAAGTTAGCGAGATCAAGCGCCATATCATCCAGTCGAAATTTCGGCACCAAACCGCCAAACCGTGAAAACGACATGGGGCTGATGCCTCTTAAATGGACTTGTTGGATACCGCGATTGATCCGGTAGGCCATTGAAATCAGGCTTTTTGCTTCTGGAAGCAGCCGTTTGGGGTTAAGCTCCGGCGGTGCATTTTTCATGCGCGCTATCGGGGCGATGCCGACAAGATGCGCCCCTAAGGAGAAGGCCTTCTCTTTGACTTCCTGCGCCAGTTTGGCCGGGGAAGGTTGTGTGGTCTTCCTCGCTGCTCTCGATGTCAAATTATTTTTTTTCATTTTATCTCGTTCTCCTGAATTATTGAGTTAAACGGCTTCGGAGCTATACCCTCGGGCCATCAAATGATTCACTTTGTGCCCGAGCCGCTGCCCCAGAACGCGGGCATTTTTGAGGGCGCGTAGTTGGTTTTCTATGGGATTATACAAGGCTGTTCCGATCCGTTCCAGCAGACCGTACTGGGCCACAACCGCACTGTATTCGCAATCATTGAGCGAATCTTTGCAACCCAGGCATGGATTTGCACCTGCTGCCGTAATTCGGCCCAGGGCTTTGATGCCGTAGTTTTGCATAAACTGAACAAGCGAATCCCCAAGCTTGCCTGCCAGTTCCGTATTGCTCCCGGCCACTACAGCCGCTCCCACTCGGCCCTGGGTCAACATGTGATGGTGGCGAAACGACCAGAATCGTTCCATAAGCGCTTTGGTGGCCGAATCGATCATCCCGGAAAACGCCCAGCTGCCGATAACCAGTGCCTTGGCGTCGAGGATTTTCTTCCGGAGCGTTTTCCAATCATCTTTAATGACACACTTATTATTGACCCAACATCCATTACAGGCCTTGCAGGGCCCCACGTTTATATCGTGGAGGCGAACCAACTCCGAAGAAAGGCGTGACGCGGACAGAACTTCCTCTACCAGTGTTTCAACTTTGCCCCCCTTCTGAGGCGATGCGCATATTCCAAGAATCATGGATTTCATATCTAACTCCTTAGTCTATTTTTTATTTGATATCGATTAGTCCCGATATATTGTCATCCTTCAATCCCATTTTTAAGGCCTCTTCCGCATTAACAAGGGTTCCCTCACACAAATACCGAAGGGCGGCAGTTCGTCCGATAAGCCTCGCAAGCGCTTGCATTGCACCCACAGACGGTATAAATCCTACGTTAACCTCAGGCTGACCAAGACGTGCATCACCAGCGGCAAAGAGAACATCACAATGTAATGTCATTTCCAAACCGCCACCTGTTGCTACCCCTCGAATTGAGGCCAGCAACGGCTTATGTGACTTTCTCATCAAAGAGACCAAGTCAGATTGAATTACAGATATCATGATCACCGCCTGGAAAGTCAAGCAGGTTCTAATATTTATCAGTTCAAATAATCCTAATCCCCGGGCGGCATTAAAATCTGATTTAGCTGCGATTTTTCCGGCAATCAGCTCTTTTTGCACCTTTTCTTATATCGCAGCCTTTCTTTTCACTTCATGCCCTCTGGGTCATTCGCCTATTTATTTTTTTGATATTTTTTAGCGGCGCAACCAGGGCAGAATCTTTTTTCGCTTCTTTTCAGGACAATGCATTTGCTACAAAATTCACACCGGGCAAAATGTTTGATGCCAACACCGGCAAGCGGGTCTATGAGATTAGTGACAACATTCAAATTTTTCTAATTGTAAGATCATCAATATCAGGCTGGTGGCCTGGATACGACAATTCAAATCACGCAGGAGTTGATCACTCCTAAATATCGGGCAACATCCGCACCAGAATTACCGAGTTTCTAATCGCAATCCAGGATTTCGCACCGCGAACGTCAACTGCATCCCTTCTGCGACTGGTTAAATTAAGTCAGGCCAGAGAAATATTGACATGATGCAAAATCCCAGGGCATTAAATTTGGCTAATTTTGGCATAGGATCAATTCTCACAAATGACCTTATCTATAATGCACTTTCCGCACGAATGTCCCGGTTCCCCCAGTTTTCGGGCATAGCAATCGATACCTGCTATTTGAATCTCAACTTTCGCATCTCCGCAAAGTGCTCTATGGCGGATGGCGGCAGATTTTGAATTTGCTCACCGATCGACAGCGCCTGATAGTAGATCCGGGCGACGGTTTCGAGCAGCTCCGAATTTCGCATGGCACGCTGCATGTCGGCACCTAGACATAAAGCCCCATGATTCTGAATGAGATAGCAATGACAGGCATTGCCCAGTTTGGCGGCGACGTTATCGACCAGTTCCGAACTGCCCGAAAACGCATAGGGCACGATATCCACCACCCGACCGATTTCAACAGCAATCTCATCAAACAGGGCCGGAATCGGTTTATTGATAATCGACAGTGTGCTGGCAAACGGCTGATGGGTGTGGATGACCGCTTTGACATCAGGGCGGTTCTGGTAAACCCCGATATGCATCCCAGCCTCGATGGAAGGGGCCAAACTACCTTCGATGGAATTTTGATCGAAATCAATGATACAGATATCGTTTAAGTCCTGCGAGAAATAGGACCGTCCCGAAGGCGTGATGGCAAGGATTTCTTCACCCGGCACTCTCAGCGAGATGTTGCCCCCGCTGCTCAAGCGACCCAGATACCCATGCTTGACCAACCAGCGGCTGCTGTCTAACACCTCACGTCTAATATTTTCGTAATTATTCATAGCAATGATCCTAATCTTAAGATGGCGTTCGTTCTTCAAATTTCTAAGAACAAGTTTAAACCCTGAATAGTCTGTCTCCAGGGCGGATTAATTAGGCAAAAAAATAAATCTCTGACGGAGGAATCACATATGACAAAGGTATTTCCGAAACAAATCCGCTTACTATTTGTTCGGTAGAAATTCGATGGTATAGGATTCCAAACCTTGGGAGCGCTCTTTGGAATACTTCGCCATTAGCGCTGCTAACCTACTAAACTCGGATCCTGGTATCGTGTGGGGAACAATGATAAGTTCGCTATGCGGTTTCAGATCATTAAAGTATTGCACGGTTAAGGTAATGAAATCGTCCCGGTTTCTGGTCACCATCGCCCGTCCTTCAGCAGCAGCAAAGGCGAGCTGTTCATCATCGGACGCTTCAAGCATACCGGCTTCATGGGCGCTAACCGCATCCATTCCCTTTTTTCTTAAAATTTCTGAAACCTTAGGGCTAATATCTTCATCCAGGTAAAGCTTCACTTCTTACCTGCCGGTTTTGATAAAAGAGTTATATTTAAAAGTTGTGTTTAAAGGAAAAGGCGGTGTATCCACCGGTAGATTGTTAGCAGCAGTCAACCGGCCACACTAAAAAGGAAAGGATACACCACCCATGAACCAGGA
>Ga0126326_1000449_pt1 | contig 12409 bp, 5 predicted proteins | sample InaspJWI67metaG_FD_94485 | JGI IMG/M metagenome (GOLD analysis project Ga0126326, IMG submission 94485) | Marine gutless worms symbiont microbial communities from Oahu, Hawaii - Inanidrilus sp. 1 OAHU.JWI-67 metaG | ecosystem: Host-associated > Annelida > Digestive system > Unclassified | place... | reverse complement strand
TATCCACTCTTGCCTCATTTAAGTCCAGACTGGTTTTACCCGTCTGGTGTCGGCTTACCCAGGTTGTCCTGGAAAAGAGGCCGTTGAATGGTAGTAGTAGCAGCAGCAGCAGCAGTATTATTTGTGATTTACAATGTGAACACTTGTCAGTCATTGTAAGGCTCTTCTTTTTGTGGCTGGAAGTGCACTGTCCTTTGTTGTAGGCAGAGCCATACACAGATAATTTGTGTTAAGAATGAGTGTCAGTAAAATTAAAGAAAACTTGCAATTGTTTTGGAATTCAAGTAATGCTTGTGAACTGTGCAGAATGTAATTAACTCTTTTCTTCTATGATTGTTTATGCTGCTATTGCTGGTAATTTGGCATAGCGGTAACATTGTTGCACACATCAGCAAAGTTAGTGTACCTTAAGCCAGCCACCCATGCTGTCTCAACTTGGGTAAGCAGTGTGAAATGTGGGAGTGATCTAGAAAAGACACAGTGAGTTCTGCATAACAGTAGCCCTGTTACCAAGACTGCTGGCATACTGATGTAACCTTATCTGTTAAGTGATCTAGCCATTGGCACTCAGTGTCACTCAGTGAACCCTGTTATCTATATGAAGTTTTTGTTTGTCATTAACTTACGGACTGAGTGGTGGGGTGCTAGTGTGGTTATCTGTCTGGAGCGAGGTGCAGACTTGCATACGGCCCACCTGATGCCACTGCCACTCACTGTCTCTTGCTTCAGTAAAATCCAGATTGGTGTTACCTTTCTGGTACCTGCTCACCTGGGTAGTCCCGGACAAAGGGCCATTAAATGGGTGTGTGTGTGTAACTTACAGACTGTGTGGATTGATATTGAAATTAGCCGAGCTTACTTGATGTACACTTTGTGCAGTAAAAAGTGGAACAAAATCAAAAAGTCTTCGTTGTCGTCAAAGTTGAAAGGTGTGTCACACGACGGTCATCTGTCGAGCGATAATGTGCTGAAACTGAAAGAATTGTCAACAAACACGGAGTTGTCTCGCAAAGGTTTCTTTGTTAATCATTGTATTACATGTTGTTTTGCAATAAACGTGTTTGCACAATTAACTTTCCAGTAACTGTTTGCTTGAATTATGTAGTGCACAGTAATTTGTTGGTAGTAGTTTGTTTTGGAATTTTTTTTATATGCTTGTAGTCAGAATTATATGTCACAAATCTTGATGAGAGCAGTGTCATTTTATAGGCATTTGTTTTGCTTCAGTGCAGTTCACCTCTCCTATAAAGAAAAGGAATTTTGTTGGTGGTCAGAGAAAAATGACATGTATAAATAACTGGTTATAAAGAAATTAGACTTTAATGACAGTATATAAAAACATAACATACTAACTTACTAAGTAAGAACTTGTACTTTATCGCTTTGAGTCCTTCAGTGCTTTGACACTGTTGGTTGGGTGTCAGGAAGAGCATGTGGTTATCTGTCTGGAGCCAGGTGCCGATTGTTTGCAGATGGTGCTGCTGATGCCACTGCCCTCCCACAACCCCATTATCTCTTGCCTCATTTAAATACAGACTGGTTTTACTTTTCTGATACTGGCTTACCCATGTTGTCCTGGAAAAGAGGCCATTAAACAGGTGTAATAGTAGTAGTAGCAAGTAATCTGCTGTCGGCATTGCTGTTGAGTCAATGAATTGGAAGCTAACTGTTCATTACCCAGTATCGAGAGTTACGGGAATTTTGTATTCAGCCGACGATCTGAGATGGTCAGGGAATAATTCCCGGCATAGTCAGGAAAGGTTGGGGAAGTTCATTTTTCATTTTTGAATTTCAGTGGGAACTCTGTGCATTAAAGTTATAAGAATTTTAATTAGCATATTTTTGTGATTTGTGGCACTGTTTACGTCTTTGTCATGTATTTTGCTTATTGCAGAGTTAGTCAGACAGCCTTCAAACTTGGCATGTGCTGAAGAAGAGGCAACGGTTCCGAAGTTACCATTTGTTGCTGAACACCCAGATGTTGAGGCCATACCGACAGCAGAGAATACTGATGACATGCAGACGTTTGGACCAGCAGATGTCTTATGTCTGCTAGTAAATGATGCAGTTGTCACGCCTGACAGTACAAGTTCGTGTGGTGATTGTTTACTGCCGCAGTCTCTTACATCATCTCCCTGTGCTGTCAGTGGCTCTAAGCCAGTCAGCAGTGATGTGCATCTGACCGTTGATACAGCGAGTACAACAGCTGCTGTTAGTCTGTTGTCTGATAATGCAACAACGCTGAGTCCGCATTCCGCAGGACCCATTGTTAGTCCTGTGAGTACAGGCTCTGATGACGTTTTTGTCACTAGCTGTTGTCAGAATTCACCATCAGCTCCGGCAGTTCAGCAGTCATCATCAGCCGACTGTGCAGCATTACATCAGCTTGGTGGACAAGACTTGCCGTCAAATCCCACGGTCGCTGATGGTGCATTTGTGTTTGAACAGGTGGAGTTCAATAAAACATTTGAAATATCCCCATTGCAACAGCTCCACTCCAATATATTTGATGACATCTCTCGTCCATCTTCCCCCTCAGAATCTGAATCTGAGCCACTCGGAGGCTGCAAAGATTCACTGTCAAATCCCGATCATTGCATTAGTGACTTGTGCTTGGAAGACAATGATAGCGACAGCATTTTTGGTACTGCTGGATTTCAGTCACCTCCAGCTACTGATAGCATAGGTAACCATAACAGCTCGCTGACTGCCTGTACAGATTTGTTCAGTGAAAGTCACAGCCTTGCATTGTCTGTTGACAACAATGGAGTCAAACTTGATTGCAGCAATTTAATGGAAACCTCTGAACAAAATGTTTCCTCTTTTTCCGACTCGTCTAATGTTACACCTCTTATGGATGTTGCACATAGCACTTCAGCCTGTGATGAAACCCACATGAACAGTTGCACTACTTCAGATACTTGTCGTCCTTTCAGATCTCCACCGAAATCTCCAGTCTGTGATGGCATCAGTCTGTACAGTTGCATTACTCCAGTTATCAGTAGTAGCCCTTTCAGATCTCCGCCAAGGTCGTCAGCAAGTATTTCGAAAGGTAAGCAGATGTGGAACAGAAAAGCTTTTGCGGAAGATGTTCCAAGAACAGAGATGACACAGCCATCTGTTGATGCATCATTTTCATCGGTTTTAGATCCTGCAGCAAGTAGCACTGTGCAGGCAGCATGTAATGAAGAGTCATGGAAAGATGGCTCGATTGTAGCTGGAAGTTATGTACATATTTCTGAATGCTCTGATAGTCAAGCCGTGAGCTCTTGTGATCAATACACACTTGACTGGACGTCAGAGGTGCCTGCAGCTGCTGCTTTCCCATGTACCTTTGTTGAAACTCCAGTTAATGAGGTTACATGTAACCCATCCGAGAACAATGTACAGTATCCTGAAGGTGAGATAAGATGCCAGAATGGAAACCAGCAGAGGTGTGAAGTATATTGCAAAGAAAAGGCAACCAGACAAGCCAGTGTAAAACAGTTGAAGTGCAAATTTGAACCTCAGCAAGACTTAGGATCACACGTGGGGCCAAAGAGTTCACCAAACTTTGATTTTCTACCAAACTTTACAGAATCTGGTTTTTCATTTAAATTGCAGGGCGATGCTACACATTCAGCTTCTGTGGAAGCAATTGATGGTGTCTCTTCAAAATATCGTAATTCAAATGCAGTACATCGTAGCTACAGTGAATATAGTCCAGAACGTGCCAGTCCTACAATGCATATTGAAACTACTGAAGCCCCTGCAGGAGACCGCCAGCAGCAGTCTATATCTGCAAGAATGTCCTGCTTTGAGCCTCTGATGTCTGGTTGTCGGAAGGAGAATAAGCGGGCTCGTCTGTCTTCTAGCAGCTCGGCTGTGCTTGACCCCAGAGAGAACCAGCTAAAGAGTTCGTCACATTCCATCGGTGAATCTGAAAGTCTCCAGAGGGACGTTGATGGCTGGCTTGTGGGATCTCCACAGCGTGGTGGTGCAAAACGATACCAGCGTTGCTCGTCAGCCGGCCATGAAGATCTCCTAGCACTGCTAAACATTCCTGCTGCGTCAGCCAAAAATATTCCGCGCGTGTCGGAACGTAAGCGAATATTTGAGGTTGATACGGCTGCTCGTGGAGCTAATGGTCCAGAGTCGGCTGGAGTAGTCTGCAACTCTCCAGCTTCATCTGAGTGTGACCAGTACTCATGTGGGCCGCAGAGGTTGTCAGGTGTTGATAAAGAAAACTCTCTTCACGTGTATGATGGTAACTGTCAAGGACAAGTAAACAGTCGTCGCAGTCTGTTTGAAGGAACTTCAGTTCAGCACATGAGAAATGATTTGCTAGATAGTGATTTATCAGTTGAACTTGACTGCCGACCATTTAAATACCCAGTGAACCGGATTAAAACTAAAAGTCTCTGTTTTCAGACTGCAGTACCAGTGGAAGCATCAGCTAATTCTTTCGAGCGGTATAAATTAACTTAACATTCTTCTTAACTATGTTAACTCAGAGAGTCCAGCCGTTAACTGAGCTTAACTATGTGTTTTATGATATTGGGCATTGTTAGCTAGCTGTAGTCTGTGTCGCTTGCCAACTGATTAACACGCTAGCTCTAGCTGTGTTAAGAGTGACATGCATTTGTTACTTGAAGCGACACATTTTGTTATTATTATTGGTTTTGTGGAAGTTGCGATGTTACGTCAGTTTTGTAACATACTTACAGTGCATATTATTGTCATATATGGCGCAGTATTAACCACCGGAAGAGCTTTCATTGTCATTGTAATAGCCTTGTTGTGTGCTGGTCATTAGTCACTACATTATGTTCACATTTCCACTGCATTGCTCACTGACCATAGCTGGATATTGATTTTATGCTACTGAGAAGCTGTACTGAGTTTACATTTCTGTGTTAGACCGTTATAAGGTAAAAAGTTTCAGGAGCAGTTTTAACTGAGTTTCTGCAGCCCACTTCATTGTATTCCATGGTGGTCAGACAAGTGAGATAGAATGCTGATATTCTGTCCGTTGCTATGGTGTGGTGTCTATTAGTGCATTTTCTTGCGATGAACTGTTTTGTTTTGTACATAACTGTAGCTGTACAAACATGCACGATGTTACTATTTTCATTTTGCCTTTTTTGTGGTTGTGCACTTTCTGTTATAAACTTTCTTTTACTGTATTAGCACAAAATTTCATATCTATGGAATTTTAATTGTCTTTTCTGCAGTAGATTAAGGTGTACTTATTTATTGTTATTTGTAGTATTGCTTGCCTATATTTTAGTATTAATTGCATCTGTTTTATTGACAGGCTGTTGTACAAGAGCTGCATAGTCATTACATTTCCTGTATTATATGACAATAGTAACATTTTATGAATATATATGTTAAACAGTTAAATATTTTGGGGTTGTTAAATTCTGTGTGTTTACATTTGGCATACTACACTGTGTCTCATAAAAAAGGATCCCAGACATTTTTAGCTATAACTCAAGGATGTGTCCTTGGATTTTAATAATTTTTGGCAGGAATGTCTCATAGAAAGCAGGCAGTTGAAAAATGGTATAATTTCCCACCTTGCCTGATTAGTGTTTCTGCACTATCTTGCAAAACTGGAAACACAGAAATTATATCTTTTGGATTCTTTTTACTTAATTTTTTTGTGATGCTTTGTGAACAAACACACAGAACACATCAAAATTATCACCTGGTTGTAGACAGACTATCTGTCGTTCATAAACGATCAATTGCAGGCACCAAACAAGACAAGACAGGGCACAGAGCATCCAGCTATCTGATATGCACACAGTCGTCATTCACCTTGTCTGACATGATATCAGGCACCGTGTTAATTGTGGGAGTTAATTCGTTTAACATGCAAAATCAGTAAACACTATCAATGAGATATTTTACCACAGTATGTCAACAAATGTTAACTGCTATCAAACGTGCTGCTGATGACAGTTTTGTATTTAGCAGTACAGCACACTGGCACATCATGTATGCAACATAGTCAAACTGCTGGAGTGCAAACTCTCAACTTTTCTTCTTTAATTTCAGATCTTCCCTTAACAACTCAGTAGTGAACCGCACTGATTATATAATGTTTAGACAGTCACACATTAGCATCAGTATAACTCACGAGTCAGCGAGACTGAAGAAATCAAGCAGCGGCTGGTTGAATCTTGCGAAGAGGGGTGCAGCATATGAGTGAAAATATGCAAGTTTTTGTTTATTAGTTTCATCGGATAGTGCAGAGACACTGCTGGATGAGGTTTTGATTGCCTAATCACTAGGCAGTGTTTTTTTCCAAAAATGCAAAATTTGGACGATGGTTACCCAAGTTGAGGCGGAACATGTTGGGGATCCTTTTTTGAGACAGTGTAGAATATGCTGGGTGGTCAGAACCAAACTGTTTTTCGATCGTCTACAAGTTTCTTAGTCGTTAGAGTAAAAAATAAAGAAAGCAAAGTCTTACTGTGTAGAGACTGTTCATTATAGTGTCTGAAAACATTAAGACTTTGAAGTTATTTTGTGTGTTAAGTTATTGTACATGTTAACACTATACAGAGTTTGTGAGTCGAAAATTGCTGCAGCAGTTAGCAAATAATGCAGCTGTATCTGACTACAACTGGTAAAGTAGTGCATTGTAGAATCTGACATTTAAAAATAATATTTGCAGTAAAGCACGTCAAAGAATTTCCGCCAACTTACTGTGATGACGCATTAGTCCAGACCTGGATGACAGACTTTGACCAATGGCCGAAATGAATCCTGCTGCCCAAGAAATTGTGAACACTGTTCAGTCTGACAATGATCTCGTTGTGTACTGTACTTTTTGTTGCTCATTAGCTAGTCTGTAAGCAGTAAACATCTTAACAGTACATGCTATTGGTTTTTTTCAGTGTTAGGCCACCTGGCAACGTCGTTTGATTGTTTTTGCCATTTTTCATAAATTGCTTGAATAACATCAATAACTACATCATTGCTTTGTTATGCTTTAGTTACTTTTTCTGAATGTTTATTTTGTTCCATTAATTAAGGTAGCCGTCCACTGTCAACTTGCATGTGATATTTATTTACGAGCTAAACTGACATTATGTATGATGTCTTCGATTTCTATATTGTGTCGTCTTTAACATTTTCGGAGTCTGCTATAAACACGTTTTATTTTATAACTGTTAAGCATTACAGTATTTAAAAAGTCATATTATGCATCTACATGTAACTTAATTGTTTAATCCTCCAGACCCACAAAATGTAATACGTGTAAGAAAGTACGTGCTGTAATTATACTGATAGAAAATATATCCTGCAGTTATTCTTGGCATAGCAGTAAATACTATTTTCACACTAATGTCAATGAACTCTTCAGTTTATTTTTTTCCTGAAAAATATCACAGACTTTATCAACTCTGGTGAAATTGTGTGAGTGTAACTGTTATAACTGATTTTGTGTTTTTTTTACTTTTTCGAATTTGTTTCAGAATTAAACATTTGTTTCAGTAATCCTCAGAAGTTCCATTTTGGGGACCTTGCTCAACGTGGAATAATTCCAGCAACGTAGGCCAGCTATAGTCAGCAGTTACATGGTCATTATTTGAGCACTAGACGTGAGTTTTTATGTTCTTATTGTGGTGGTCATGCTGAAATGTTGTATGCTTTTAGCGGTACTCTTGTGTTGTGTTTGCTCATGTTGAGGTACTTACACAGTTCACTAGTGCATCTGTATGTTAGTGTATATGTATGGACATGTACGGACCGTTACTGCATTTTTAATAGTTGTCAGTTTTAGCCACAGCTCGCTCTGTGGAGTTATTTGATGATTTGGTAGGCTGGATGTGTATACTTGAGGTGCTTCATCTTCTGAGAAGTCACTGAGCTGTTGCGAGGAACTGTGTGTACGGTATGAAACCGTACACACTAGTTCCTCCCAATTGTTGTTAATCGTAACAGCCGTTTTACATTTTACGCTGTAATCACAACTAAGGAATTGGGCTGGAAACTTTTCAGACAACCCTCGTACAATACCTCGTTGCAGAATTGCACTCATCTGTACACGCGTCCAGCTTGATAGTAGAATGATGCCTTGTTGTTTGAAAAGATGTATTCTGTCTACAGTTGCCTTCTTAAATTGGCCGACATTCCCGTTGGTATCCAGTGCACTTGACAGTTGCAAATTTGTGATAATGTAAGTTTTCTACATGTATATTGTACAGTGTGAGTCGCAAAATGTGTCTCCCTGCGGTTTTCTGGCAATATTTCCCCAACGACTGAGAATTTTAATACAAAATTTTACACGCCTATTGTATTTTCATATCTATGCACAGTTACTAAACTTTTTCGGTTATCTCTAACTTTGACCTATGGCATTTTAAGCGTGATTAAGTGACTTTTTTACATTTTACTAGAAAAACGCGACCGATCTCCACAGAATATTTAGCATGATAATGCAGAACGTGCCTCTCAAGTGCACGGTCATTATGTTGGTGGACCGCCGATACTCGTGTAAAATTTTATTTTAAAATTCTCAGTCGTTGGGGAAATATTACCAGAAAACCTTGGGGGTAAAATTTGTTGACTCGGGACTGTACAGTTGAGAGTATGGCAGTTGTAAAGGCGGTGGTCAGACACAGTTGTCGGCACCGTCGGTGCTCGCTTCGTTTGGTTGTCGGTGAATGAACGATTTCGAGTTCGCCAGTGCGCCAGCCCTCTGAGTTTACGCAAGTAGTCCTGCTATATAGGACTGCTTGGTTTGCGTCACAGCACGCCGTGGTACTGCTGCTGCTTTGTCGGCACACAGTGATGCATATTGTTGACGCTGCTCGCATAGTATGCGGTGTTCGTCCGTCCGTCTGTCTGTCCCGTCGGTCGACAGCAGCAGCAGCAGCGTGCGGCTGGTCTACTGCTGAGCGCGGCGCCTGCAGCAGATATCGGTCGATAGCTGCAGGCGCCGGCGCTCAGCAGCAAATGCGGGTAGCGTCATGTTGAGAGTGGTGGGACGAGGCTCAACCAACACAGACTTGTATGAGTTGCCACGGCTGCTGTCTTCTCGGCGTTGACAATTTATGCCGACGCGCGCTACCGTACATGCAGTCTGGCATCTGAGCGTGGCTTAATCGCTAAATGTGAAGTCATCGGAAAATAATAATATATGTTTCCACTGCCGTCAGTGCTTTGACGCTGTTGGTTGGGCAGCAGGAAGGGCATCCGACCTGTAAAAAACTGAGTGTTGGGGTGCTGGCGTGGTTATCTGTCTGGAGCGAGGTGCAGACTTGCACACGGCCCAGCTGATGCCACTGCCACTCACTGTCTGTTGCTGTTCAGTAAAATCCAGATTGGTTTTATCTTTCTGGTACCGGCTCACCTTGGTAATCCTGGACAAAGGGCCGTTAAACGGGTGTGTATTTCCACTGCTAGAAGTCAACAGTCACTCGCCGCTAATCCAGTTAACCACTTGATCATTTCAGTGACCTACTGTCAGTACTGTGGTGTCGTGCAGACACAGACGGTAGAGTCCTGTACACAATGATAGTGCTTTATTGTTGCTTGACGTCGACCAGCTCTGCAATATTAACTGTCCACTGTCTAAAATAACTCGATAAAAGGCCGCATCGCCGTGCCCCTGGATCTGGACCCGCATCCAACACATGCTTCATCGGGCCCACACTGGTTCGGCTCGCTTGTGGTTCAGCCGTTTTCCACATCATGTCACGGTACCTCTCTCATTGACCATGCTCCGTTCTTCATCGGCAGCAATGGCACACATCGAGTACTGCTCGCTGGCGATGTGACCTAGTAATTATCGTATTTGTGTGGTGCATTGAAATCCTAATTTACAGAGGCCGAGTGTTAACTTAATCATTTGTGTTATTCTGCCCCTGAATAATTAAGTGAGTGCTTGGATTTGTGTAGCGCATTATCGTTAAGAACCCTTGATGTGCTGCGGTTTACCCGTGTCGTTTCCTGTGCTGATGATTTCTGTGTATACACTAAAATGTCGTGATGAGAGTTGGTTGTTTTAAGCTACCAGTAACGTGTTGACACGTTTATGTTGTAGCAGTGCGTATATAGGCTGTTCGCTGTTTGTGCTTGTCAGTGATGAACTGTATAGGCCAACTCTGCTTGTTGATTGTTGGTTGCATTTTATTTCAGTTAATACATGTTTACAAACCGACAGTGGTCTTTTTGAGTGGATGAATAATCACAGTGCGGCAAATACTAATATAAAAACTTACGAAACTGTAATGAAATTATCAGCATGGCCTACCTAATCGCGTGTCGCAATGTGTATTGGATAACTAAATACGCGGTAACAATCCTTGAACTTAATTTTAGGTAGGCTCATCTATACTTAGATGAACCTAGGCCTACTTATACTGTACCACGAACCTGGGATAGTTCTTAAATCGTTGCATCAAGTTAAATGCATCCATTATACGTTGTCCGTAGTGTGGATTAAAAATGTACTGCTGGGATAGCGACAGTGTTAGGTGCGGTCAAACACTCTAAAATAGCTTCAGCGGCGAGCATAGCTCACTCATTTATGGTTATGCCTGCCTCCCGGAATGCAAACTACTAGGGGTGTAGTCCTAAAAAAGAAGTGGGGATGCCTGAAACAAGACAGACTAAGATTTTAAACAATTTAGGCCTACATACACGTACACTCATACACGTCCGAAAAATTGCCACAGCGGATCTTTGGTCTTGTCCGATACAGCTACTCGTGTTTGAGTGTCTGTAGCAGATCGATATTAATTCTGCTGTATTGAAATTATCTTACACTGTGTTTCAGTAAGTAACCAGTTGCAACAGTGGACTAACTTTTGCACGAATTTCAGTCCAAAAAAGTGGCGGGAGTGGGGGACGCGTCCCCCTGTCCCCCCACTACACCCCTGCTACTAGGCTAATTAAGCAAGGGACCGTGCATGTAAAACAGACCGAAACCGAATAATAACCATCATAGTGACCATTTCCACTGATAGAAGCCATGGTTTCTGTGTGATGTTTTGCGGCAGGCAGTGTGGCATCGATGTCCATTGTACGAAGGATATTGTGCACGTCGTAGCCCGGCCGCGATACATCACATTCGTCCGCTGCCGGTGAGTTATGGATCCCGTCGGTGGACGGACGGTTGTAGGCGTGCGTAATATACGGTACTAGCGTGTGTCTTCTCTATCTCGAGTCAGTCGCCCGCTGATTGCAGTAATTGCTGTCACGCTGCGCTGGAGTGCCCGACTGTCACTGTCACTGGCCGCCCATGCAGGTGCGTGCGCTGCAACGACGTGTGTGATCTCGTTCCCATGGCGCCTCGCAGTCGCAATTGCTCAATTGTCACACTTCAGATATTGAACAACGGCGGCGGCTGCAAACCGGCAACCGTATAGCCACTGAAGGCACAGAAAATTATTCGACTGTCAGTGATTCGCCGCTACCGACAGGCCCAACCATGCATTTCGTATAACTTTCTCGATTTGATTGCTAAATATTATTATTAACTTTTTTTCTGAATAAACGCGCATCATTAAATGTTGCCGATGCTGTTCCATCAGCTTATTGTTTCAAACTTGAAGGTCTTGTGCGCAACGGCAGCATTGTTTTTCTTCCAGTTTTCTGCATTTGGTGTAGGACATTATAATGTCCTCAGATGTTTCATTGTGAACGTTTTTTGCACAAAACTACGAAAAATAGTAGCACGGTTCGTAGCGTGCTCGAGAAAGCTTTAAGGGGGAGGGAAAATTGAAAATTTTGGATAGGCCCCTATGTCAGGGAATATGACAGTTGTCATTGGAAGGTCAAGAGAAAAATCTTGACGAAAAAGTTTTTTTTTTATTTTTAGCTTTACGTTTTCACGATGATTAATAGACTGAGTGAGCTAACAGCGAGGGAAATATCACGGGATTTTATAGTGCCTGGAGAGTAGTTAACGTGTAACGGTGTAATTAAGGTAAGGCCTATACACGTAGAATGTAAGTTGCACCACAGCGTGATGTATGCCGTTTCGATGTGTCCCTCCGTCACTCTTCCTGGGATGTTGAATATTGAAACAGAAATTCGTGACCGCCCTTGAGTTCTCGGTCTTGGTCTTATCTTCGGTCCTCTTCACGTACGTTTTTGACCTGCACAAGTTTCATTATAGAATGAAATCACCCATAAATCGAATATACTAGTTCCCTACACATTTTAATGAGTACTACCATATCACATTGAAATTCCGCAGTAGCCTACGGCGTGTATTCGTGGTCACGTGACCTCTTAAAATTTTGGAAAATAAGTACTAATATCTCAGAAACCGTACAAGATAGCCTAGTTACAATGGAAGACTAACAGAAAATCGCGCGTGTCCTATCCAACGGCACCAATGTCATGAATGAAGCTGATCGTTTGATGAATTATATTCGTTCAAACCCAGTCGGATAGAATG
>Ga0126326_1000448_pt1 | contig 12425 bp, 9 predicted proteins | sample InaspJWI67metaG_FD_94485 | JGI IMG/M metagenome (GOLD analysis project Ga0126326, IMG submission 94485) | Marine gutless worms symbiont microbial communities from Oahu, Hawaii - Inanidrilus sp. 1 OAHU.JWI-67 metaG | ecosystem: Host-associated > Annelida > Digestive system > Unclassified | place... | reverse complement strand
TCGACTTCACCATCCGCAACGCCTGGCAGAAGTAATTAGAGGAGTTAAATTTGTCAATGGTGTCGAAGAAAAACGGATTGCCGCCTAATTTCTTCATACACAACTATTGACTATATCTCTTAAGTTATTGACATTGAATTGCAAATTACAAAGTCCAAATTACAAGCATTGCAAGTGCCCAAATTCAAATCTCAACAATCCGACTTCAACGGTTTAAATAATTTGGTCATTGTTATTTTGAAATTGTTTGTCATTTGTGATTTGGATTTTGGAATTTAATACGCTGACTTCCTTGATCTTCCTTCATAATATCCACGATTTTGCTGTATTGGATTGTTTTTACAACTTATAAACCTTACATTTATATTTACATTGACATTTACATTTTGCCGTGTTATTTTAAGATAAACAAAGAATGCTGGTCCAGGACCAGGCTTTGGATTGCCCTAAAAGGGGCTTTACAGCCGTCAGTCTTAAAAGTGACTAAAGTGCCTAAAATTGTGGTGTCGCTTCACTCCGGCATGATAAAAAATGATCGCGCCCTTTAGGGCGCACCTTAACTTTAGGCATTTTAGGCACTTTAGCGCAGCACTTTAGGCACTATCTTCTAAACGGCTGAGCCTATTTCTGACTGGCCCTGAGGACCAGGTTTCATGGTGCAACAAAAAGCAAGGAGAACACCCATGCAGCCGGATTTAACACCGAAACAACAGCGATTTTTCAGCTACCTGGAGCGTGAAATCAACCGCAGCGGAAGGGCGCCCAGTTTGCGGCAGGCGGCTGCCGACCTGGGTGTCAGTCATGCGGCGATTTCGCAGATGCTCAAAACCCTCGAAGCCAAAGGGCTTGTCAGGCGCGACGGTCATTACAGCCGTACCATCCACCTGCTCAATCGCGCCCGGGAAACAACCGGTGCCATGCGCGGGCTGGAAGTGCCGATCATCGGGAGAATTGCCGCCGGCCTTCCCTTGTACGCCCAGCCGGAATGGGACGGCAGCGTGGTGGTCGACGCGGTCGTATACCGGCATTCAACCCTGTTCGCCCTCAGGGTTAAAGGTGACTCGATGAAGGAAGCCGCCATCCTGGACAACGACCTGGTGATCTGCGAGCCGCGCCAGTACGCTGAAAACGGTGAAATCGTTGTGGCGCTGATCGATCAGGAAGAAGCCACCGTCAAACGCTTCTTCCGCCGTCGCGACCACATCGAGCTGCGCCCGGAAAACCCGGCCTACCGGCCCATGCGCTACGGGTTCAACGAAGTTCTGATCCAGGGCAAGGTGATCGGTGTTCACCGGGGACCGGAAGGTATAATATGATCGCTGCGCTTGAGGATCGGCCCTTCGGACCTTGAAGAGCAGCCCTGCGGGCTTTGAGGATCGTCCCGCTTTCAGCGTGAATAGAGGAGCACTGCGCGCAGTTCCTGCGCTTCGTTTGAGGGGCGCTGCGCTCACTAAGCCTCAAAACGCACGCTATTATTTACATCCGGCCTCAAGGCCGCAGGCCGCTCCTCAAGCACCTGCGAAAGCAGGTACGGTCCTCAAGGCCCGAAGGGCCGATCTTCAAAGCCCGCAGGGCTGCTCCTCAAGCCTCGCTGAAAGCGGGGCGACCGTGCAGCAAGGCGAAGCTTTAACGGTGAACTTTTGAAGTTTAAAAGCGTCGAATGCAAACACGGAATTCCCACACCCCATGTCGCCTGTATGTCGGCACCAGCGGTTATTCCTATACCGAGTGGGCCGATGCCGGGTTTTATCCACCCGGCACCCCTCCGGCGGAAATGCTGGCACGGTACGCCCGTCACTTTTCAATCACAGAACTCAATCACACCTGGTACCAACTGCCCCGGGCCGAAACGATGGAGCGTCGTCGCCGGCAAACACCACCCGATTTCCGGTTTACCGCCAAGCTGACGCGCTCTTTGACGCATGAAATCGACTTCCAGCGCTGGCCCGACCTTGCCGCCGCCTACCGCGACGGCGTCGCTCCCCTGGTCCAGGCCGGACAGCTGGCAGCCGTCCTGGTTCAGCTGCCGCTCACTTTCGACCGCACACCGGCTCATCGCAGACATCTGGCGGCCCTGCTCGATATGCTCCACGGCCTGCCCCTGGCTGTAGAATTCCGCCATCGCTCCTGGGTCAGTGATCGGGTGCTGCACGAACTGGAATGCCGCCGGGTGGCACTGGTCATCGTCGACGGACCGGACCTGCCGGCCCTGTTTCCGGTCATGGAGGCCGTCACCAACCCGGACTTGTTTTACGCCCGCTTTTACGGCCGCAATGTCCGCGGCTGGCGGTCGGGGAAAGCCTCGGATCAATTTGATTACAACTACTCCGATTCGGAGCTGTGCGAATGGGTGGCGGGCAGAATTGAACCGCTGGGCCGCTGCGCCCGCAGCGGCATCCTTTGCTTTAACAATCATGTCCGGGCCCAGGCGCCAAAAAATGCCGCCAGGATGATACGGCTGCTGCGGGAACGAGGACTGATCGTCGTTTGACGGATGGTTGGGAGACATTTCGTTGTGTACAGCGAAATTCCAAACACCAAGCTCCAAATTTCAAACCGTTTTGGATTTTGATCATTTGGTATTGGGATTTGTTTGGACAAGCCTGCCGGGCAAAAAGATTTTTTTGTCTGTGTCTGTCTGTGTGTGTCTGTGGCTAATATATTGACCATACGCGGATAATGGCCAATGCCCATATGATTCACACAACCTTTTTTGGAGATGACCCAAAAATTTAAACCGGAGCTTACCTGAACGAAAGCAATGCGTGAGCGATCCATAATACATATCAATGTGGCTGATTTCGCCGTGGCGGTCGAACGGACGCTGGATCGCCGGCTGCGCCAGCGGCCGGTGGTGATTGCCCCCGAGGGCGCCAGCCGCGCCGCTGTGTACGATATGAGCGAAGAAGCGTATCAAAGCGGCGTACGCAAGGGAATGGCGCTGCGCCGCGCCTTGCGGCATTGCCCGGATGCGGCCGTGCTTGCGCCGCATCCCGACCGCTACGAGCGGGCAATGGTCGGACTGCTCAAGTACACCCTGCCCTATTCGCCGCTGATCGAAATGACGGACCACAAGGGACATCTCTTCGTTGATGCGACCGGCACCGGGCGGCTGTTCGGTCCGCCGCCGGATCTGGCGATGCGCATCCGCCGGACCGTGCGCAGCGAAATGGGGTTTGATCCGATCTGGTCTGTTGCCTCCAACAAACTGGTAGCCAAGGTGGCCACACGAATCGTCAAACCCAGCGGTGAATACATCGTCCGGCCGGGTGACGAAGCCGGGTTTCTGGCGCCGCTGCCCGTTCACCTGATTCCCGGAATCGAAACGCAAGACTTAAAGCGTCTGCGGGATTTCAATCTGACCTGTGCCGGTCAGGTGACGCACCTGTCGCCTGACCAGCTGGCAATTGTGTTCGGAAAACGCAGCCAGGGTCTGTACGAAGCGGTCCGCGGCGTCGATCCGTCGCCGGTGCTTCCGGTCGGCCAGGAACGACCGGTTGTCCGCGCCGGGCATGCATTCGGCAATGACACCAACGATACGGCGGCAGTGGAAAGCACGCTGTACCGGCTCATCGAAAGGGTCGGGACCGAGCTGCGCCAACGACGGCTGGCAACCCGGCGCATCGGCATCTTCCTCGACTATTCCGACGGCGGTCGGACTGTCCGCCAGGCGGCTGCCCGGCCGGCCACGGCAAACGACTTTTCCCTGTTCGCCGTGGCCAAATTGGCCCTATACCGGGCCTGGTTTCGTCGGGTCCGGATCCGCAGCCTGCGAATCGTCTGCGACCGCCTGACCTACCCGTCCGCCCAGCGGGAGCTTTTTGCCGTGCACGAACAACAACGCCGGCGCCGCAACAACCTGATCGTTGCCCTTGATGCCATTCGCTGCCGCTTCGGCAGTGAGGCGATCCAGGTTGGGCGGACGTTGGCAGCCGCCGATTGTGCCCGTTGAGCCGGTTGAGCCCGTTTGCCGGTTTGCCGGTTGAGCCCGTTTAGCCCGTTGAGTTGGTTAGGCCGGTTAAATCGGTTTAGTTGGTTTGGTTGGTTAATTTGTTGTTAGTCGATAAAGACAGCTAAAAACTTGCTAACAAGGGAAGGAACGAAATGAAATTTAACCGGTTTGAAGAGCTGGAATGCTGGCGGGAGGCAAGGGTTTTAACAAAACGCATTTACGATTATGCGAAACGGCCAGATTTTTCAAAGGATTACAGATTATCCGGGCAAATAACCGGTGCGGCTATTTCAATCATGAACAATATCTGTGAAGGTTTCGATTCGCTATCGAACAACGAGTTCATCCGATTTTTAACGTATTCAAGGCGATCTTGTTCTGAAACACAAAATTGTCTTTATGTGGCTTTGGATCAAGCCTACATTTCTAAAGACGAGTTTCAAGATATGTACAATCATTGCGGAAAAGTCCGAAAAATAATTGACGGTTTGATCCGGTATTTAAAAAAACACCGGTCCAACTCAAGCAATTAACCGTACTGACTCAACCGAACCAACAAGCTCAATCCCACAAAGCGGGACTTCACATCGTATTTTTAAAAAGGAAGCGTTCAGCCGGCTAAACGGACTAACCGACAAACCGGCTCAACCGGCTCAACCGGCTCAACGGGCTCAACCGTCTCAACCCAACTGTTAATCATGATACCACTGACAGTCCGATCCTACTACTCCCTCATGTGGGGGACGCGGTCCCCGCGGAAGATCTGCGCCGTGGCCAGCCGGCTGGGGTACAGCCGGCTGGCGCTGACGGACACCGACAATCTCTACGGGCTGTGGCCGTTTTTGAACAGCTGCGAATACGAAGGCATTACACCGATTGTCGGGGCCGAACTCACGGATCGCGCATCCAACGCCCGGGCCGTTTGCCTGGTGGAAAACGATGCGGGCTATCGAAACCTATGCCGTCTGATCACCCGGCGCCACTTCACGCAAAAAGAATCCTTTGATCTGAAATCGGCGGTCGCCGATTATGCCGCCGGACTGGTCATATTGACCCAAAATGCGCAGTTGCTGACATTCTGGCACGCCGCCGGCGTCGCGGTCGCCGCGGCGGTGGCGCGCCGGCCCAACGGTGCGGCCTTTCGTTTGCGGCAAACCGCCCGGAAACTCGGCATACCGATGGTAGCCACCCCCGGCAGCTTTTTTCTCGAGCCGGATGACGCAAATGTCCACCGTCTGCTGCGCGCCATCGATCTGAACACATCTTTTTCCCGTTTGAAGCCGGCCGACGTGGCCCCGGCCGACGCCTGGCTGGCTCCAGCGTCCGAATATGCCCGGCGTTTTGACATCTGGCCGGACGTCATCCGCGCCACCGGTGAAATCGCCGAAAGGCTGGCATTTACCGGCCCCCGCAATGGCCTGGTGCTGCCGCCCTGGATTGAATCCCGGGGACACACGGCCGAGCGGCTCCTGCGGCAGGCCGCTTACCGGGGCGCCCGCCGGCGCTACGGAGATGATCTGCCTGAAACGGTGATCGAACGCCTGGAGCACGAGCTGCTCATCATCGAGAAAATGGGATTCTGCTCCTATTTTCTGGTGGTTCAGGATATCGTGTCGCGCAGCCCGCGCATCTGCGGACGCGGCAGCGGTGCGGCCTCGCTGGTGGCCTACTGTATGGGCATCACCAATGTCTGTCCGATCAAGCACAATCTATATTTTGAGCGCTTTCTCAACCCGGGCCGCAATGACCCGCCGGACATCGACGTGGATTTTGCCTGGGATGAGCGCGATGATGTGCTCGAATCGGTTCTGCAGCAGTATGACGGTCACGCCGCGATGGTCTGCAATCATGTCGCCTTCCGGCCCCGGATGGCCATCCGCGAAGCAGCCAAGGTGTACGGCCTGACCGACCGTGAAATCGGTCAGGTCTCTAAACGCCTGCCCTGGTTCTGGAAGGTTGCCACCGAAAATGACGATCTGCTCACCCACCTCAAGGCGCTGCCGGAGCTTCGCCAGCTTGATTTTCCGGAGCCGTGGCCGGAGATTATCCGCCTGGCCCAGCGCATCATCGGTGTTCCGCGTTATATTTCCGTACATTCGGGGGGAGTTGTGATCACCCCCAATCCTATTGATGAATATGTTCCGATCGAACCGGCTCCCAAAGGTGTGCCGATCATTCAATGGGAAAAAGACGCCACCGAAGAGGCCGGCTTGGTAAAAATCGATCTGCTCGGCAACCGCAGCCTGGGGGTTATCCGCGATGCCGTTGCCAATGTCCGCACTAACGGAACGGCATTTGATGAAGCGTTCTGGGAACCTGAGGATGATCCGGCCACCCAGGCCGGTGTGGCTCGCGGACGGACAATGGGCTGTTTTTACATCGAAAGCCCTGCCACCCGTCTGCTGCAGCAAAAGACCCGGGTCGGAGATTTCGAGCACCTGGTCATTCACAGCAGCATCATCCGCCCGGCGGCCAATTCATTTATCCGCGAATACATCCGCCGGCTGCGCGGCGGCCGATGGGATCCGATTCATCCCCTGCTGACGGACGTTCTGGATGAAACCTACGGCATCATGGTCTACCAGGAGGATGTCTCCCAAACCGCCATGGCAGTTGCCGGGTTCGACCACGCGGACGCCGACGGCCTGCGTAAAATCCTGTCTAAAAAAGACAAGGTCCGTCAACTCAGTGACTACCGGCAGCGATTTGCGGCCGGTGCCCGCGCACGCGGCGTCACTGATAAGCAGATCGACAATCTCTGGCGTATGATGATGAGCTTTGCGGGCTATTCCTTTTGCAAGCCGCACAGCGCCAGCTTTGCCCGGGTGTCCTTTCAGTCGGCCTATTTAAAGACCCACCATCCCGCCGAGTTTATTGCTGCGGTTATCAGCAATCAGGGCGGGTTTTACAGCACCTTCGCCTACGTGTCCGAATCCCGGCGCATGGGCCTAACCGTGCTGCCGCCGGATGTCAATCTGAGCGACGTTCGATGGCACGGCAAGGAAAATGCGGTACGGGTGGGATTGCTGGCGGTGAAAAACCTGGGCACCGATACCCAGCGCAGAATCGTAGAAAAAAGAGCGGATCAACCCTACCGCGGTCTTACGAACTTTCTGAATCGAATTCGACCAGAGGAGCCGGAAGCGCGCGCGCTGATACACGCCGGTGCTTTCGACACCCTGCATCCCGGTCAAAACCGCGCTGCGCTCCTGTGGGAACTGGCCCGGTGGCATCACAAACGATCGAAGCGTTTGCGGCAACCGGATCTGTTTGACCGCGCCGCCGGATTGAACATCGCCAAGCCGGTTTTTCCGCCGGGAAACGAGCGTGATCGCCTGCGCAACGAATTTGCGACCCTCGGTTTTTTGTGCGACCGGCACCCGATGGTGCTCTTTAAAAATGCGTTGAATGGCCGCGGCATTGTCAAAGCCAGGAATTTAAAAAAACATACCGGACGGTACGTCAAAGTGGCCGGCATGCTGATCACCGGCAAGGTGACCCACACCAAACACGGCGATCCCATGGAATTCTTAACCTTCGAAGATGAAACCGGTCTGGTGGAGACCACCTTCTTTCCGCAAGCCTACCGCCGTTTCTGTTACATGCTCGACCGCCACCGGCCGTACATTCTTTTCGGAAAGGTGGATGAAGATTTCGGAGCAGTGACGATGACGGTGGATAGGATTGAGACAATTAAGTGTTAACATCACCTTCATAATACCATCATTGCCTGTAATCCTTGAACTCATCGAGACGCTCATAGAAGTCGTCGCAATGAACAGGATCAATCCCTTTGCGTTACCGAAGACAAAAATAGTGTAATTCCCATCAATTTAATTAGGTGGTCACATCTACTCACCTCTTTTTGCAACCATTCACAACCCTTTCTGCCATACCACATTTTTTAAGCACCATATATTGTGCCCCATTTTATTTGACGTACAAGGCTGATTCCACTATATTTTTCCTTCAAAAAAGCAATGCCTTATCTTTTTATCTTTTTGTAAGCCAGAAAGCCGGTTAAAAATGTCAATGCGACTGGAATTATGAAAGGAAAAGAGCTTTTCCCGGACTCAAGCAATCGCTTGAGTAAGATACCTCCGCCGATTAGCTGATAGTGAAACAATATTTAAGTTTTCGGACGGGTAGCCGATATTAAATGATGGCGACAATCGACGCCCAAAATCGAAGCTGTTTGAGTACCGTGCTGGATGTCGGATTTCTGCCATATAGTTCCAGGTAATAATTTTAGCTGGAAGGAATTCATGAAATGAAAAATTTATTATGGCTGCTCGTTCCCGTCTATTTCTTTTTACTGGGGGGCTGTCGTGATCAGGGGCCGGTTGAACAGTCGTAGGGAAAAATGAAAGGGCTGGAACATATTGTGGGGAATATGAATGATGATTCATATTCCACGGGGAGGACACAGGAGCCGAGGCCCAACGCACTCGGTGAGCCTGTTCACATGACCGATTTTGAAGGAGAATTCGTATGGGCTGAGTATGCTGCCACGTGGTGCAAGGCATGCACACAGCAAACTCCGGTAACCAAGAGAGTTGAAGCGGAACTGGGCGATGAGATTGTTTTTCTGACCATCATGACGGGTAAAAGCAATAAATACAATGATCATGCAACGCAGGATACAGCAAGGCAATGGGCTGGTACCTATCAATTATCCCCCGAACGGGTTCTGGCAGCCAAATTATGGTATAAAACAGTCCCGGAACACCGATTTTTCTCACCCCAGGGGCAAACACTTTTTGTTCATGTCGGATATCTGAATAAGGAACAGATAAAACAGGTTATCGATTATTACCGGACAGGGTGGGAAAAATGGTCGGAAACTGGTGAAGAGGCCGACTGGATGGCGTTTCGGTAGGGACTGATAAGGGCCATAGCATCATACTTTTTGACAATTAGACCATCAAAGCCACAATGATCGAAACGGTTGAACAACTTTAGTGCTGGGTGCCTTTTCATTATTTCGTCCCTTGGGCCTGACTTAATCTTAACCAGTCTTCCAATCTTTTCAGCCCTTCTGCGATTGTCAGTTTCGGTTTATACCCTAGATCTCTTTTAGCGGCGCTGATATTGAACCAGTGGCTTTGTGAAACCTCTTCGGCCATAAATCGGGTAATATAGGGCTCACCTGACAGCTGCAATGTTTTGTAGATAAATTCAAGCAGGGCGCCTGCCAACCAGGCTATTCTGAAAATAAAAAGAAAATAAAAAGGGACAGGTACTTTACGCTTGACACAAATAAATGGTTGTGTCATGAAAGTCTAAACCTAATGCTTAAAGGAGCCCATCATGCCAAGAACTCAGCGAATGATAATTGATGATCAAAGTACGGTATATCATGTGATGTCCAGAACCGCGCTCGATGGTTTTCCACTGGGCGATATTGAAAAAGACTTTATGCTGGACCTGATCCGGCGCTATGCGGCCTTGTATTTGGTTGAAATTTTAGGATTTTGTCTTATGGGAAACCACTTTCATATCCTGGTGAAGGTGATTCCCGATTACAAATTTACTGACGAGGATATCTTAAAACGCTATGTGGATTTTTACGGTGATGAGCGCATTTTTGCAGACGGTCTGGTATCGTCACTGCGGCTGAAATTGTCAAGTCTTTCTGAGTTTATGCGGGAGATCAAGGTTAACTTTGCCAGGTTTTACAACCGGCGTCACAACCGGCGGGGCTACTTTTGGGGCGACCGCTTTAAAAGCGTGATCGTTGAAAACGGCGAAACGCTGATCAACTGCCTGGCCTATATCGATCTGAATCCCTTGCGTGCCGGTTTGGTTGAGCGACCGGAGCAATATCGCTGGAATTCACTGGGCTATCACGTGCAAACCAACAATCGGGACCAGTTTCTTTCCACAGATTTCGGTTTGAAAGAATTCAATGTCAAAAGCAAAAAAGAGCGTATCAGACGGTATCGCCGGTATGTCTATGAAGCCGGATCGTTAAATCGGCCCGAAAAAGGTAGCGTCAAGGTTATCGAGGATAGCGTCCTTGAAAAAGAGCGCAGCAAAGAGTTTGAACTAAGCAAGAGTGATCGTTTCAGATATCGTACGCGTTATTTTACGGATTCAGGTATCATTGGATCAAAGGAGTTTGTATCTGCCAATTACCAACGCTTTAAAAATCTATTCGAATCAAAGCACGAAAAAAAGCCTAAACCGATCAAGGGCCTGGATGGAATTTATTCGTTAAAACGGCTATCGGAGTTGTTATGAAGGCCCGAGTGCGAGAGTCGATTTAAAATTACCTGCCATAAATATTCAATCTTTGAAATTGTTGTCCAACCTGGGTTTATACCGGTTAATGTTATCTGGCATTTCAAGCGATAATTCCTACCTGCTTATTTGAATCAAATCTCAATTATTCACGCATTGCATATTTAGCCAATTATCAATTAAGTGCCTGTCCCTTTTTTTCTACTGTTAAAATACAACTTCGCTGTAACCAACCAGTGTTGCAAAAAATAGCGCAGATGCGCGGCAGAGAGGCGCCTTTTTATCCGCATATGGAATTCAGGCTTTTAAAGGATCCTCATAAACATATACCTATCAAGGATTTACAAAATTTCAGGTTAATTCCATTTAACATTTAAGTATTAAAAGTCTCGAGGTGAGGATTAAGCTTGAGGCAAAAAATATTAAAGAAAAATATTTCGATCCGCCCCACACCACGGATTTTGGCATCATGTTTTTACCCGTTGAAGGATTGTATGCCGAAGTTCTCCGGCAACCGGGATTGTGCGATGGGCTTCAGCGGGAACACCGGGTGATTATCACCGGCCCCACCACCCTGGCCGCCCTGTTGAACAGCTTACAAATGGGATTTCGGACACTGGCCATCGAAAAGCGATCCAGTGAAGTCTGGGAACTGCTCGGCATTGTCAAAACGGAGTTTGGAAAATTCGGTGATGTTCTCGCGAAAACCAAAAAGAAGCTTCGGGAAGCCAGCAACACCATCGATCAAGCCGAAGTTCGCACCCGTGCCATCGAAGGAAAATTAAGAAATGTTCAGGAAATTCCAACCGAAAATGAGACGCCCGCCAAGTTGATTGAAGACGCGTAACCCATTCTCGTTTGTGTTTCTTAAATTCATGTTTTATTTGCCGATTTAGATCGAGGCAAGCGATAAAACCAGCGATTCTCCGCAATGAAATGCTTGACAGAGTCCATTGGAATTTATAGGTTTTAAGATCACGATAAGGTTCAACACGGCTCTTCTTTCATGATCATCTTGCTCCCCTGGTCAGGTTATCGTAACCAAAAATAGATGGTTTCATGCAAGTTAGCATTGCTCGATATGGTTTAGAATCGTAAAAATAGAAAACCTCAAGTTAAAAGCTGCCAAATGATATGCTCAAAGTGCCAATTTGAAAACCCTCCCGCCGCTCAATTTTGCATCGAATGCGGGCATTCATTTGAATTACGCTGCCCGAGCTGTCTATCTGATACCCCGGCTTCGAGCAAATTCTGCATGGCTTGCGGCCATGATCTTAGCAAGCCGGTTCAACCACCACCTCAGGTTCCGGCCCAAGAATCAACAATTGACTACTCCCATCCTTACTCTTACACACCCAAGCATTTAGCTGAGAAAATACTCGCCAGCCGAGCGTCAGTCGAAGGGGAACGCAAATTGGTAACAGTACTCTTTGCGGATGTGGTGAATTCAACCGCTATCTTTGAATACCTGGACCCCGAGGATGTCCATAATATCATGGACGGATGTATTCGGATCCTGCTGGATAATGTTCATTTTTACGAAGGCACGATTAATCAGTTTCGTGGAGATGGTGTTATGGCATTATTCGGAGCACCCATCGCCCATGAGGATCACGCTCAGCGTGCATGTTATTCGGCGTTGTCCATCCAGAATGCCATCAAAACGTATGCCACGGTGTTAAAAAAAGACTATGATATAGAATTTCAGATGCGGGTCGGTATTAACTCAGGTCCCGTAGTGGTGGGCGCCATCGGAGATGACCTTCGTATGGATTATACGGCTGAGGGACACACCTCTAATTTGGCTTCGCGATTGGAGGGCATGGCCAAACCCGATAGCATCATGGTGTCCAACGAGACCTATCGACTGGCAGAGGAGTTTTTCAGATTTCAACCATTGGGACAAATGAACATAAGGGGTATTTCAAGGCCCCAGGATACATACGAACTCATCAGTGTCGGTACGGTAGAGACGCGCATCGATGCATCAGTTGCCAAAGGTCTCACGCGATGGGTTGGCCGCAGCCGCTCGATGAACAAATTAAAAGAAGTGTATGCCAAAATCGTCTCCGATAGGGGACAGGTCGTGGCTATTGCAGGGGAGCCCGGTGTGAGATATAGTCAATAGTTGTGTATGAAGAAATTAGGCGGCAATCCGTTTTTCTTCGACACCATTGACAAATTTAACTCCTCTAATTACTTCTGCCAGGCGTTGCGGATGGTGAAGTCG
>Ga0126326_1000447_pt1 | contig 12428 bp, 10 predicted proteins | sample InaspJWI67metaG_FD_94485 | JGI IMG/M metagenome (GOLD analysis project Ga0126326, IMG submission 94485) | Marine gutless worms symbiont microbial communities from Oahu, Hawaii - Inanidrilus sp. 1 OAHU.JWI-67 metaG | ecosystem: Host-associated > Annelida > Digestive system > Unclassified | place... | reverse complement strand
TTTTTTTGATCGCATGTGATTGCAGACTATAAGCAACGATCTGATCGCGATCAAAAGCTGATCGAGGCAAGCCCTAGTGACAAGACAATGAATAATTGACTTAAAGACTTGAGAACTGACAAAATGATAAAGGTGTAACTATGTGACTCAGTGACTCAATGTAGGCCTACTGTAGAATTCTGGAGTGTTGATTTGCATGTAAGTCATTACTCATTACTGTTTTTGATATTAAACTTTACTGATAGTTGCTGTGTTTGACTGTCCACGACAGATCAAAGGCATCCGCCGCCATGCTGCAACCGGTCCGCGTTGCGGCGGCGGCGTCTGGAGCCTTTGATCTGTCAGTCACGCTGCACCCCGTCCGCTCTTGAAGCGTATCGGTATCGGTTGACACTAAAAAATCGGTGTATTGGTATCGGCTGAAAATGGCGTACTCGGTCTAACACTACGAATTATCAGTGGCGATTTTAAACATCTCAACTGTGGTCTACATTCCGCTTATCACCAAGCACAAGATCGTTCTTTATGGTGGAAGACGGTGGAAACAGCTGTGCTTACATAGTGGTGTGCCACCTGATAATGGTAGTTGGAGCATATGTAATTACGGAGATCAGTTGCACTGTTTGAGTTTGTGAAGAGGAATCGGCAGTATTTTGTCATGATTTGTTTTGTATGTGAACAGCTGGTTGGTATGTGGTCAGGGTGAATGTTGTAACTGGCTATGTGTACATTAGGTGCTGACGCCAACAAGGTGACGACTAACCACGATCACACAGTGCTGTCACTGGCATGTGCTGGCGGTCACATTGGTGTCGTTGAGTTGCTGTTAAAACATGGTGCCAATGCCATGCAGAAGCTCAAGGTATGTTTATGACATAGATTTTCATTATTACTGCTACTCCCAGTTTTCAGTTTCTGTTTAACTTTTCTTTTTTTCCTGTGTCAGTCCAGACCCGAGTCCCATGAAGGAACGTTGGAGCAGGTTTTTAATTTGCAATATGAATGCCCTTTCTGTTGTCCAATGAGGGAACTGAATGCACTGATGCTACTGAATCTCATTCTCTATTAGTTTGCCGATGCCTGAGGAAAGGGATGCTGCTTTCTGATGCCAGTACCCAGTAGAACACAGATTTCACTATTTTATAGTTACTAGAAACTGACAAAACCGAAGTGCGAGTAGTAATTACATTGCCATATCAAGTGTCACAGTCTGAAGGTGCTGAAGGTGATTGTAATGCTTCTGGTCATCAGAGCAGTATGCTGACAGTTGCATTTAACAGGCACGGTATGACTAACTACCAAGACTGCAATTCACAAAAAGAAGAAAACGTCACTGAAGCAGTTTGGCTGTGTGAAGTGGCTAAAAGCTGTTATAATATTCACTGTTTACTCCTTTCATGTTTTAATGTCTTAAATTTTGAATGGTAAATGCTAACACCACTGCAGCTGAACGTGTTCATGTGGCAAATATTTTGTTATTGAATATGTGATAATGCTTTTGAATCTGGCTTCATGTCCCTTGTTTGCGACAAAAACAAGGTGTCTTGATGTTGTTGTTGGTGAACACCTGTTGCAGGATGGGTCGACCATGTTGATTGAGGCAGCGAAAGGCGGCCACGTGCATGTGGTGAATTTGCTGCTGGACTGGTCGGCCAATACCGCCGGCTCTCAGACTTCCAACTCACCAGTTGAGCCAACTCAGGCAGCTTCTCCGTCGCAGCTGTATCCACTTGACTTTGAGCAGGTGAACAAATGCTGCCCCTGTCATGCTGTGTTATTGATTGCAGATCTGGCAGAACCTTGCATTAGGTACTTTGTACCAGTTTGGCTATAAGACTTTAGTAATTTTTGTGTACAACCATTTTTGCATTGTTAATCCAGTGATGAACAAAAGTTAACTAATAAGTCACTAATGAGCAGTTTAGCTTATTTTTCGTTGACTAAGTTTTAAAAGTGGTGAAATGAACTGCAGCTCTGGATTCTGAAGTGATAATTCACAGCTGTAAGATGTCTTGCTAAGTGACCATATTATGTGTTGGTTTTCACACAAACGGTAGATGGTAGATGTATGGTTTGTGTGCCAAGAGCGGTTAGAAGGTTGAGATAATCACTGTTAGAGTTGACGTTCAGTGAGAAGGTTTGGACGTGCAATGGTTGCAGATGCAGCGAGTGTCGTTGCAGAAGCTGGGTAATATCGTCACACCGCACACCACTGTTGCTTCCTTCCCCACGCCATCTGCCACTGCACATGCCATTGACACGACGTCGTTCATTAGTCTCGTCCAGCCGCCCAACTTCAGCACGTCGCCGCTGACTGGTGCTCTGCCGAGTGCCGACGGCTATACATGGGTCACTGCCGACAGTACTCAGTTCACTGGACTAGTGCCGTCAGTGGCTGATCATGCCAGTTGCTGTCGGTCTGGTTAGTAGTGCCATTTTACTGCAAGTTGATTGCGTAACTTTTTTGTGCTGGTAGGTTTGTCACAGTATGGAGACAGCACAGGTAACACCACTGAGAAGAACTCGAGCATCTGCTCCCTAGTCCGAATTCACTAGTTGCTGTTGCTGTCAGCAAGGGCATGCTGGTGGTGAAACTGCTGTGACAAATTCTCCAGTTCTTGTCCTATATAATGGCCACAAAACAGTAGTAGCAGTGGTGGTGGTGATAGGTTTATTACTTTGCATTTATACAAAAAAATATGAAATTAGGTTTGCACACACAACTGTTTAACGGCCCTTTGTTCGGGACTATCTGGCTGAGCTGGTACCAGAAGAAACATTCACCAACTCACACCCGTCCTGATAATCAATAGTCTTTTATAAACTTCCTCCATCTACTACAATCCATACCATCCTCCTTGTTACGTTTATGTGCTTGGCAGTCGTTTTCCACAACCTTTCTCCGGGTCCTCTTAGGTCTACCTTTGGGTCTGGGGTGCAGTGTAATCATAATCGACAGTATTTAATTGTGACTATATGTACAAATCAGCGTAATTATAGTATACATGTAATGTTTTGTAACTTGCAACAGTGTTGTATTTTTAAGACATAGCACATAGGCAGTTTATTCGTTATTTACTGAATGCAGAACTGATGACAGTTGTGTTTAATGAAACAGAGATGCTTATTTTGAATCAGATAACATGCTTTCTCGCTACTTGTATTTGTTGTTAATTGTAACATGATGAACACGTGAGTATACCGGGTGGCCCATAAAACGTCCCCAGTTCAAATGATCATGGCTCAAGAACTAAAGTGTGATTTTCAGTGCTATTTGGTCATTTTATTCTAATATGTGTATGTTTACTAACCACATTCCTAGAGTGATGCAGTGGGTGACATCGTTACTGAGAAGGTACTATTATCGCAGCATTCCAGCTTGTAAATTTTGCATTACAATTTGCTGGATGAACATTCATTTAATTGACAGTAATATTCTTTTAGCAAGAATTAGTTGTTTTCCGCATACATATTTACGAATGTGGGTGATAGAATGGTAATTTAAAAAAAAATAGGTAAATGGAAGACACTATATTAGCGTTAAGCATTTCATTGTAAACGTTTCCTTATGACTTTTGAGCAGTTGAAAAATGCCATCAAACTGAATGAAATTTGAGTGTGAAAGATATAATTTGCAAAACAGCACACGTTAGTTAAAAACGTTGTCTTTATCAAGAGAAAAGATGGACCTACTTAACACGACTTTTGCTATTCCACATAGTGTATAAAATTTGTTATGTAATCGTCTGTACCTCTCTTATGAAGCTCTGCAAAATTGAGTGCTTAGGAATATTGCTTTGTCATTGGTTTTAAAACCCATTGAAACAGCTGTGGCTCCACAAGTTTGTGTGTTTATTGAGAAGAGTCTGTGGATACAAGTTTGTTTTTTTTGACAGATTTCCTATAGAGTTTTCTTTTGTTTGGCAGAAAAGTTGGGGACGTTTTTATAGGCCTTACAGTATACTTAAAGGCGTTAAGCAATGAATTAGATTGAGAAATTTTTCACATCAGAAGTTATATGATGCTGGTTGTTTGGTGCTGTTGCTAGCGGTGGACAGTGGGTCAGTGAAACAAGAGAGCCTTGAGGAGACTGTCGCTACTGCGGACCTAGCTGAGGAGTTACAGAGGCAGTGTGCCATCGTGTCTGCGTCACCACTGATGACTGGCGTGACAGTGGCACATCCGTCCTCTGCTCCCAGCGTCGGCATCAGCACCTCCGAGCAGCTGCGGCAGCTGGTAGCACTGCTGTCTAAGAAGAACGAGCAGTGGACGGTGCCATTGCCGGCTGATAGGCAGCTGGTTGTCACAGATGAACTGCAAAACAGCATTAGTAAGGTCTGTACTACTGTGTTTCATTACTATTGTTCTCTGCCGTGTCTTTAACTGTAAGTGTAACTGGTGCTGTGTTGATGGCTGAAGATAAGCAGTTGTAGACTTGACTGCTTAGGAGATGAGATGACAGTACCACTTAGCTCAGTATTTTTGCCACATAGTGTATTGAATGTGACCCTGTAAATACCCTGCAATGGTTTTGGTTTTCTTGTTGTTGTTCTTCTTTGGGATTATGGGCAACATGACTGTTACTTACATTTGGGTCTTGCTTCAATTTTCAGCTGCGAGTTTACTTACTGACGCCTGTATCTGGCAGCGGGACATTTATTTGCATAAATTTCTAAAGGTGTCGATGTGTATGTGTAATCAGTTTATTTGTCCATGCAGCTGCTCTGTGTTGGTTGTATTTCAGCTGCCGTTGAATTTCCAGAACGCTCCGAGCGTAGTGCAGTTGCTCGGCTTAGCGCCATCTGCAGCTGCGTATGAGTCCCAGATATTACAGCCAGATGTGATGACTGCAGTGGCATCATCCTCGTCATCAGACGCCGTGAAGCAGGAACTTGTCATCCAGGTCCCAGTAACGTGTGGCTCAGCCACCGTGAACGAATCCACCGTCCTGGATACCACATTGTCACTGCCGTCGTCGTCACTTGACGTCACCAGCACTGCAGGTTCTATCTTTCCCGTTGCTGCAGACTCGCCAGTGAGGCCTGTGATTCAGCCGGATGCTGGTGGCAGTGGTGATGCGGACAGCAGTTCACTGGTGAAAGGCAACGATGCTGGCACACTGTATCAGACTGCTGGCTTGCTGCACGGCGTGCACACAGGTGGCGGTGACGACCTGGGCATGTCGCAAGTGGCGCTGTTTTCCAGTCAGACAGAGGCACAGCTGCAGGAGTTGTTTCGCCAGCAGCAGTGGCATCTGCGGCTCAACCAGATGATGCAGCTGGATGTGCTACAGCAGCAGCAGTCGCAGGCAGCGGCGCCAGTCGTCATCGGCGCCGACACGGCCGCCGCCGCATCACTGCTCTGGCACCAGCAGCAGCAGCAACATGCTGCCAACCCAGCAACTGTGTCGTTTGCATTCTGCAATGACCAGGTCAGCCAGCAGCAGCAGCAGCTGCTGCTACAGCAGCAACAGCCACAGACGACTGTTGAGATGAAGTATGAGGTGCAGCAACAGACGAAACCTGCAGCCGAGCAGACGCAGTCACCTCGGCAACAGAAGCCGCGCCTCATCGCACGGGGTAATGAAGCAGCTGTATTTTATATAATCAAACATTTATTGTGTAAGTGAATACACCAACAATTGTGATTTGCCCATTTTTGTTTCGTGTTGTCACATATGTCTATACATACCATTTACCACACAAACACTCCAGAAAGTTTGCATGCTAGCGATTTTTGAGTTACCAGCATTAATCAATTTTGCATAGTTAACTAGCAGTTAGAGATGTTCAGTTATAAGGTATGGGGAATGTGCAGGAGGGTATCTTTATGTATCTGCAATCTGCGTCAGTCAGTTGTGTTTGTTTGTTATTATTAGCCCAGCGTAAACTGACGTACACAACAGCTGCAAACCAACCTCAGCAGTCAGTGTTGCCGGCGACTTCATCGCAGTGTATGCTGGAGCCGTATGGTCATGTGGCGGGCGCCGTCGCTGCATCGGAGGTTGACCCACAGGCAACGTTGGTCTGGCAGCAGCGACTTACAGCATCATCTGATGCACTTCAGAATACTGTTGACGTGCAGAGCCATGCTAACTCTCTGTCACAGGTGTGTCAAGTGTGCCATTGTTCATCACATTCGTATCGTGTGATGTTGTGCTACCTCGGTAGCATTGTTTCGTGCTTGGCTTACTTCTTTTTACCACACAGCATTGTATTGTGGTTTGTGCTGTCATAATTCTCTCTGTCCATACTTGTGAACTGTCACAAAATGACCGAACAATTCATCCAAGTTGTTTGAACCATTTGTTTCTGTTAACCTTGTCCTTACAATTTTTCTCGTGCATATAGAGCATGACACTGCTGTAGCTTCTCTGTCCATCTATCACATGATGATATTATGTTAGTGACTGAGGGGATCATATTAATCAGCTTGCCAAATTTGAAGTTCCTGGCTTCGTCCATTCCAAAACTGTGATATGGGCTCATTTGTAGAAGTATTTGTATATATGTGTGTCATGCAGATATGTCAAGGTGTGCCACCTCCATTTGTTCTGCATCATTATCAGCAGCAGCAGCAGCCTGGGACAGCTGTGCTGCCGACTGCGTACTGTCTACCGGCGTGTGATGTGGCTAGTTCATACGTGCAGCAGCAGGAGCTCGCCAAGCAGCTGCAGTGTCAGCTAGTGCAGGCTCAGCAGCTGCAGCAACTTGTCTTCCAGGAGCAGCAGCAGCAGCAGCTGCAACAGCAGCTAATACTTCAGCCGCAGTCAGGCACCACAACACAGCCGCTGCAATACCAGCAGAAACGACTTGGGCACATGCAGCCGCCGCAGGCAGTGCTGGACACGAGTGTGGTCATGCAGCCACAGACTGCTGGCTCAGTGGCCGTTACACAGACGCTGGTCGGCACACAGCCACTGGGCAGCGGCATTCTGCTTCCACAGGGTCTTGGAGCTGGCGCCGTCATGCCACTGACGTTTGATAGCAGTGCTATTGCACCAGTGATGCCCCTGCCTGTGGGCATTAATGCAAACACTGGCAAGGTGGTGAACAAAACTGGGCAGGTCCAGTTGAGCACGACTGGAGGCAGTGCATTATTGAATGGCTTGGACACGTCACAGTTGTTGAAAGCTGCACAGATGCAGGGCTTTGACTATGTTGATCAAGCGTCATCTGCACCGTTGTCTCCCAATCCATCTCCGGCATCACCACTGATGACCCCGCCTGTCTACCCGATGTCAATTGAGGTGGATGCACAGACGGAAGGTAATCACGACACTGCACTGACGCTGGCTTGTGCTGGTGGCCACACCGAGCTGGTGACGCTGTTACTTGCACGAGGTGCAGCTAAGGAACATCGTGACAAGAAAGGGTTTACCCCGTTGATCCACGCAGCGACGGCCGGTCACACTGCAGTGGTGGAGATCTTGCTGGACCACGGCGTTGACATAGAAGCACAGTCAGAGCGCACGAAGGACACGGCGCTGTCGCTGGCATGCTCTGGCGGCAGATATGAGGTTGTCGAGCTTCTGCTTCAGCGAGGTGCAAACCGCGAGCATCGCAACGTGTCTGATTACACTCCGCTGGCGCTGGCAGCATCTGGTGGCTATGTCAATATCATTCGACTGCTGCTGTCGCATGGTGCAGAAATCAACTCACGCACGGGCAGCAAACTTGGCATCTCACCGCTGATGCTGGCAGCTATGAACGGCCATGCCCAGGCCGTGTCGCTACTTGTCGACATGGGCAGCGACATTAATGCCCAGATTGAGACCAACCGAAACACGGCTCTTACGCTTGCCTGCTTCCAAGGCCGACATGAGGTTGTGAGTATTCTGGTTGACAAGAGGGCAAACATTGAGCACCGGGCAAAGACTGGCCTGACGCCGCTTATGGAGGCTGCGTCAGGAGGTTATGTGGAAGTTGGTCGTGTTCTGTTGGACAAGGGTGCCGACATTGCCGCCGCTCCAGTCCCTTCGTCACGTGACACAGCTCTGACGATCGCTGCCGACAAGGGCCACTACCGGTTTGTCGAGCTGTTGGTGCAACGCGGCGGTGCGGTGGACGCACGCAACAAGAAGGGCCAGACTGCACTGTGGCTGGCGTGCAACGGCGGCCACATTGAAGTCGTTCAGCTGCTCGTGGCGGCACATGTCGACTGTGATGCACAAGACAACCGAAAAGTCTCCTGCCTGATGTCAGCATTCCGACGTGGCCATGTGAAAGTTGTTCGATGGCTGGTTCGGCATGTTGCACAGTTCCCGTCAGACACTGAATGTCAGCGTTTTATTGCTGGCGTTACCGATGCTGACCTCTTGAAACGCTGCCAGCAGTGCATGGAAGCGATCATGAGTGCAAAGGAACGTCAGGCAGCCGAGGCCAATAAGAACGCAGCCGTTTTACTGGAAGAGCTTGACGCAGAGCGCAACCGCGAAGAAAGCCGGCGTGCAAAACTTGCAAAGAAGCGAGAGAAAAAACGCCAGAAGAAGCGTGAGCGGCAGGTTCGAGATCAAGACACAGGCGACCTGAAAACGGATGCTGATGATGAACTGGATAGAAATGATGATGACTCGTCAGAAGATGCTGGAGTCCAGACTCCACGAGATCCTGTGACACTGGAGATGGTGAAAGAACAGGAGGCTGCCCAGAACGAACGCGAACGGGCAAGTGCCGTAGTGTCAGAAATTCCTCAAGTTGGCCGACATGGTGACAAAAAGTCACGTAAAACGAAGAAAAACAAGATGAAACTGTCTGACGCAAAAGCATCCGATGAAGTGCGGCCTTCATCTTTGGCTCGGAGCATAGATGGTGTCAGTAGTTCAGCGAAGTTATCATCTTTATCATACAGTGGTGTGGAATCTGGAAATGCTACTTCAGCCTCAGCTGTCAGCTTAAATTCAGGTTTCCTATTGCCGCAGCTTGGTAATATTGTTCGGTCGCAGCATTCATCCACAGCTTCTCGAGCTAGTGATAATAGTAAACCATCATCTAGTGGCTCTGTGATCAAGTTGGCAGCCAGCACGGCACAGCATTCTAATCCAATGAATGTTGAGATATCTAGGGTTTTAGTTGTCACGACCTCTAGTGTCATTCAGTCACTATCCAGTGGTTCATCTGACTCCTCAAAACTGTCTAATCCAGCATCATCCCGGAACCAACAAAGTAGTGGTAAGTCAGCGTCCAAAGCTAAAGATGTGCAGATCTCTACGGCTCTAACTAGTACTGTTATGAGTGTGACGTCTTCAGGCATTGGTGATCTTGATGACTTTGGTAGTCTTCCTGCCACATTGTCGACAAAATCACTGACAGTGCCTGTCACACTTGCTCGTGAACGAACCGAGCCCGCTGCTGCACTGACGTCTGCAGTCAAAACAACAACCTCTGCATCTCGCCAGCAGCGATCCACGCAGCCAGCAACCAGTCAGAAGTCATCATCTGCTGCATCGAGCACTGCTGCCTCAGTCAGCTCAAGTAGCAAGAAGACCAAGGTTGGCACGGGTACACGCAAGGAAGATGATCCAAACCGCAAGTGTCAGCGGATTGCCGTTCCAGCAAAGGCAATCAGTCGCATCATAGGTCGTGCCGGCTGCAACATCAATGCAATACGCGAAGCTACCGGTGCCCAGGTTGACCTTGATAAACTGAAGAACTCGTCCGATGCAGTTGTCACCATTAGAGGAAATGCCGATGCTTCACGTGTTGCTCACGATCTTGTTGTGGCACTGATCTGTGAATCAGACAAGGACATTGAACAGTTGATACCACAGATGAAAACTCGTACAGGTCCAACCACGGTTGTTCCACAGACATGCGTCGTCATGCCAGCACCGCCGCCACCTGATAACGTCTGGAAGAGTAACATGGCACGGTCGATTCCAGCGTCCGCAATCTTGGCACAGTCTGCAGCAGTGACATCTGCAACAAGTACTGCAACCAAAGCCCCACCAGCAGTTACAGCAAAGAATGTACAGCCACCACTCTCGTCGTCAGTGATGTCTGAAAGCACCAGCAGTATATCGGTGGAGGATACTAGCAAACCTCAGCCGATAGGAACATTCCCTATCGATGCGTGGACGCCAGTGACAATTTCCAGCGGTAAGAGAAGCTTGACGACCCAGGTTAGTCTCAATGCTGCTGCAGCTCCTGGTCATGGCAGGAAGGAGGCTTCAGCAACGTCCAAGCAGCTAGTTGTTGACGTGGCATCGCCTGCAGTGACAGAAACACCAGTTGCTGACTGCCAGTCTGTGACAAGCATAGTATCAGTGTCTCAGCCGTCGCTCGACAGGTTCGACGCCAGCATCAGTAAACCAGCCATGTTCACTAGTGTCGAAGCAGCATTTGTACCACCCAGCTCGTCAGTTGATACTGCAGTTTCCAACAGCTATTCGCCATTCAACTGCCGCTTTATTGGCGAGACACCAATGCAGTTTGGAGGTATTACAGTAGTTTCGACGAGCGCGTCCACTGCAAGCACTGCGGAGCAGAATGTGTCGCCCGTAGCTGCTGAGGCTCTGCAGGCCAAAGCACCTGGATACCGTCCACAGGTGAGAACATCATCACCCCGCGTACTGGCCGAACAGCAGCCACTGAAGCTGTCTCCGTCAACAACCGATAATTCGTCAGCTTTCACAGGCTCACTGCCGTCTGATGCCAACAGACCGTTCCTTCCATTCAGTGAAGGCATAGATGTGATGACATCACCAAGACAGCAGCAAGCTGAAATGAACGACAGCACTGCAATGTCACGTGTACTCGCCCACCGCGATGAGTACAGTTCGTCCAAGAATCCTATGACTCTGCCACGCATTGGCAGCAATCTCAATCCAAATGCTCCTGATTTCACGTGCAAGATTTCTGCTGCAAACAATGGACCTGGACCTGTCAACCCATTGTATCACATGATACAGCAGAAGCAGCCGCCAATGCCGTATCAGGTGCATTACCAGCCGCCTCATGCTGCCCAGCCGCCGCCGGCGTTTATGCAGCAGATGATGGCAATGCCTGGCACTCAGAACACCCTCCCCGCTCAGACTGCACAGTCGCATCCATACCATCCGCTTGTGCAGCGACCTCCGGCCGCTCCGGGATTTTTTGATGGAACATTTAACGGTCCATTTCCGCCGCCGTCCTTGCCTCGAGAGGCAGCAGAACAGTCGGCTGGTGACGTTGCTGCTGTGAACAGTGCCATGGAGTCGCTGGGCCAAGACGTCCAACATCGTCTGTCAGTGAATTCCGCTTCATCACTTTACAACGGTATGTGCTGCTTATTACACTAAAGCCAACCCGTGCATCTGTGAATTTATGAATTGTAATAGGGTATATTGGGACTGGGCAAAAATGGTGGAGAGTTGTATTGTCAGTGTGGGTGCTTCTGTTTTGCTTGAAACAGAACAAGAAAACTGTAGAAGCCCACAGTTGTCAAAGAGCTGGCATCATTCTGGGCCCCTTACAGTTCACCTTACAGTCTGCCATGTGGAGTGGGGGGCCTGTGTACTGGTGGCTCTTGTCTGTGTCTTATCAGCAGCTTGATGTCAGTTAGGGTATCTGCAGTGTACTACACCGGCTCACCTGGGTTGTCCTTGACGAAGGGCCATTACACAGTGATTGTTGTTAAAATGTCATATTTGGCTTTGCTGGAACAGTTGAGAGTTTGAGACTGCAGTGCTGGCTGGTCTAATTTTATAGCATACCATAATTACTGTTGCTGACATGCAAAGAATGCTGTTAGGTGGGTATGTTAGTATGCTAGTAAATCGTCATTTTAGTGTGTGAAATTGCTGTGTTTGCAGGTGTCGGCAGCATGAGTGGAAACACAAGTACACAGGACACAACGGCTGGCAGCGTAACGTCGTCCGCTGTGAGTGATCATGTCTCTGCACCGGCCGAGGACAAGAGACTGCTTGAACCTGCAGTGCTGGAAGAGCGGCGGTCAATGCAGCCCATTGGCACTGAACGTATGAACAAGAAGCCACGGACAACTGGTGGACTTGTAGCAACGACTCAGGGCTTTCCATTCATGCCACCAACTAATGTCATGCCACCATGGGCAGCGTCGTCCATGCGTGAGTGTTCATTTCTTTGATTTCGCCAAATACTTTTGTGTAAAGAGTATATGTTAGGAAATGTAGTGATTGGCTGTTGTGTATTGAATGGGATAAAGTAATGCTACTGCTTGTTTCATGTAAATGTCATCATCCATCATTCATGCAGTGAAGTCTTTAACCAGTGGATATGCGCAGTCTGCTGTCACCTTTTGTCGCTCTGCTGTTTAACACATCACTCGTCTCCGGTCGCTTTCCTTCCGAATTCAAACAGGCCGTCATTCGCCCACTGTTAAAGAAAAGCGGTTTGGAGGTCGGTGAGATGAAGAATTTTAGACCAGTGTCGAATTTGTCATTCCTCTCTAAATTGTTAGAGAGGGTCATT
>Ga0126326_1000446_pt1 | contig 12439 bp, 7 predicted proteins | sample InaspJWI67metaG_FD_94485 | JGI IMG/M metagenome (GOLD analysis project Ga0126326, IMG submission 94485) | Marine gutless worms symbiont microbial communities from Oahu, Hawaii - Inanidrilus sp. 1 OAHU.JWI-67 metaG | ecosystem: Host-associated > Annelida > Digestive system > Unclassified | place... | reverse complement strand
TCGATTAAGATATGGGTCTGGATAATTTTAGGGTAGTGCTTAATATGTAGTGGTCGTGTGATGATCCCATCGAAGAAGAAAAAGGCTCACCAGAGAGTTCATCACTACACGTTAAGCACTACCCTTTAAAGACTTGTCCGTCCGCTCCTCATCATCGAGACTAAGGTCTTGCCCATGTCCGATCCCCACTCGATACTCTGGACCCTGCTTAAGGAACGCATCCTGATCCTGGATGGCGCCATGGGTACCATGATCCAGCGTCACGGGCTCCAAGAAGCAGACTACCGCGGCGAACGCTTCGCGGATTGGCCGCGCGATCTGGCGGGTAACCACGACCTGCTGTGCCTCACCCAGCCCCGAATCATCCGGGAAATCCACCGGCAATATCTGGAGGTAGGCGCCGATATCATCGGGACTAACAGCTTCAGCGCAAACGCCATCGCCATGGCCGACTACGGCATGGAGGGGTTGGTCGGCGAGCTCAACATCACTGCGGCGCGGATCGCCCGCGCGGCGGTGGACGAGCTCTCGACCGATGAAAAACCTAGATTCGTGGCCGGGGTGCTGGGTCCCACCAACTGTACCTGCTCCTTGTCGCCGGACGTCAATGATCCGGTCCTGTGCAACCTGGGTTTCGACGAGCTGGTAGTGGCCTATAGGCAGGCCGCCCGCGGCCTGATGGCTGGGGGGGTGGATATCCTGCTGATCGAGACGGTGTTCGATACCCTCAATGCCAAGGCGGCAATCTTTGCCTGCAAATCCGTGTTCGAGGAGGATGGCCGATCGCTGCCCCTGATGATCTCCGGCACCATCACAGATCGGTCCGGTCGCACCCTGTCCGGGCAGACCACCGAGGCCTTCTACAACAGCCTGCGCCACGCCGGGCCTTTCTCCGTCGGGTTGAACTGCGCCCTGGGCCCGGACCTGCTGCGCCCCTATGTGGAAGAGCTGTCCCAGGTGGCCGAGTGCCGGGTCAGCGTGTATCCCAACGCGGGCCTGCCCAATGAGTTCGGCGGCTACGACCTGGGGCCGGAGGATATGGCCGCGCCGATCGGCGAATGGGCGGACGCAGGCTTTCTCAACCTCGTGGGGGGCTGCTGCGGCACCACGCCGGAGCACACCAAGGCCATCGCCGCGGCGGTTGCGGGCAAGCCGCCGCGCGTGCCGCCGCGGCCCGAACCTGTCTGTCGGCTGGCCGGACTGGAGCCGCTCAACCTCGACCGCAGCCTGAATTTCGTCAATGTGGGGGAACGGGCCAACGTCACCGGCTCGGCCAAATTCAAGCGGCTCATCCTCGCCGGACAGTATGAAGAGGCCCTTCAAATCTGCCGCGCCCAGGTCGAGAACGGTGCCCAGCTGGTGGACGTAAACATGGACGAGGGCATGCTGGACGGGGTGGCGGCGATGCGTCGTTTCCTCAACCTGATGGCCATGGAGCCGGAGATCGCCCGGATCCCCTTCATGCTCGACTCATCCAAGTGGGAGATCATCGAGGCCGGGCTCAAGTGCATCCAGGGCAAGCCCATCGTCAACTCCATCTCCCTCAAAGAGGGGGAGGAACGGTTCGTCGAGCTGGCCCGGTTGTGCCGACGCTACGGCGCCGCCGTCATCGTCATGGCCTTCGACGAGCGGGGCCAAGCGAACGACCTGGAGCGCCGGATCGAGATCTGTGCACGTGCGTACCGGATCCTCACCGAACGGGTCGGCTTTCCCCCCGAAGACATCATCTTCGACCCAAACATCCTCACCATGGCCACCGGCATCGAGGACCACAACCGCTATGGGCTGGACTTCATCGAGGCAGTGCATTGGATCAAGGGCAACCTGCCCCATGCCCTGACCTCCGGCGGTCTGTCCAACGTCTCTTTTTCCTTCCGCGGCAACAACTCGGTGCGCGAGGCCATCCACGCCGTCTTTCTCTACCATACCGTCGCGGCGGGGCTCGACATGGGCATCGTTAATGCTGGTCAGCTCGCGGTTTTTAACGACATCCCCGTCGAGTTGCGGGACGCCGTAGAGGACGTCGTCCTCGACCGCCGACCGGACGCCACCGAGCGGCTGCTGGCACTAGCACCCAAATACCAGGGCGACAGCGGCGGCAGCAAGCCCAAGGAAGATCACCGATGGCGTGACTGGCCGGTGGAAAAACGCCTAGAGCACGCCCTAGTTCGGGGCATCACCGAGTACATCGACCAAGACACGGAGGAAGCCAGGATCGAAGCCGAGCGTCCGCTGCAGGTCATCGAAGGCCCCCTGATGGACGGCATGAACCAGGTCGGCGACCTGTTCGGGGCTGGCAAGCTATTCCTACCCCAGGTCGTCAAATCCGCGCGGGTCATGAAGAAGGCCGTGGCCTACCTGGAACCCTACCTGGAGGCGGAAAAGGCCCGCTGCGCGGTCCGGAACCAAGGCAAGATCCTGCTCGCCACCGTCAAGGGAGACGTGCACGACATCGGCAAAAACATCGTAGGCGTGGTGCTCCAGTGCAACAACTACGAGGTCATCGACCTCGGGGTCATGGTCCCGGCGGACGCCATCCTCGAAGCGGCGCGTGAGAACCAGGTCGATATCGTCGGCCTATCGGGCCTCATCACGCCTTCCCTGGACGAAATGGTCCATGTCGCCCAGGAGATGCAACGCCTAGACCTCGAAATACCCCTGCTGATCGGCGGTGCCACCACCTCCAAGGCCCATACCGCAGTCAAAATCGCGCCCTGCTACGAACAGTCGGTGGTCCATGTGCCCGACGCCTCCCGGGCCGTGGGGGTAGCGTCACGCCTGCTCTCCGAAGACACGCGAGAAGACTACGAGCAAGCCGTCCGCACCGAGTACGCCCAGGTGCGCAGCCGCCGCGCCGCCCAAGACGAGGCCCGCGACCTGCTCCCGCTCGACCGGTCCCGGGCCAATCCGATACGGATCGACTGGAGCAGCTACGCACCACCCGTACCGGTCGAGCTGGGGGTCCAGATCTTTTATGACATTCCGATCCCGGATCTCGCCCGCTACATCGACTGGACCTTCTTCTTCCATGCCTGGCAGCTCAGGGGGCGTTACCCACAGATCTTGGACGACCCAAAGAAGGGAGAAGAGGCATACAAACTCTACGACGACGCCCAGGCCATGCTCGAACGCATTACCGGGGAGAAGCAACTGCGGGCCGCGGCTGTCATCGGGCTGTTCCCGGCCAATGCGGTGGACGACGATGTCCTGGTTTTTAACGACGAGGAACGGGGCGATCCGGAGGTCGTCTTCCGCTTCCTGCGCAAGCAGGGCCGCCAACCGGAGGGTAAGTACAATGATTGCCTCGCCGATTACATCGCCCCGCTGGACACCGGGATCGCCGACTACCTCGGCGCCTTTGCCTGCACTGCGGGGCTGGGGATCGACGAGTCGGTCGCGGTCTACCAGGCAGACCACGACGATTACTCGGCCCTGATGCTCAAGGCCCTGGCGGACCGCCTGGCAGAGGCCCTGGCCGAGCTGTTGCACGAACGGGTGCGCCGGCGCTGTTGGGGCTATGCGGCAGACGAGAATTTAAGCCCCCCGGATCTGATCGCGGAGCGGTACCGGGGCATCCGTCCCGCCCTGGGCTACCCGGCCTGTCCCGATCACACCGAAAAGGACACCCTGTGGCGTCTGCTCGCGGTGGAACCGCAGATCGGCGTCCAGCTGACGGAATCCAAGGCCATGCTCCCAACCGCTGCCGTAAGCGGGCTCTATTTCTCACATCCGGATGCCCGCTACTTCACCGTCGGCAAGCTGGGTAAGGACCAGCTCCAGGACTATGCCGAACGCAAGGGCCTGGCCTTAAGCGAAATCGAGCGCTGGTTGGGATCCAACTTGGCCTATGGGTAGTGCTTAACGTGTAGTGATGAACTCTCTGGTGAACCTTTTTCTTCTTCGATGGGATCATCACACGACCACTACATATTAAGCACTACCAGAATTTCGACCATTGGCTTCACCAAAAAGAGTGCGTAAGGCTCAACAACGTTTCCCAACTGGCAGGGTTCGCAAAGAAGAACGACCTAGTCTATTTTCTGGATCGGATTTGCCAGGTCGATTACGTGCACCTACCGAGCCTTACGCCTACCTAGGAAATACTCGATGGATACAAGAAGAAGGGTGGCAGCTGGGACGACTACGAGTGGCGTTTTCTAGATCTGAAGGAGCACTGGGGTAATGTCGAGATCAAACACCTCGGGTGATGAAGATATTTTCTCAAACGGCAGACGATGGTTGCGGGTGGATTTTTATCTTCATTCCAAAGCGGACAAGGAGTTTCGGTATGATAGAGACGATGACTATTACTATTCGAGCTATGTCGATTCCTTGGAGGCCGCTGGAATCCGCGTCTGGGTCATTACCAACCATAACAAATTCGGTAGTGCTTAATATGTAGTGGTCATGCGATGATCCCATCGAAGAAGAAAAAGGTTCACCAGAGAGTTCATCACTACACGTTAAGCACCACCACCAATTCGATGTAGCCGAGTTCAGGGCATTACATAAGACAGCAAAAAGAGAGCGATCTTTCTCCTGCCCGGTGTCGAGCTCTCGGTGAATGATGGAGCCAATGGCATCCACATGCTGATCGTATTCGGTGACCAATGGCTAGCAAACGGACAGGACCATATCAATCCGTTTTTGCATGTTGTCTTTGAAGGGAAAACACCGGAGCAGTATGAAATGAGAACGACCGTAGTGCTTTTGGATTGATCGATACCATCAAGAAGCTCGAAGGATACCATAAGGATTTTTCCTGATTTTTGCCCATGTCGAAGAGCGTAGCGGCTTATGGAAGGAACTGGATGGTGGCCGCATTTAGGATCTCAGGGAAGAGGAGGTCTTCTGCTGCTGCTCTTTGGCATTCCAGAAGGTCAGGACCCACGACAAGCCGAACTGCAAATGTCGGATCAAGGTGCAAGGGTAGCTCGGGGACGCCTACCCGGCGGTGCAAATCAATCGACCGGATCGGCCAAGGGAAATCCTGTTATCTGAAGATCGGTGATTTCACCTTATATTGATTTCGTAGACGATCACGATGGCAACCGGTTTATGGTTACTATTCGGCGCAAAGAAAATGAGACTTAAATTCTGCCATGGACTCCCACACTAGGATGACCGCACCCAGCGGCGGCAGGACGAGAGGGATGGAATGCGGCCGACCCATCCGGCTTATGGGTTCGGAAGCTACGCCGCCCCGATTGCCGAGGTCTCTGCCGCCGTAACCTCCGGCATCCGAGTTGATCGCCTCCCGATAGAAGCCGGGCTGGGGTACGCCGATCCAATAATCGGGGCGGGAGAGGGGGGTGAAGTTGAAGGCGGCGACTACCATCTCCTTGCCGCTACGATCCCTGCGGAGATAGCTGATTACGGATTGGGAGCTGTCGTGGCAGTCGATCCACTCGAATCCCGCGCTGGAGAAATCCGGGTCGTGGAGCGCCCGCTGTGACCGGTAGAGTCGGTTGAGATCAGCAACGAGTCGGCGGATGCCCCGGTGCCGAGGGTCATCTGTCAGCTGCCAGTCCAGCTCCCCGGAAAAATCCCATTCCTTGCGCTGCCCGAACTCGCAGCCCATGAACAACAGCTTCTTTCCCGGATAGGTGAACATCAGGCTGTAGAGCAGGCGCAGAGAGGCCAGCTGCTGCCGGGCTTCACCGGGCATCCGGTCCAGCAGGGAACGCTTGCCGTGCACCACCTCATCGTGTGAGAAGGGCAGGACGAAGTTCTCGCTGAAGGCGTAGAGCAGACCGAATGTGAGCAGGTCGTGCTGGTAACGGCGATAGACCGGGGCCTGGGACAGATAGGAGAGGGTGTCGTGCATCCAGCCTAGGTTCCACTTCATACCGAACCCCAAGCCACCCAGGTCGGTCGGGCGTGACACCGCCGGCCAGGCAGTGGATTCTTCGGCGATCATCAGGGTACCCGGATGCCGCTCGTGGGTCACGACGTTGAGCCGGCGCAGAAACTCCACCGCTTCCAGATTCTCATTCCCACCGTGCCGGTTCGGAACCCACTCGCCCGGCTTGCGCGAGTAGTCTAGATAAAGCATGGAAGCGACGGCATCGACCCGCAATCCGTCCAGGTGAAACTCGTCCAGCCAGTAGAGGGCGCTGGAGATCAGAAAATTCCGTACCTGGTTGCGCCCGTAGTCGAAGATCAGCGTGCCCCAGTCCTTATGTTCTCCCAGGCGCGGGTCCGCGTACTCGTAGAGTGCGGAACCGTCATAACGCGCTAGGGCGAAGGTGTCACGTGGAAAGTGGGCCGGCACCCAGTCGAGGAGGACCCCGATCCCCTTGCAGTGGAGGTGGTCGACGAACCAACGGAAATCGTCCGGGGTACCGAAGCGACTAGTAGGTGCGAAGTAGCCGGTGACCTGATAGCCCCAGGAAGCGTCCAGTGGGTGCTCGGTAATGGGCAGCAGCTCGACATGGGTGACGCCCACTTCCAGGACATAGTCCGCCAGCTGCTCGGCGAGCACGCGGTAGGTCAGGAATTGCCCCGCGGGACCACGGCGCCAGGAGCCCAGGTGGACCTCGTAGATGGATAAGGGTCGGTGTTGCCAATCGAACTCGGCACGGGCCTGCATCCAGGCCCGATCATGCCAACGGAATTCATTCTCGCTACAGATATATGCGGCGGTCTGCGGCCGTTTCTGGAAGGATCTGGCATAGGGGTCGATTTTTACCTGGATGCCGCCGTTGCAGTCCCGAAGCTCGAACTTGTAGAGGTTGCCGACACCGATGCCGGGGATGAAGAGTTCCCACACGCCCGAGCTACCCCGCAGCCGCATGGGGTGGGTGCGCCCATCCCAGCCGTTGAAATCGCCCACCACACTGACCCGCTCTGCGTTGGGTGCCCAGACGGCGAAGCGCACGCCCGGTATCCCATCCCAGGTGCCTGGATGGGCGCCCAGGAAACGGTGGGCGTGCCAGTGGCGGCCCGCGCCGAACAGCTGCAGCTCGAGATCTGTGAGTTGCGGCGGGAAACAATAGGGATCGTAGCGGCTGCAGCGATTGCCCGTCCGGTCTTCCCAGCTCAGGCAGTAGCGCTCCGGGACCGCTTCCGGGTTTCCCCTCCATACGAACAGATCCGCACCTGGGAGCCGCGTCAGCTCGACATCGGCCTCCGGGATATGGACGGTTTCCGCCTGCGGCAGCAAGGCGCGGACCACACAGCGGCCAGATTCGAGATGTCTGCCGAGAACCTTGAACGGGTCCCGGTGACGCGCAGCGAGGATGCGTGCAATGGGGTCGGAGGGCTGAGTCTGATCGCTCATCCCGGCGGGCATGAAAGCAGTATGTCCCTGACCTCACCACATCTACAGGCTAGAGTTCCCGCGCCCGCTCGGTGCGTTCGAACACTTCGATCTGATCGCCGGCCTGGACGTTGTTATAATTTTTTACCCCTACCCCACACTCGGTACCTGCCTTGACCTCGGGCACATCTTCCTTGAAGCGGCGCAACGATTCCAGTCCACCCTCGTAGATGACTACGTTGTCCCGTAACACCCGGATGGGGTTGTTGCGCTTGATCAGGCCTTCGACGACCATGCAGCCGGCAATGGTGCCGAACTTCGAGGAGCGGAAAACATCCCGGACCTCGGCCAGACCGATGATCTCTTCGGTCACTTCGGGGCTCAGGAGTCCCGACAGGGCTTTCTTCACATCATCGATGAGCTCGTAGATGACGCTGTAATAACGCAGGTCTAGGCCCTTTTCCTCTACGATCCGGTGGGCGGCGGCATCGGCGCGGACATTGAATCCGAGCAGAATGGCATTGGAGGTAACGGCCAGGTTGGCGTCGGACTCGGTCAGCCCTCCCACTCCCGAGGCCACGATGGCGACCTTGACTTCGTCGGTCGAGAGCTTCAGTAGGCTGTCCCGCAAGGCCTCCATGCTACCCTGCATGTCTGCCTTGATGATGATGTTGACCGTCTGTGCCTCCCCTTCCTTGAATTGGAAGAAGAGCTTATCCAGGCTCGCGGCGCGCTGTTCTTCGAGCTTCGACTGCCGCCCCCGCTCCCGCCGCAGCTCCGCTACCTCACGGGCCCGCTTCTCGTCGGCGATCGCCACCAGGTCATCGCCGGCGTTCGGTGTGCCGGAGAGCCCCAGCACCTGCACCGGGATCGAGGGACCAGCGGATTCCACGCTCCGCCCCTGCTCGTCGAACATAGCACGCACACGGCCGAACTCGGCACCGCTGACGATCAGGTCGCCTCGGCGCAAGGTGCCGGCCTGGACCAGGACCGTAGCCACCGGTCCGCGTCCCTTGTCGAGCCGGGACTCGACGATCACCCCACAGGCAGGCCCAGCTTCCGGTGCCGTCAGCTCCAGCACCTCCGCCTGCAGCATCAAGGTTTCGAGCAGATTGTCGATGCCCTCACCGCTCTTGGCGGAAACCTTCACCACCATGGTCTCCCCGCCCCACTCCTCGGGCACCACTTCCTGCTGGGTAAGCTCCTGCAGTACTCGTTCCGGATTCGCCTCCGGCTTGTCGATCTTGTTGACCGCGACCACCAGGGGCACGCCGGCGGCGCGTGCATGTTGGATGGACTCGATCGTTTGGGGCATAACGCCGTCGTCCGCCGCCACCACCAGGACGATAATATCCGTGACCTTAGCCCCCCGGGCCCGCATCGCCGAGAAGGCGGCATGGCCGGGGGTGTCCAGGAAGGAGAGCAGGCCACGCTCCGTCTGGAGGTGATAGGCGCCGATGTGCTGGGTAATACCGCCGGCCTCACCGGCGGCGACGTGCGTGCGGCGAATATAGTCGAGCAGCGAGGTCTTGCCGTGATCCACGTGCCCCATGATGGTGACTACCGGCGGCCTCGCCTTCCGCTCCAGCTGCTCGGCCTGTTGCGCGACCTGGCGCATCATTGCGTCTTCGATATCCCTGACCTCAGCTCTGACGGCCCGGTGTCCCATCTCTTCGACGACGATCGTGGCGGTATCGGCGTCCAGAACCTGGTTGATCGTGACCGGCATACCCTGCTTGAACAGGACCTTGATCACATCGCCGGATTTCACCGACATGCGCCCTGCGACGTCGGCCACGGAGATCGCTTCGGGAATCTCCACCGCGCGGACTATGGGCGCGGTCGGCCGCTGGAAACCATGCTTGTCCTGGAGTTGGGGCTTGGCAGCCTTTCTCCTACGGCGCGGACGCCGACCCGGCGCCATGACCACCCCCGCCGCCTCTTCGCTGACCGCCTCTTCATACTCGACCCCCGGCGGCAACTCGCGGGTGCGCAGTGAGTCCTTGCGAACGGCCTTCCTGGGAGATTTTTCCTCGCTGGTACGTTTAGCCTGCTTGCGCGCCTTGCCCTTCGCCTGTTTGGCCTCGACGCTTTCGCCGTCAGGCTTTGCGGCCGGTGCGGAGGGGCCGGCCTTACTCCCCTCTTCCGTCGCCTTGCGACGCGCCTCATCCTCGGCCTTGCGACGGGCTTCCTCTCCCATGATCTTACGCCTGAGCTCTTCTTGTTCCGCCAAGCGCTTCGTACCAACTTCCGCCCGTCGCCTCTCTAGCTCGGAGCGCTGATCCACCGGAGCACCGGTATGCCCCCTCTCCTCGACCGGAGAGGGCTGATGGGCTGGCTCGAGGGTTACCTGATCCTTCGCTTCCGTCTCCGACGTCGGCCCCCTCGCTTGACATAGGTGCGCTTACGCCGCACCTCGACGCTGACCGTCTTGGCTCGGGGGGCGGTAGCGGCTCTGACACTACCAGCGGCGCGTCCGGTAACCGTCGGCTGACGCAGCTCACTGACCGACTTGCGCTTGAGGGTAACCCGGCTGGGTGCCGCTCCGGTGTCGCCCTCGGCCTTACCGTGACTGCGGCGAAGATAGCCCAGAAGCTGGACCTTCTCCTGCTCCGTCAGCCTGGTCTCACCGTTGGAGGCCGAGATGCCCGCCTCATGCAGCTGGGTGAGGAGACGCTGTACCGGAATTCCCACCGTGTCGGCCAACTGGTTGACAGTTACTTCACTCATCTGCTTACCCTCCGGCCCTACTCGTTCTCCACCTCGGAAAACCAGGGTTCACGCGCCTTCATGATCAAGGCCGCTGCGCGCTCCGCATCAATACCCACCAGCTCCACAAGTTCGTCCAGCGACTGTTCGGCTAGGTCTTCCATGCTGACCACGCCGTTGCGGGTAAGACTGAGAGCCAGCGTCCGGTCCATCCCTTCCATCTCCAGCAGATCCTGCGCCGGCTCCTGCGCCAGACCCTCCTCACTAGCAATGGCACGGGTCAGGAGCACATCCTTGGCCCGATCCCGCAGCAAGGTAACAGTCTCTTCGTCGAATCCCCGGATGGCCATCAGCTCCGACATGGGCACGTAGGCAACCTCATCGACGGTCGAGAAACCTTCCTCCGACAGCACGGTCGCCACTTCTTCGTCCACATGGAGCTGTTCCATAAAGCTTTCTACCAGGCGTCCGGCCTCTTCTTCGCTCTTGATGGCCGCCTCTTCCTCGTTCATCACGTTGAGTTCCCAACCGGTCAGTTGGCTGGCAAGGCGCACGTTCTGACCGCCGCGGCCGATGGCCTGGGAGAGGTTATCTTCCTTCACTGCCACATCCATGCTGCGGGCTTCCTCGTCCATGATGATCGAGACCACGTCCGCCGGGGACATGGCATTGATGACGAACTGCGCCGGATTATCACTCCACAGGATGATGTCGACCCGCTCGCCGCTGAGCTCGTTGGATACCGCCTGTACCCGCGAGCCGCGCATGCCGACGCAGGCCCCTATCGGATCGATGCGTGGATCGGCCGTGCGTACCGCGATCTTGGCCCGGGCGCCCGGATCCCGAGCCGCAGCGAGGATCTCGATCAGACCTTCACCGACCTCCGGGACCTCTAGCTTGAACAGCTCGACAATCAGCTCCGGGGCCGTGCGACTTACGAAGAGCTGCGGCCCCTTGGCCTCGGCCCGGACCTCGAAGAGATAGGCGCGGAGCCGATCGCCGGGGCGTATCGATTCGCGGGGAATAACGTGATCGCGGGGCACCAGGGCCTCCGCACTGCCACCCAGATCGAGCAGGATGGTGCCGCGGTCGGCCTTCTTGACCACCCCCATAACCAGCTGTCCCTGGCGGTCCTGATAGGCCTCGACCACCTTGGCGCGCTCGGCCTCCCGGACCTTCTGCACAATCACCTGCTTGGCCGTCTGGGCCGCGATACGTCCGAAGAGTACCGATTCCATGGGCTCCTCGACGAAACCACCGATCTCGCTGGCCGAATCGCGCTCCCGCGCCTGCGCCAGGGTAAGCTGGCGCGCCGGTGCCTCTAGACCCTCTTCGCCCGGGTCCTCCACTACCTCCCATCGGCGGAACGTGCGGTAGTCCCCGTTCTCACGGCCGATCAGGACCCTCGCATCGATATCGCCACCGGTCTTCCTGCGGGTAGCGGACGCCAATGCCGCTTCCATGGCCTCGAAAATAACCTCTCGCGGCACGTCCTTCTCGTTTGAAACGGCTTCGATCACCAACAGGATTTCTTTGCTCATTTCACAGTTCCGAATCAGAATTCAGGCACCAAGCGCGCGGATTCGATCATCGGCAGGGGAATCTCCAGGCACTCGTCGTTCATCCCGAGCAGTACCATCTCTTGCTTCAGACCGGCGATCCGACCCTCGAGGTTGCGCCGACCATCGAGCTTGACCGCCAACCTGACGCGCACCTTCCGGCCCCGGAAGCGGTCAAAATGTCCGGCCGTGAATAGCGGCCGGTCCGAACCCGGGGAGGAGACCTCCAAGACGTAGTGCCCGGCAATCGGGTCCTCGACGTCGAGCACACCGCTCAGCTGCTGGCTGACCGCGCCGCAATCGTCCACTGTGATACCCGCGGTGCGAGCGCCGCTCGGATGGTCGATGTAAACGCGTAGCACCGCGCCCTGCTTGCCACGCTGGAAATACTCGACCCCCACGAGTTCATAGCCCATCGGCTCCACCACCGACTTCACCAGAGCCGTCAACTCGTTATCCAGGTGCTGCATCCGCCCACGCCACAAACAAAAAATGGGCACGAGGCCCACTTTAATGAAGGACTGCTGCCTGCGGATCAGGGGCAAACCCCAATCCAACCGGAAGCCAAAAAAAACCCCGCTCACGGGGCCTCAGTGGCGATCAGGTTCCATGCTCCAAACCCTAATCCTCTGTTTCCTGACCTGGAATCAAGTCTACCTCTTCGAGCGATCCTGAGCAAGGAAGAGATTTTTGAACCGCAAAGGCGCAAGAGATGCGAAGTAGGGGCAACCCCTCGTGGTTGCCCTACCCCCGTAGTTGCCCCTACCTGTGTAAAGATGTGCGTCCGTGAAATGTGGTCTTTTGTCGGACTCAAGCACAACAGGCAATGGATTTGGTTGGCACCTGACAGCGATTCCAGAGAGATTGTCGGGATGCATGTTGGGAGCCGCGATCGTGCCGGTGCCGAGGC
>Ga0126326_1000441_pt1 | contig 12568 bp, 12 predicted proteins | sample InaspJWI67metaG_FD_94485 | JGI IMG/M metagenome (GOLD analysis project Ga0126326, IMG submission 94485) | Marine gutless worms symbiont microbial communities from Oahu, Hawaii - Inanidrilus sp. 1 OAHU.JWI-67 metaG | ecosystem: Host-associated > Annelida > Digestive system > Unclassified | place... | reverse complement strand
CCTTTTTTTTCTCCTTCAGGATTCACTATATGGATTTCCCAGACTGTTTACTGTTACTTCTGAGCATATCCGTCTTTTTACTTTTTAGTTTTTTTTCTGTTTTTGCACTTTTTTAATTGTCGGTTCCGTGCGGTAGATTAAGCTGACTTATGTCGGCTTTCGAGCGCACGTTAAAATAGCATCTCGTATCGTATCGTATCGTATAGCTGTGGGCCTTCGCGATCTGCTTCAAAACAAGTCTTAGTCGATCCTCCTGGGATCACAACATCGACGCTGCCTGCTCACTGCTGCGCTCTCGAGCCGGTGGCAGATATGGATCGAAGGAAGAGCTCTACTTATACTTTCACGGAATCTGTCGTCCATTTGCTTCTGTCGAGGGACGTGCACTGCTGAGGTCAGCCAACTACGGAAACCTTATTATGCCACGCACGAAAGTAAAGCTTTCTGGTCCACGAAGCTTCCGTGTTGCTGCAACAACTGTTTGGAATAATCTGCGAAACATTTGCGTACGATGCTGCGGACAGTTCTTCGTTTGCGCTGGCCTATTCGTGAGAGGCGCCTTCGAAAACGTTAGTTTTAAATGCGCCTTATTAATGGACTTACTTACTTACTTTACTTACTGTGGGTGGCTCGGTAGCCGAGTGGTTAGCGTGCTGGACTCACCCGACAGCGTCGCGACTGCGATTTGTGCCCAGGCCCTAGCCTGAGTACAAATCGCAGTCGCGACGCTGTCGGGTAACAGTCTTAGGCAAACTGTTCACACTCATTGTGCCTCTGTTCACCAAGCAGCAAACTTGTAGCAGCCCTCTTAATCGTTGAGGGGGTAACTGACAGTTACTAACTGCAGGCCTGGCGGAAAGTAATGGCAGCCTACCACCGGGTTTATGACTGACGTCACCTGCAGGCTGACTGCCACGAACCCTACGCTCGGTAATCGAGTATCGGCTACCTTTGCCTTTTTTACTTACTTACTTACTTACTTACTTAAGACTCGTTCACGGCACATGAACTGAACTGAATTCCATTTCGCGAACTTCGGTGTGCTGGTATCATGTGTTGAGAACTAGATCACTAACCGTCCTGGGACCCGATTTACAAAATGTCTTACGACTTATCATAAGATTATATTAAGTTTGTCGTATGATTGACTTACGATCGTGACTTAAAACGTGCTAAAATTTCTGTCAGGAATATCGTAAGCTAATTTACCAACATTGTCTCAACGAGCTTACAAATTTGCAAGTGTATCGTACCCAAGAAAAGCCTTGCGTTCTTCGTAGGATGTTTTGCAAGTCAGACGTCCGTCGTAAGTCGATCGTAACTTTAGCATTATCGTAAGATAATCGCAAGATTGTCGTAAGATATTTTGTAAATCGGACCCCTGGTTTCGTTGCAGCCAATCAATATAAAATATATCGTGACGTCGACGCGCGTGACCAGTGCACGCGTCGTTAACTGAATCGATTTGTTCAGATCAGTTTTCAGTTAGTTCGTGCGCAGTAAACACTCTCCAGTCCCAATGTCCCATTAGCAAGCGTTCGTCCAGAACGCCAGTTCCCGAATTCCAACTTCAGTTCAGTTCAGTTCAGTTTATGTGCTGTGAACAAACCTTTGAACTTACGGGCAGTTGTTAGAGCTAAAACTGTTAGCCTTTCTGTCCGGCACATTGCATATTTTACTGTTCATTTCTGCATACTGTGCAAATAAATGATGATGATGAACTTACGACGACGACGACGACGATGATAATGTTGATGATGATGGTGATGACGACGGAATGAGTGGCGCGTGTTCTTGCTGGTTGTATACAGCTCAACACGACGAACCTGCTGCTACAGACGCTCGCCTGCGTCGACACCGCCTACCTGGTCGCGTCCATGTCATTTAGTAAGTAAAGCCTACCTGGTCGCGTGCCTCTTCATCCAGACCGCCAAGACACTCGTCGACGCTACCGAATTCTGTCATGCATATGCTAGCACTCATTACGACTACTCTGCATACCAAATTTGAAATGTCTAGCTTCGTCCGATGCAAATATATGACCGAGGCCGCTAAACTTAGAAATGGGTCACGTGATTATGACCACGCCGAGTTCGGAGATAATCTGTCACTCGAAGGCTAATACTTCATATGGCTTATCTGCGTGGAAAATCTGACGACCCTCGCCTCAGTCGTTCCAGTAATACGATCGGGCCCCAAAATTTGAAATGGACCACACGACCCTGACCACGTTCCTTTCAGGGATGATTTATCATCGGCAGGCTGGGACTTGCTGCGATCAATCTACGTACCAAATCTGAAGTCTCTGTCTACACCCTTTGCGCGTGTGAAAAGCGGTAGAAAATGAGGTAGTTAGGGGTCACTCGAGCCTCCAAAATTTACAATGGTCGACGATGCTCGTCGACGCTACCGACTGGTTGGCGGCCGTGTTCGTCGACTACGTGCCGCGACTAGAGCCGTACGTATGGCCGGCGGCGTCGTGCGCACAGACGGCCACCGTCTGGACGGTCCTTCTGCTCACCGTCTGGAACAGCGGTCCGTTTTTCGGCATCTCTGGCGCTGTTCAGAAATCCACCGGAACTGTTCACGCCATCGTGTATCGTCTGACTAAACAACTAACTGCACTACGTGACTCACTGTTCGCTATTCTCTCTCTGTTCGGTGATCCGTGGGTTTATGACTATACGTCACGTGAATGTAAATTATACAGCTAACTAATCAACTAACCAAGCATCGGGACGGTCCTTCTGCTGACCGCGGACCGGTACGCCGCCGTGTGCCATCCGTTCGACGCCCGTCTGCGCAGTCTTCAACGAGCCCGCCGAGCAGTCGAAATAGCCGCACCGATGTGACTCTGCACTGGCAACGTGCTGGCTGAATTCGGTACATAAATCGAGAACGGAGGAGCTGACCCAAGACGATGTCCAGTCCACTCATAGTGTCACAGGACTCCAGGGAACGCTGTACCCCCACCTCCAATTTATAGCGAAAGGCGTTCCCTGCTAAAGGCCCACAACTACAAATGGAGCCGCAAATCATAAAGTATAACCCTTCACCTCTAGTTTTCTACTGTAACCCCAGCCCCGTGAATAACTGGATAGGTTCTCTAGACGACGTCAAGCGCAGTCTTCGACGAGCGCGTGCGGCGGCGGCCGTCGTCATTCTGCTGTCGATCGTCTACAACGCGCCGCAGTTCGCCGAGCGCGAGGCGTACGAGGAGACGGTTTGCGGCGGGCAAGGGGGCGAAGTACTCACGCGCTGGCGGACGCGCAAGACGGACGTGTTCGGCCACAGCTACTACGTCGTCTACAAAACGATCTGCTACTTCGTGCACTTCAGGGTTTCGTAGCTCTACCTGCGATGAGACAGAATGCCACCGGTATACTGCGACTTATGTCGTATCTTCCTTGTAACATTGCGGATACGGATATCAAATCGGCCATACAGAAAGTCAGGAAGTCGCTGAGAGCATGATGTCCAGTTTGTATTCCGAGTAGCTGTCTGTGTCGTTGCTCTCGGATCTCGGTCGTGGCCTTTGCAAAGGTCTCGGTGGAGGTTGACGCGTGGTTGGTTCGCGGCGTTGCGCAACTGCTTTTGGTGCTGGGGCCCAATTTACAAAATATCTTACGATTTATCGTAAGTTTATCGTAAGATCGACTTACGATGGTGACTTAAAACGTGCTAAAACTTCTTTTACGAATATTGTAAGCTAATTTACGAACAGTCTCGGACGATCTTACAATTTTGCAAGTCAACCATATCTAAGAAAAGCCTTGCTCCCTTCGTAAGACGGTTTGGTAATAGTCGTCCGTCAGAAATCGATCGTAACTATGGCATTATCGTAAGATTGTCGTAAGATATTTAGTAAATCGGGCCCCTGGTCTGTCTGCTACTTCGTGTTCCGCAGCGTCGGCCCGCTGCTCATCCTGCTCGTGCTCAACGCCCGCCTCGTCGCCGCGCTTAACCGGCGCCGTCGCCGGCTCGACCGCCGCCGCGGCTCCGCCGGACCCGTCAGCAACGCGCCGACGTCGGCCGCCGCGGCCGCCGTCAACGCTCTGACCTCGGTCGGCTCGTCGGCACGGCGTCGCGGCCCTTTGTTGCGCTTGTCGCACGCAGCGTGGTCAGCTCGTCAGCACGGCGACGGAACTTCCTGCAGCGTGAAAACATCACGTTGATGCTGGTCGTCGTTGTGTTCGTCTTCATCGTCTGCCAGCTGCCGGACATGGCGCTGCGCATCGTCGCTGTACGTGCCGACATCTCGCTTACTCGTAGCTCAACACATCATAGTATGCGGCGCAGGGTCTCCCCCTGCAACTGGCTGCTGCGGCGGGTTCGCTGCTGGGGGCCCGGCAGGCAGGAGATATCGATCGATTGCTGCACGGTCAGCAGCAGCCGTGCCGCAACAGCGGCGTGCTGCGGCCGAATGCGGGCAGTGCCACGTTGTCAGCGTACGTAGATAGCTGCTGAACACAGACTTGTTAGGTTCCATCATGCAACGGACAACTCTCCTTAGGACTATATACCGTTGGCGCAACCAGGCGCTATCCTGAGCGTGGAGCACGAAAGCTGCGGTCCACACTCAGATGATTGGCTCCAACTGGTTGTTGGCGGGCTTGCGTTTGTGCCGGCTGCGGACGTTTTCAGTTTTGACATAACTGTTGGCCTATTTCTCGACCATGGTCACGCACCGACGCAGGCTCAGGTCCGCCTCCACTGAACAGCTTGACGTTCCGACCTGTCGTCGGTCAACTATCAGAGGTCGTGCCTTTCCTGTTGCTGGAGCAAAGGTGTGGAATGACATGCCAAGAGATGTTGCGTCGGCCTCATCGCTGCCGGTGTTCAAGAACAGGCTGAAGACATACTTGTTCCGCCGCTGCTACGAAACTGTTTGACTTTAATGACATTTCCTTTCCCAGTCATTATCTCCCCTCCAGAATCAGTGGTCCTTGCCATAGTTTTTACTGTTTAGGTCACTTTAAAAATGGCTATGATGATGATACCATACGACACGAGATGCTATTTTAACGTGCACTCAAAAGCCGACATGAGTCAGCTTAATCTACCGCACGGAACCAACAACAAAAAAGTGGAAAATAGAAAAAGTAAAAAAGTAAAAAAAAACAGATATGCTGAGAAGTGCCAGTAAACAGTCCGGGGAATCCATGTAGTCCGTGTGTTTGGCTTAGCGTAGCGCGTTGTACTCTGTCCATGAAGTTGTTATGCTACGTCGGGCTTGGTAAGTATTGGGAATTTGGGATGGGTGGACGGGTAAGAAAAACCAACCATACTGGTTAATCCAGCCTGGCCGTCCCTCCGTGGATAGGCACGATGATTACTGGCGACGGTGTTGGCCACCGCTAGGGAAGAAACAGCGACTTCTGCGACTGTTACCAGGACTACTGGCATATACTAGTCTAGTCTATCAGACACGCTATAGTTGTTAGTATGAGCCGGCTATGCGGCCGCTGTCGATCGTATGCAGAAGTAATTGAGTTTAGCAGACTTCGCAAAAGGGGAAGAGCGATAGACCTCGTCTCGTTGTCTATGCGAATCGCCTTCTACTTATCTGTTGACTGGCTGAAATATTGATCAGTTATCAAGGACGTTGATACCTGCTGACACTGGTGAAGTCGTTTGTTGCATAAATATCGTTACGGCGTTTGTCGTCACAGCATATTTTCAACGTTGCTGCACATTTTCTGCGCCAGTCTGAACTGGCGTAAAAATTAAGTAAATCGTCATTCGTGATATATTTTTGTCAGTTGTGTGGTATGTGTTATATGAATGTATGTTCAGTTTTGTTACATTCAAGTTTCACGTAAAACAGATTAAATGCGATGAGATAAGTTTGGTTTTGTGATAAATTTAAATTATCCAATTTCGCAAGGTAGTGTAACAACACAGTTGGGGAGTGAAAATCTCTATCACAGTCGCTGTTACTTCGAAACTTTTCTGGAAAAACTGCCAGTGAAAAGATTCTCAACATCGGTCTACATACATTTTCCGAAGTTGTGACAAAAATCGAGTGCCTTTTGCGGCATGTCAGGAGTGTATCCATGACTTGGTAGAGGGCCTTTCAAAAGTCCTGGATATGCCTCGAAGGTGTTCTTCAAACGGTTCAACAGACGAAATTTTCCAGCGGGGTCGAGATCAACGCCCCGGTGTGGTGTTTGGGGTACGAAGTCACCCAAAAGTTGTGATTTTTGCAAACTATAGCCGTAAGTTACTCTAAAAAAACAAAACAATATTTTATCATTATTCTGCATTACAGACGGTGGTTTTATATACAGGGATGGGAGATACGAGAGATTCAACCGACTAAGTGTTTGGATCCACTACTGCACGTATCATCTCTGTGGTGACGATAATGGTGCACTGGCGATATTATTAAGTCACATTGCATGCATCACAGTGATGCGGCCTGTTGCTACACACGTCGCACGTTTCGTGGTCTCTGTCTGTGTGTGTTTGGCACACCGGTGAGCCCTGCAAAAACGGATGAACTGATCGAGATACCGTTTGAGGCCAAAAGGTTCGTGTATTAGATGAGTGCACATTGGCGCCACGTGGTGTACACGATTGAACGATCCGTGCGTGGCGGCGATGCGGCCTTACGTCGAATGACTTTGGCCACTTGTTAAATTATAGACGACGGTGGAGACGAGCTCGGCGCTGGAGAACGACTACTACCGCTACGTGAACGCCGTCACAAACGTCCTCTTGACTCTCAACTCGGCCGTCAATTTTCTCGTCTACTGCCTCGTCGGCAAAAAGTTCCGACGACTCTTCATCGCGATGCTCTGCTGATGTTGTTGAAAGATATGTTAAGTTCTGGTCTTGAGACCGAATTCTGGTGTCAGCATCGGTGTTGGTCTTGTTCTCGATGGTGTGTGATCTCGGTTCCAGTCTTGGTCCTGAAATCAAACGCCTCAGCTCGTTAGCGACGTCGGAATTCCGGACCAACTTCGATCTGGAGGCCACAATTTCGGTCTTGCCGGTCTCGAAGCCAAAAATTTTGGTCTCGATCTTAAGATTCTGGGGCCCGATATACAAAAATCTTACGATAATCTTATGATTACCTTATGATAATGTTATGATTATCTTACGGTAATGGCAAAGTTACGATCGACTTACGACGGACGTCTAATCCGCAGAACATCTCACGAAGAACGCAAGGCTTTTCTCAGGTACGATCCACTTGCAAAATCGTGAGATCGTCTGAGATAGTGTTCGTAAACTTACTTGCGATATTCCTAGGAAAGAGCTTAGCACGTTGTAAGTCACTATCGTAAGTCGATCCCACGATAAACTTATGATAATCTTATGACAAATTGTAAGGCATTTTGTAAATCGGGCCCCTGATTTACGATCTCGGTCTTGAGATTCGGTCTCGGTCTTGGTCTTGGTCTTGAACGTTTGGTCTCGTTTAACATCACTGATAGCCCGGCTGAAGTAGTGTTGACAATGAACTCTGGAGTGGCACACTGTCATTAAGGGGCATCCCGATAACGAAATTCAACTGTTGTATAGCTAGCTAACGTCTGAACAGTGTTGTTGTCCCCGGGTCTTAGTGTTGGTCTTGCAAAAAATATCTAGGTTACATTACCCTCTTTGCTTACCATCCCGTCGTTTTTTAACTGCTGGCGATCAGTTTTGTATGTTTTACTGTCAACTGCGACAGTGGTTATTGCTGTTTGCTTGCTGTTAAAATTTCTTTGTTAAGTCAGACGTGATGTCAGTAGTCAGTACCTTTTTGCTGGATGTGATCTCCGCCTTCGATGTTGATCTCGAGGTCTTTGGTGTTGGTCTGGGCCTCGGTCTTGCATAAATGTTATGCGTACATCATCACCGAGTATGAAGTTCCGGTGGCGACTCTTCATCGCGATGGTGTGTCGCGGCGGCCGTTCGGGGCGCGGCCCGCCGTGTGTCGGCGGCCCCGGCGCCGTGGAAGGGCCCGGGGCAGAGCAGGAGGACGCGCTGGGGGATGGCGACGACGATGAGCCGGCCCAGTCCCGGGTCATCTGCGGCGACCTTGCAGCGGCTCCGCGCGAACTTGCCGTGACCACCGTATCAACCGCTGTGGCGATGTAGACAATGTACGTGAAATGGGACGCGTAAAGCCCGGTGTAGGTAAACAATGCATCGGCGTATCGGCCTATCGGCCGCTATCGGCGTTCAAACATAGGAAATCACTGACATCCTTAAACATGATACGCCATTTGTGTTTGGGTTACCGTTAGTTATCGCAGCGGCGTATTGGCTACTAAGGATACCATTGATATTTTGAATGCCAATAGCGGCCTATAGGCCGATGCGCCGATACATTAATTAGCTACATCATGTAAAGCCTCGTTCACAGCACATGAACTGAACTGAAATGAACTGAACTCGCGTTCTGAACACGTGCAAACCAATGGGAACGTTCGCATTGCACGAACTGCGGTTCGTGTATACAGCAGTTTGTGAACTGTAAACTATGCGACATAATTTTACTGTGTCTGTAAACAGTCAGGCTATGAAGTTGGTCGAGCTGGCTGTGCGCGTGACCAATTAACGCTTGATATGCGTAGGGTGACAGTGACGTAATTTTGTTTCATATCTATGCCAGTTGATTTTTGCCGCCATCTTGTAGGGGTAAAACTCTGAGAAATGTTTGTCGCTGTGATAGCGCTTAAATACGCTTTGCTGGTAAGTCAGTGATCATATGGACATTTTCTTAAACTAACTCATTCAGTTTTATGTGAATAACACGACAAATCTTCGCCATTTATGTCGTGTTATACCCCACAAAATGGCGATCGTATCGTGACCATAGACTCTGTAACGTCACTTCACCTTATGTATAACTGCAGGTGTGACTTGTTCAGATCAGTTCAGTTTAGTTCAGGTCATGCGCTGTGAACGATACTTAAGTAGTCCTCGCCATCAATGTGCGGGCATTAAGCGATGCTGTTGTCTGTCTGTCCGTCCGCCTGTCTGTTAGTCCCATGGCTCTATGTCACAAACGGTGCTTTTAGAGCTACGGCTGCAGTATAGAACAGTCATATGAGGTCCTAAATAATTAATCTGTTTAATGGATTTACACGGCCTGGAATGTGTCGGCGACGGCGTACAGCATTAGAGGTGAGCAATAGTGCAAAAACGTACTCCCATAGTCTCATTCCCTTCCATTCCCTAACGTCATTCTTCTTTCCAGTTCTTATCCCAGTTATTTCCAGATTTATTCCCATTCCCACTTACAACATAAATGCCCATTTCCATTCTTTCACGGCCCATTCCGCTAAGAATTGACAAACACGATGAAGTCGTAGGCTTTTCTGGCTTAAGACAATGCCGTCTTGAAGGAAATGAACACAAGTATATGAAAAGGATTCGCGCAAAACTACACACGGGCTACGAAGTTATGAAGAGTCCAGATATAGCAGCAGATTAGTCGGGAAAATCCCGGTACAGTAACATTTCCATTCCTTCCCACTCTCCGGAGATCATTCCCACTCACGTGTGTTAATTCTTATAGGAATCTAACAGTGACTCAAAGGACCCGCGGGAACTTTTTAGTAATTGCTCGCCTCCAGTATTCGACAGTTAACGTAAAAACGTAACCTGAATAGTCATTTAACTTTGTAACGTACGCTTTATGAACAACTATTACTGCTTAGGCCCTAGGCCTACTTACCTGCAGACGGACCAATATGGTATGAGTCTTATTCTCTAAACCGTCCAAGTTGTTGACTGTGTGTTCATTTTCGCCGGTACTGGCTGGAGAAATAGGTCCGTGCTGTATGTTGAAAATAAACTCCAAAGTGGCACACTTTCAGAAAGGGGCTCACCCTCTTTCTAATAAAATGCTGCAGCTAATTTATGTTGGAAGTTCTTATCGTGACTTCTGAATGTGAATAGTGAATCGGCCACTTATATTTTGTCTTATTCTGTCATTTATTTGTTTGTTTCATTGTTTGTTTGACTCGTGGACTGTGTTTGGCTCCGTGAGTTAATATCAGTAGATAGATGCGTGATGACGCAAGTCAGCGTGATCGCTGTGTGTGCTACTACTGGCGAACCTGTCTGTCTCAAAATGTCATCTGCTCACACGATAGTCCCCCAGTGCGTGACGGTGACACACCGACAGACACCATATCTGTTCAGTTCTCCCACGCCGTCACGTTATAATGACGACAAGGCATCTGTATTGTGTGGCACGGTTCATTAACAAAATGAGGTGCATTGTCGGCAGCAGTGCTAACGTTATGCCCGAATTGTTACCAGGTTAGGCCTACCGCATTATGACGACGTCATTCCGCCAACAAGAAATAATGACGACGACAAAAAACCCTGGAGTGAATCTGAAAGAACGCGCGATATGACTGCAGGTCGCTGTTTACCGGCGATGCCATAAAGCAACTGGACGGCTTCTCCATTTATGTGTATGATTCTCGAGGCCAGTCTCATTACAGTCCACGAGATCTTTACATAACTAGCGACGACCGCAGAATTGTTCGCCACCAGGTCTCGGCCAGAAATGTCTGCGTTTGTTGTGCTCTGTGCGACTGTTTGGGCCGCATCGCCCGTATGCACACACTGCGTCGATGCGGCTGTTTCCTACACATGTCGCACGCAGCGTGGTCTGCGTATTGGGAACACGAGTGAGCCGTGCAAAAACGGCTGAGCCGACCGATGGAAATGCCATGGGGACAGATTCGCGCTGTGCCGAAGGAACCTTTTATTAGACCGCGGTCGAAATCCTCTCAACGGAAGAGCACTGGTGAGGAGACCGGGCCATTGTAAATTATAGGAATTATGCAGCGGCGGCAGTTGTTTTTTGGCGCCTGTTATGATTGCTGAGCTAAGCGTCACAGAAGCGAGCTACGACTTTCGTCTGTCGTCGTGGGAAAGGAAATGTCATTAAAGTCAAACATGATTATTACGGCTATACAGCAATATTAATAGCAGGCGATTGACAGTCGTCGACAGAGTCAATCCGGGCGTGATGGTGCTTGTCGCCGACTCCTCACGCCGTCACGTCGTCACCGAGGCAATGAATCCTAATACGGCATTTGCATTGCCGTGCGGGAATTCAGAAGACCAGTCGCCGTTAATGGGCCGTTCACACGTACGCTGCGCTGCGCGCTGCTATGCGTTGCTGCTGAGGTGCGCGTTGCTGCGCTGCGCGGGTAAAAACTCTTCCCGTGTTTTGCCGGCGCAGCGTATGTGTGAATGGTCCATAACACACGGTGGCTGCGAAGCCCCAGCTGCCATCTATTCCGGATGACCGCCGACGACCCGGCTTCCGCTGCCCCAGACCCCGCGATATTTGTCCAACTGATTGGCCGCGGACGGTGCCGTGCCGTACAGCATCTATGCTACAGTCGCTCAGAGAAACGTAAACGTGCTCAATGTGAATCTTCCAACGTCGGAAACCCAATATAGAAACTCACTTCTCACAGGCTGGATATTGAAGTCTGCCAACTGCTTATATGCGCCAGTTTTAAAGACGGATGTATATATTCAACACAGAGCCAGTCAGGAAAAAAGACATCACGTCAACACAGTTCGTAAAAAAGTACTACGATCAGCAAGTGTGTTCAGCTCCTTACGTCGCTGTGAACATGACACTGATCACATCTGCTAACCGCCGTGTGGCTGCAGGCGCGCCGTGCTGCAATCGATCGATTTTGCCTGCCTGCCGGGCCCACAGCAGCAAACCCGCCGCATGCCGTGGCTGCGGCGCAAAATGGGACAGAGGGACAGACGGACGTCCGACAGTTTCATAGACCCTGCTCCGCATACTGTGCGAGCAATGTCAGTAAAAATGATGAGGATGGCGATGACGATGACGGGAGACAGTTTACTATTATCGGCGAAACAGGAGAAACATAAGATTGCAAAACGAGATACATACACAAACATCCACTTTTTATCGAACTCAATTAATATTTCGTGGGCGTAAATTCCCGATGAAGTTTGATAACCAGCCACGCAGATCCCAAAGACATGGGCAATTTCTTCAAACGCTTGTGCTTTAGCTGTTTTTGTTCAATGAAGTTTAGTTAAATAAAACGTAAATAAGGCGTTTGGCCCGAAGAATTTTAACACGAGTTAAACCGTATTGTGCTCTTCATTAGATGTTGTGTCAGTGTTACGCCTTCCATCTGAATCCATACCTTTTTAGTAATAAATTGCCGTTCATTTGTCTTCTTGAAGACGCAGAGATTTAGGCCTATTTCAGCTTTAACCCTTTTCAGAAGAATGGGAACTTTCTCATATTATTAATGAATAGCAGCAATGTTTTAGTTCCTTAGTAATTCACTGACAAATAGGAGTTAGTACATTACAGTGACCATTGTTGTTAGTTAGTAGTTTGTCACAGTTGCTTTAGCGACGACTGAACGAGATGTTTCTTTTCGTTGTACTGTATACCGAATGTAACAATGTATAAAAACCGTCCATTACAAGAAGCTCAGCTATCGCCGAGGGACCGCGCGATGGGTCGTGTCAATTGAAATCTTGCCAATTGCCACGCAACAGTGCAGAAACTACTTATACGACAAGTCCTGACCAAATCGATGGT
>Ga0126326_1000440_pt1 | contig 12588 bp, 7 predicted proteins | sample InaspJWI67metaG_FD_94485 | JGI IMG/M metagenome (GOLD analysis project Ga0126326, IMG submission 94485) | Marine gutless worms symbiont microbial communities from Oahu, Hawaii - Inanidrilus sp. 1 OAHU.JWI-67 metaG | ecosystem: Host-associated > Annelida > Digestive system > Unclassified | place... | reverse complement strand
TTCGATACACTGTCGGACATGGTGGCCTCCTTCCCTGGCTAAATGTTTGGTCTCGCAACCTTTATTTAACCATATCGAGGCCACCGCCTCAAATGTGCGAAAAATATTATACGTTATGTAAATGGTATCTGTTCTACGCTGTGTATTCTTAAAAGGGATCTGTGTTTTTCTAATCTTAGGCGTCCTCATCTTTCCTGGTTGTACCGTGGATAAAATCATTATCCCGGATCATTCCAAACCTGCAATCAAATTCCATAACAGAATTATGGTGCCAGCCTCCCAACCACCCTGGACCTCTGCGGGTATCAGTGTTGAACCCGGGGACTATGTCCTGGTATTGGCATCCGGGAAGGCCGATATAGGAAGATCAATCCGCGGTGCAGGCCCTCACGGGTGGTATTTTGGTATGAAGATCGGCGATACATCTGCTTACTCCAATGCGGTTGATCGCAACTATCGGAATCTATTTCAGGCTACTGATACCGGTCGAATACAATTTGGAGTTATTATGAGTATGCATCGGGGTGTGGACCGCATACCGGCCAGTTGGTATCACAATAATAAAGGTGGCTACCTTATAGATGTTTTTGTATTTTCGGTTGGCTCTATCCAGGCTATTAAACAGGCACTTTCCGAAGTAGCACAGGCGAATCCGGAAGACGACATTCTCAATCAGCAAATCAGGCAGATCACTAGTTTTGAGGTCCCCGAATCCATTCTCACCAAGGCACAGTTGTCGCTGAATACTTTCGAAAACCGAACCGAACCGATTCTCAATTTAAACCACCAGCCTGTGAAACCTGAAAACGGCAATAGCTCCACAGAATTAAGACAGAATCCCCGGCCGCATGTAGACGGAGGTCATCTGGAGGCAATTACCTGTATGGCCCTTAGTTCAGACGGAAAGCATGTCATTACCGGTGGGAGGGATAACCAACTCAAACTCTGGGAGAAGGCAACTGGTAGGGAAATACGGAGCTTTGAGGGACACTCTGACGCGATTACTTCCGTGGCTTTCAGCCCGGACAACTACCAAGTTGTCTCCGGCAGCCTGGACCGAACACTGCGAGTCTGGGACGTTCGCAGCGGTGCAGGGGTTAGGATATATACCGGTAGTGAAAGCAGTGTGACCGCCGTTGCGTTCCACCCTGGACGGTACCTGGATTCTTTCGGCTGACAAGCAAGACTTCATCAGGGTTTGGGAGGCTCATACCGGTAAGCTGCATAAGAAACTGGTGAGATACGGGGCTGGTTTCTCCAGTATTGCGATCAGCCCTGATGGCCGCACGATAATTACCGGAAGCGAGGACGGGTCTGTCTGTCTATGGGATATGAACCACCGAAAGCCTGTTCATTTTCTCCAGGAGTCAGGTAGCACAGTGGAGGCCGTTCTTATTAGCAGGGACGGCCGCCTGGCAGCTTCCGGTGGCCGTGATAAGGCCGTACGGGTCTGGGACCTTCGTGAGAAAAAATTGCGGTATGCCCTTAAAGGGCATGAAAACGCTATAACTGCACTCACTTTGGGCTCCAACGGTAATGAGTTAATTTCAACTGCGTGGGACAATACCTGCAGGATTTGGGATATGTCCACAGGAAAATTAATTGATACACTCGACCTGAGTGGAATGTCCGCACCGGTGATTGCCCTCAGTCCGGATGGTAAACAGCTGGCTGCCGGTATGGAGGACCGCAGCATCCGGCTTTATGACCTCAAGAAAAAGCGCCTGTTGAAAACCTTCATCAACAGCAAGAGAAACGTCGCAACTGCTAAATTCAGCCGTGACGGGAAGTACGCTCTGTCCGCAACCAACCAGTTTATACAATTATGGGACCTTGCCAGCGGCAGGGAGCTGAAACTGTACAACCGCCACCAAGCGAACGTCACAGCCCTGGCTTTTAGCCCAGACGGGGAAAGTTTTGTTTCAGGGGGGGCAGACGGGCATATTTACGGGTGGGATTTGCATACCGGGCAGATGTTGCGTGAATTTAAAGGCCATCGATCAAGGATAAACGATCTTTACTTTCGTAAGGACGGTCGCTGGCTGCTCAGCGGTTCGAGTGACCGCACCTTGCGTGTCTGGGAGGTAACCACCGGCCGCCAGGTTCGAAATCTATCTGCTGGCCATGATCCGGTTACAGCGGTCCGTTTCAGCCCTGGTGGGAACTATGCTTTATCGGGCGGAGGAAAGCGGGTAGTGAGGCTGTGGGAAGTGTCATCCGGTAAGGAAGTCCGTCTGTTCGGGGGTCTGTTTGATGGGTACGGTTTCAGCGCCACCCTGGTTACCTTTAGCCAAAACGGGCACTTAGCTGTATCCGAGAATAGTGACCAGGCCCTGCGGTTATGGAAGATAAGTCCCGACGGTGGCATTAAATACCTGCGGAAAATCGCTGACCAGCGGCCGTACAAAGTCAGCTCGCTGGCGTTCAGTTCGGGAGACCGATACATACTGGCTGGCGGCAGTGACCATAGAATTCGCCTGTGGGACCACAAGACTGCCGAACTGGTCAGAGAGTTTACTGGGCACCAGGGGACGGTACGTACCATAGATATCGGCAGGAATGGGAAAAATCTTCTTTCCGGGGCTGAGGACGGAACCCTGCGGTTGTGGGCTCTGGAACCGGCGGCAGAAATAGTGCAATTGAACCATTTTACAAATGGTGAATGGATAACACTTACCCCGGACGGTTATTACGAATGCAGTGTTGAAGGCGGGGATTCAATTTACTGGATATATCCCGGCGGAATGGAATCTTTTTCATTCAACCAGTTTGAAACCTTTTTTAAAAAGCCACAGATCTTGAAAGCCCGCATGGCAGGTAATCTGAGTGCCGGTCTCCCGGCACCTGAAATGGGCCAGCCGCCCCAGATTAACATGCCCGATCACTTGGGCTATCAGGAGATCGACAAAGAGACCTACACACTTGACTTGACCGCTTCAGGAAAAGGGCAACTCTCAGCCATCAGAATCTTTAATAACGGCCGGCCGGTGAAGGAAGTCTTGGTCAGCGGCATGCAAAAAGACCTGTCAGATGAACTGCCACTGATATATGGTTCCAACCGTATCACTGCGATTGCCTATGACCGAAAGGGGTTTTCCAGCAATCCGCGATTTGTGGATGTGTTTAGCCGGCACCGCCGATTAAAGCAGCCGATATTGCACATTGTGGCCGCCGGTGTCAGCCAATATCCTCGGTTGCCGCCCAAGTGGCAACTTGAGTATGCGCATACAGATGCGGCCTCAATTATCGAATCTTTTCGAAAGCAGGAGGGCAACCTGTTCGGGGAAGTCCGCTATCACCTGCTGTCCAACCAGAAAGCCGACAGCCGAAGTATCCTGCAGCTGCTTGCCGGTCTCAAGGACATATCACCCAATGATATTGTGGTGGTTTTCTTCGCTGGCCATGGAATCAGAACAGAAGCGGGCCGGTTTTACTTTCTGACCTACAACGGGAACCTCAAGCGGGTTCAGGAAGGCGGTATTGACTGGAATGATCTAAAGGAACACCTTTACCAGATCAAAGGGCGGACCCTGGTGCTTCTCGATGCCTGCCATTCAGGTAGTATCGTTACTGAAACGGTTGTGCCCAACGATGAACTGGCAAAAGAATTCTTTAGTGGTAAGCGTGCTGGAGTGATGGTCTTTTCAGCTTCAAAAGGAAGACAATTCTCTTTGGAGAGCCCAGATATAGGAGATGGAGCTGGAATTTTCACTTACTCCTTGACCCAAGGTTTAGGGCCAAAATCTAAAGAGGCTGATATTAATGGAAATGGCTATGTTGAATTTTTAGAGCTGGTTGATTATGTGCGAGGGTACGTTGACAAGGCAACCATAGGGCAACAGACACCATGGCTCTCACGCAAAGAACTTTTTGGAGATTTGCCGATAGCTGCCGTTAGCAATTAACTTTAGGAGGAGCAGAATGCATAGGATAGGACTTTCTACAGCAATTATATTTTTATTCTGCACTGGCATTGCTTTCGCCGAAAACCTTTCCTTCCCTAAAACAGAACTTGAAATCATCAAGGTACTCAGTCAACAAGACACAAAGGCAATTACAGCATCCAACGGAACGAAGTATTTGGCTGAAAATGGTAAAATTTATAAGATGATTGGTGGCAAACGTTTTAGATTACGTGGTGTTCAAGTTGTAGATGCGATAGCGGTATTGCCCAAAGCAGGCGCACTCATAAATTTCGGGTTTGATTCAGAAGAAATTAGTAAAGAGTCTCTCCCTCTGCTTGATGAATTTGGAAAGGCATTAAAAGGTGGTTTGCAGGATTCAGTAATTATGGTTGCAGGACACACCGACAGCAAAGGCTCTGAAGTTTACAACCAAAACTTATCGGAGAAAAGAGCACAATCCGTTGCCGATTATTTAAGGGCTTTTCACGGGATCAGCCCAGATCGGTTGCTGATTAAAGGTTTTGGTGAAAAACAGCCAATTGTTGGCAATGACACCGAGGAGAATCGGTTTAAAAACCGTCGCGTCGAATTTGTCAGGATTGAGTAAAGATTTTCAAGATTCAAGGTGTATGCTATTTAACACAGGCTGCTACTTTGCTGCAAAGCATCGTGCTATCGTCGGGATATCGAGAAGATAGAGGGCGTTTCGGTTATGGTGACTGTGCCAATGTCGGGCTTTGGCACGCATCGATCTCTAATTTTTCCCTACCCGTTATCCGCTATAAATAACAAGCCCTAATGGAACGTTGAGCGTAATCCATAAGGGCTTGATTATATTGTTGATGCCGAAGGCCGGATTCCATTATTTGTTAATGAAATCAGTATTTTGAATTAATTCAAATATCATTAAGCAACATTTACTGACAAATTGTACGATCCTGACTGCACAATAGCATCTGAAACGCATATCAAATTTACCATGTAATACCAGAGTCACTCCGTGTTTAAATTGGGCTCCCGCCAACCAAGAACCCCTGGCGACATTCCTTGGTTAATATACCTTGAATAAATATGTAGCTTTAACGCCCAGTGATATTAGCGAAAATTGGTGGCTAAGAAATTAGCGTTCAAACCGTAAAGAGAGACCCGCTCACAGTTCTTCACAATTGCACACAAAGAACAGTGAGCGGGTTAGTTGCCCTCCCCCAAAAATCTATCTACTTAGTCATCAAACGCTTTCTGCTTTCAAATCTTTCTTTAGTATTTTTCCGGTAGCAGTCATCGGCAGCGAGTCACGAATTTCAACTATACGTGGATACTTGTACGCCGCCATCTGTTCTTTGGACCACTCGATAATCTCGTCGCCCGTTGCATGCTGGCCTTCATTTAACACTATAAAAGTTTTGATTTCCTCACCGTGCTGGTCGTGGGGCACCCCGATTACGGAAGCCATGGAAACAGCTGGGTGGGTCATCAGTACTTCTTCGATTTCACGGGGATAGACATTGTAACCGCCGCGGATGATCATATCTTTCACGCGGTCGACGATATAAAGATACCCTTCCGCGTCCATTTTTCCCAGGTCACCGGTGTGGAACCAGGATGTTCCCTTAAAAGCCTCGGCTGTGGCTTCGGGCTTGTTGTAGTACCCCTTCATGACGTTGTGACCTCGGATGGCCACTTCGCCGACTTCGTCCACGCCTACAGGCTGTGATTCCTTGTCTACGACCATAATTTCGATACCCCAGATCGGCGATCCAACTGAGCCGGGCTTGCGCTCTTTGTGTAGATGGTTGAAGGCGGCCACAGGACAGGTCTCAGAAAGGCCGTAGCCCTCCACAATGGGGATACCGTATTTTTCTTCGATGCCTTTGATGATTTCGATCGGCAGGGATGAGGCCCCGGACACCCCGACACGCAGGTTGCTGGCAATCTTTTCGATATCGAGGCTTCCGGTCTTGTCTTCATGCGTCAACAGGGCCCAGTACATAGTGGGCACCCCGGCAAAGACGGTAACATTTTCGGCCTGCATGGCACCAAGGACATCTTCAGGTGTAAACCTCGGAATCAAAACCAGGGTGTTGCCTCTGGTCAGGCCGGCATTCATCAGGACCGTCTGGCCAAAGGAGTGAAACAGCGGCAGCACAATCAGGCAAACATCATCAACGGTCAACTGGAGCAAGTCTCGTGATCCGGCTGCATTGAAGGTCATGCTGGCATGAGAGAGTTCAGCTCCTTTGGGGAACCCGGTAGTTCCGGATGTATACAGGATAACTGCCGTGTCATCGAAATTGGTTGTCACCGAATCAAAAGCCGGCGACTGGTCGGAGATGAACTGGCCGAACGTCGCAGCGCCTTCGATGGGAGAGGGCGCGGCCGGATCGGCGGTGATGACATAAAAATTTTCACATTCGGGTGCCTCGTTGAAGCCGGCCCAACCCTCCGCGGCCATCGGCAGTTCCGGGGTGCCTTGAAAGCAGAAATAGGCTTTGGCGTCACTGTCTTGCAGGTGATAGGCGATTTCCCGGCCTTTTAATAAAACGTTAAGCGGTACCACCACCGCGCCCGCCTTGAGAATCCCGTAGTAAATCATGGGAAAGTAGGGCAAGTTGGGGCAAGTCAGGGCCACCTTGTCGCCTTTGTTGATTCCCATGGCTACCAGCCCGTTGGCCACCTGGTTTGCTACAGCGTTGAGCTGGGTATAGGTAAAGTGTTTATCGCCGAAAACCAGGGCCGTTTTTTCGGAATACTCCTTGGCACTAAAGTCCAGAATGTTTGCAAGGTTCAGCACGATGGCCTCCTTTTCTATTAATGATTAGCGTTAAAATGATTATTTGAATCTAACAAATATAATTGTTTCGGCGCATGCTGCGCTGGTAAAGTATCCACCTGTTGTCACTCTCATTTTTCCGGCATCTGAGACATAATATATTCTGACAGGGCAGTGATGGTTAAACTCGGGTTGACCCCTAAATTCGCGGGAACAACAGAACCGTCCGCAACAAACAGATTTGGATAACCAAACAATTCGCCATTTGTTCCCACAACCCCTGTTTCAGTGGAATCTCCCATGCAGCAGCCGCCCAGGATATGCGCGGTTGTCGACGCGTTAAAAGCGGCCTCGGAGATCAGGCTCAAGGGGATTCCATCCATCTTATTGGCCAGGCGGCGGGTTACCTCGTTGGCAATCGGGATGTACGCGGGTGCCCTTCGCTGTCCTTTCGGGACCGTCGAATTCATGCTGTAACCCCCGAGTCGCCACCACCGGGGTTTGTAGTCAAGCTTAAGATAGTTCTCATCCGTCTGCATGACGAGGACCACGGTGGTGGAAGCGGCCATGCCGAAAGGCCACAGGAGTTTCACAAACTGAACCGGATGCCGGATTATGTTGCCCAGGAATCGGAAAAAGCGCGGTATGTTACCACCACCCCCGGTCATGAGGGTAAACAGGTTAAGCAGGACATCCGAGCCTTTGTTGTAGCGGACCATCTCAATATGGGTAGTCTCGTCAGGATAAACACCGGAGGTGATGGCGATCTGGTCATTCCAATCCGTCTCTTTATCCTTTGATTTCACGCTGAGCAGGGCCTCAGAATTGGTCCGGACGAAATTGCCGAGCTGGTCGGACAGATCGGGGAGCAGGCCCTCTTGCCGGCATTTCATCAAGAGCTTGACAGACCCCAGAACTCCGCCGCTGAACACAGCGCCTTTTGCCCGGTAAGTCTTTTTCGGTTTGAAAATGCCGGTAGATTTTTTTGTGTAAATTTCATACCCGCCGTTGCGGGGCGCAACACCGGTGACTTCCGTTTCCGGAATAATGTCCGCCCCCAGTCCTTCCGCAAGGTGAAGATAATTTTTATCCAGCGTGTTCTTGGCACCGCTGGGGCAGCCGATCATACAGGAGCCGCAAAAATCGCAGCCGGTTCGTTCCGGTCCTTTGCCGTCGAAGTAGGGGTCAGGTGCGGTTTCTTTAGGTGTCCCGAAGAATATACCCACATCGTTTTTGTGGAAGGTGTCTTCCCCGCGTAGTTCTTTGCTGACCTCCCGGAGACATTTGTCTGCGGCCCCGATCTGGGGACTGGGGTTGGCCCCGAGCATCTTTTTGGCCCTCTCGTAGCAGGGCATTATGGTTTCCTTGCAGTTATCCAGGCCCCACTCCGGCCGCTCAAACACCTCATCCGGAGGAATCAGCAACTGGTTGGCGTAAACCAGGCTGCCGCCGCCAACACCGCCGCCGTGGAAAATCAGGACATGCTTGAGCTGGGTCAGCATCTGGTAGCCGTAGCAGCCCAGCTGGGGCAGCCACATGTATTTCCTTGTATTCCAGTTAGTTTTGGGAAAATCGGTGTTGGCCCAGCGCTTGCCTTTTTCCAGGACGGCCACTTTGTAACCCTTTTCCGCAAGTCGCAGCGCCGAAACACTGCCGCCAAAGCCCGATCCGATGACGATGTAATCATAATCGAGGGTATTCGAAGTGCTCATATGTTCTCCTTATATTATGTTTTGGATTCAGGACGCTATCTCGTTTCAGGTAGTCAGGCCAAGGCGAGACAGCGTTTTTTCATCTGGTATGCCTTGCTTGTTAAACCCTCGCAGCTGGTAATTCCAGGCACCTATAACAAGAAGAGATACAGCAATACGCAGGCCAAACTTGATATTCTCTATAACTACAAGAAATTTCAGATAAAATTATTACCCGGAGGGTAGGTGTGGTGAGAGCTGGCTACTGCCAATATTGGCAGTATTTGGCGAGCGGTGCATGAAAGTATCTATAATCAAAGAATAAATAATAAACTGCCAAATTCGGCATTATTTATGCCGAACAAGGCCATGGCGCTTGATTTTGCGATAGAAGGTGCGTGGCGCCAGCCCTATGCTTTTGGCGGCATTTTCTCGATGCCACTGATTGGCCTCCAAGGCTCGTAACAGCAGCCTCTTTTCAGTTCGCTCCATGGCAATCTGGAAGGTCTCCATATCGGGATCATAATCTGGCCCTGCCTCTAGATGAATTGGACGAACGGTAGAAACCGTAGATGTGCTCTTCGGCAGATCGAATAGATTCAGGGTCCGGTAGCGGTGCAGAACGTTTTGCAGTTCGCGGATGTTTCCCGGCCAATCATGTTGAATCATGGCCGCTATCATTTCGCCGGTGACCGATATTGCTCCAGGGCCGGTATCAGAGGCTTGCATGAAATGTTCGATCAGCAGGGGGATGTCTTCCTTTCTCTCTCTTAATGGTGGCAGGTGAATGGGGATGATGTGAATGCGATAGTAAAAATCTTCGCGCATCAGGCCCCTGGCAACGAAATCTTCCAGGTTGCGGTTGGTGGCCGCCACGATGCGCGGGTTGGTTTGCCTGACGTCGAGACCACCGACGGGTGTATACCCCCCGCCTTCCAGCACCCGCAGCAGCTTGACCTGCAGGTTGGGACCGATTTCCCCCAGTTCATCGAGAAATAAAACCCCCTTGTCCGCCAGGTCCAGAAAGCCTGCTTTATTGGCCGCAGCGCCAGTAAAGGCGCCTTTCTTATACCCAAAGAACTCGCTTTCTATAAGATTTTCCGGGATGGCCCCACAATTGACCGGGACAAAGCGTTCTGTTTTACGATCACTGAACTGGTGAATGGCCCGGGCGACCAGTTCTTTCCCGGTGCCGGATTCACCATATATAATGACATTGGCATCGCTGGCCGCCGCCTTGAGGATCATTTCGTAAACATCCTGCATGGCGGTACTCTTACCGACGATATCGCCAAATCGGTAGCGGTCTTTAATGTTGGATCGCAGACGGATGTTCTCCTTGCGCAGGTGTTCTTCCCGTTCCCTCAAAGAATCAGCCTCTTGCTTTTGCTCCGTGATGTCGAAAAAAATGCCTTCAATAAGCTGCAGTCGGCCTTTATCGTCGGTAATGGGGCGGGCATGCAGGGAGGCCCATAGCCGGCTGCCGTCTCTTTTCAGAAACTCCACTTCATACCCGGAAACAGGTTTGTTTCTTTTCATTAGACCCAGGAATTCTTTTCTGGCGGATAGTGAAAAGTATAGATTTTTCGATACGTCTTTTATCGAAGACATCAACTCATCCGTGGAGTTATAACCCAATATGTGTGCCATGGCAGGATTTGCACTGACCAGGGTCCCTTTGGGCGTTGTTTGATATATGCCTTCAACAGCGTTTTCAAATATCGCTCGATATTTTTCCTCACTTTCTCTTAGCGCGTCTTCTGTTCTTTTTTGCTCGGTAAGATCCAGGCCCATGCCCAGCAAATACTTCTGCCTGTTCACCGTCATACCGACACCTGTGAAATAGTAAGGTATCTTTTTCCCGTTCTTAATGATGAGGTTGGCTTCCACAGAGCGCAGATTACCATCCGTATATATCTTTTCTACAACAGCAGCCACGCGCTCTTTATCTTTTCCTGAAAACCAGTCGAACATACTCCTTTGCGGCAACTCTTCAGCACTAAAGCCGGTAAGTGTCTCGTGATTTTTATTCCACCGGACCATTTCTCCATCCTCAGTATAGAGATAGAAAATACCGGGCAGGCTGTTCAACACCTTTTCTGAAAAAAGCTTTTCACGCTTAACAGCCTCAATCGCTTTGCGGTTTTTCGCGATTTCCTTTTCAAGGTTTTTTATCCGCTTCTTTGCTGCAAGATATGCCTGATTTTCAGTCATTTCGATAGCTTCCTATAGTCATGCAATATTACGCATAACCACCCAAAATGTTTTCATTTTGAACACACAATACAGGCTAACGGTTAAATTGCTAAAAGTCTATTTATCTAATCCCTTTGTTAAAAGCAAACTGGCCGTTTCTTTGACACTCTACAGCATGTGTTAATCCGAATGAGGGAAAGAGACGTTTAAAACACGTATTATTTTCCTATTTACCTAAAATGGCGATAAGGAGATAATCAGTAGAGGAAAGGTTGGCTGCGGTGGAATCCTGCACAACGCAATCAGGGGCTTAGATATTAATCTAAACCCCTGATTTATTTATTAAAAATATGGTACCGAAGGCCGGGTTCCATTAATTCACAATGAAATCAATAAGTTGAATTATTTCAAGTGTCATTAAGTGCCATTAACATACAAATTGTACGATCCTGGCTGCATAATCGCATCTGAAATCCATATCAAAGTTCCCATGTAATACCAGAATCATTCCTCTCTTGAGTTAATCGATAACCAACCAAGGACTGTTGGCGACAGTCCTCAGTGCCGATATCATTAGCATACATGCAGTGTTAGCGGATTTGTGATATTGGCAAGACACACCAACCTAAGCACCTTTACAGGGTGCCCCCCAAACCGCGTCCAGATATGCCGATTAATACCTTTCTCATTAATAAGAATTGTTGTAATGCCAGAACATTTCATGGTATTCTATTGTGGCTGAGAGTATCCTCCCCATAGTGAGTTTCCCAGAACCAATAGAGCTTTCTAATCTTTAACTGCTGGCAGAGATATATAGCTTTGAAAGAACTGACCAAGCGCATAATTCAGGCATTGGTTGACCATCCTGAACAAATAGTTATTTCAGAAGTAGAGGGCACGCAGGTCACGGTATTGGAGATAAAAGCGGCTAAAGAGGATCTTGGGAAGATAATAGGGAAACAGGGCCGAAATGCTAAAGCCATACGAACCATATTAAATGCTGCCTCTGCCAAGATCAAAAAGCGTACAGTTTTGGAAATTGTTGAATAGTACAATAAATTATTAGGCCTGTAGGAAGGTTCTCTGCCTCATGCTGGTTCTGCAAGGGCCCTACTTTCTTATTTTCCCGCCTGTGAACGTGCACCTACGCGGCTTTGTGCAATCAATGATTTTTAAAAACACTGTAGTTACTGTACTAAAATTACGGCCGGTTCAAACAAGGAGAAGAGCATGAATAAAACAGATTTGATCAACGAGGTTGCTAAGGTTGTAAACACTAAAAAAGATGCACGGGCGGTTGTGGAGTGTGTCCTCTCGAGTATTACCAAGGCTTTGGAGAATGGAGAGCCCGTATCATTAGTGGGGTTCGGGACCTTTAAGGTAGCTGATAGGAAAGCTCGTATAGGTAGAAATCCTCAGACGGGGCAAGAGATCAATATTGCGGCATGCAAGGTGCCAAAGTTTGTTGCCGGGAAAGCTTTGAAAGAAGCCGTGAAATAATCGTTTTTCCATAATAAGATTACCGCTAAGCAGGGTCAGTTCTGGCCCTGCATTCTTATTTCCAGATTTTTATAAGGCTATGCGCCCTAAAATATAGAAAATATTGCGATATGCTCCAATCCGGTTGACTTCCAAGTTTGAGATAACCATTTTATAGCACCCGGATTTTATGATGTCTGATATATTGGCTTGATGGCGAGAAAGCACCGCTTTTGACAAGTCCGAAATTCTTTAGATCGTATCATCATATCTGCAGTTCACCGCTTATTTTCTCCAAACAAGAGTGCTTCAATAGAAACCTCTATAATTAGGCTGATATGTAGCAAAAAAAGGAAGTGTAATTGTTGGTCCAAAGTTACGATTCGGTTACTCTAAAAATCATCAACATTGCCACGAAATACGAACCTGTACCAGCATCTGGCGTTTGAGGATATGTATGATTCCATGGAAACTGTTGGGCAGTAGCAGAACCCCTAATACAAAAAGTATGCTAAAACTCTATCAGAGGGATGCGGAATATTCCATC
>Ga0126326_1000438_pt1 | contig 12593 bp, 7 predicted proteins | sample InaspJWI67metaG_FD_94485 | JGI IMG/M metagenome (GOLD analysis project Ga0126326, IMG submission 94485) | Marine gutless worms symbiont microbial communities from Oahu, Hawaii - Inanidrilus sp. 1 OAHU.JWI-67 metaG | ecosystem: Host-associated > Annelida > Digestive system > Unclassified | place... | reverse complement strand
CGACTTCACCATCCGCAACGCCTGGCAGAAGTAATTAGAGGAGTTAAATTTGTCAATGGTGTCGAAGAAAAACGGATTGCCGCCTAATTTCTTCATACACAACTATTGACTATATCTCTTTTCAATTTCTTCAAAGGTAATCGATCGTCTCATTTTAAACCAATTTATGAGATAGCTGGCCGATGAAAATTTTACGCCCATGTTTTTTAGACTTTCCAGAATTTGCTGATAAAATGTATCCCAATATCGTTCGGACGCAATACTGCGATGATGCCAGTTGAACGTAATAACTCCCCCAAAACGGGCCGCACAATTGATAATTTTCTGAACACAACCGGCTGCCTTATCTTCAGACAAATTCATTCGATCGGGATAAAACATCGCGGTATCCTGAATGTGCAATGGCAATTCAAACAATTCCCTTGTTCCCGGCAGATGATATGCCTGAGTTGTCCCGGACCTAAATCCAACAGCGTCATTGTATCCCAATGATGAATCGTATGAATAACCAGCTTGTTCGATCAGCTTCGGAGAACCTTGTTTGAAATACAACCAGTGGATGCGCACGCCAAGGTTAGAGCGGCCGATTAATTTCTTGATCTTAGCGTATTCAGCTTTCCCTTTGTTTGAATCCATCCAAGCATCAAGACCATGAACGCCAATTTCAAATCCCATTTCAAGTAATTTGTTGATTTCATCTTTTATATCTTCTAAATCATATCGCACCTTTCTGATCGCCGGTGCGGAACCGCTGAACTTTGCACCCGATGTTTCTTTAAATGGAACCACGAAAAAGGTAGAGCCAAGGCCTTTTTCGATTAAAGCGTATCGACGAAATTGAATCCAGAAGTCTTTTGTCATTCCCCAAAATACGAGAGGTAATGAAAGCACAGCAGCCCAATTTTGAATCATCTTACGAAACGAAAGACGCCTTTTAAAAAATCGAATGATTGAACCAATACTTGCTCTATAAATAAAACCGAGAAGAGTGCGATCAAGCTTGTGATTTCTAATACCGGCAAAATCGACGTCATGAGTCAGGAAAACAAAAAATTTATGTCCATTAGGCACGGGCGGAATCTCCACCACTGGAGAACCGTACTCGATTATCCAACTACGCAGATTTGCAATATGGATGTCGAGTGTCGGATATTCGGCAAACTTCGCAGGCTGACCATGTACCAACAAATACTCGACTTCCTGGAATAAGTTTAAACCTATTCTTAAGACAGTTTTCCCGGAATCGCAGGCTCGGCTTCCGACGCTTTCTCCAGTTTCCTCTGCAACTAAAAAGGGAGTATCGCCATGAATCTTTTTCACTCCCAAATATACAGGAAAAACCGTCTCTCCAGCTTTGACAAGTATTGAGGATTTATTCCTATTCTGGCTGTCTCCCAAATTTTCCGTGAAATTTGAGTCAATGACGATATTAAGTCTGGAATTGATCGATACAGAATCAGAGTCCTCGCTAATGACAACACAGTATGGTCTTTCCTTTCTATAATATTCCCAAGGTGTTTTAAATAATTGAAAAAATTCTTCAGCTACAGATTGATTACTGTACTTTAACGCAACACCTATCATTTTAAACACCATTTCAAATATGAATTAACACATTCGTAATATTGATGTACTGAACCGAAGACCAAAGGTATGTCGACATTGCCGTCATACATGAATATCCCTTGCTGTGCCCGACGATCGGCCGAGTGCGATATTATAGACCGTTGTCATTATGTCCTACCACTCCAGATTCTGAATCGACGCCTGAGAAAATGGCCGTCAAGAAGGAAATTTCTTTCTCTCAAGCACACTGCTGCAGTTCTGAGTGCGTCGACAACAGCGACATGAAGCTGCGGTAACTCCGAAACGGCAATTTGGCAAATCTTCACAAGTCTTGCGCAAACCGCCTCTAAAGAAAAGTGACGTACAACGAATTGGCGCGAAAACTCCTCAAGTGCCGGGAGCTGGTCGGGATGTTCGGCGAGCCCACGGATGTCTGTAGCGAGGCGCGTGGTCCCCGGACTATCGTCGCCTAAGCCGCAGATTCCCTTGAAGTAGAAAGATTCTGCTGTCTCCGGGGTGAGCGGTGCGGAGAAACCCTTCTCTCCCACGATGACAACTGGCTTGCCAAATGCCATGCCACGCAGGGCCGAACCACCCATGCCGACGACAATGTCGGCCGCGGCATAAGCCAGCCGTGGGTCGAGGAGCGCCCCAGTCAACACCACGGCAGACCGTCCCAGCTCGACGTTGATCTCATCCGCCAGCCGTTCGAGTTTGGCCCGTAACGTTCCATCCCCACGATCACGAACCGCAGCGGCAAGTCGCGACCCAAGGTGCGGACGACACCTAAAGTCCGAATCAAGCTCTCCGATTTTACCCAGTCAGAAAGCCGAGAGACAGTCACAAGCGTCATTGCGCCATACTCGATACCGTACCGCTTGCGAAACGGCTGCGGATCCACAGCACCTGGTGCATTCAGATGGACGTCTACCGGAGGCAGGAGAAGTTCCACTTTCCTGCGGCCCGCCGCTTTAGCCAGGTCTACTAGTTGAGGGGTTCCGAACGTCGTTGGCAGCGCCTTGGGTAACAGACGCGTTATGTTCATCATCATCTCCGTCACAACCATCGGAATCCTCATCGGCAGGTGCAATGCGTAATAAGCGTCGAGGCACTGATATCAGTCCCAGACGTGAAGAAGATCGGGACGTTCGCGCCGTACCGCATCGCGTGAAGCTCGCATCCGAGCGGGTGACGGATGAACATGCGCCTCAGGTGCCGGTAGGAAACGCAGGCCCTTCTCCTCAACCAGCTTGACCATCTGCTAACTCCCAATTTATTTGAACCTAAAATCTCACATTACGTAGAGTCCTAAAACAGGAATAAATTATTCCTGTGAAAACCCTCTCTGTGCGGGATGAAGAAAGATTTCACAGGAAAAATTTATGTTAGGTCATAATGTGAGAATTCAATGCCAATTATTCTGAGACGTAGCAACCATCAGTCCGGGTGTCGCGAAGATCAGTACTTCATAACCGTAGAGGTCACGAAGTGCCGCTGCAAGCTCGATAGCATTTACCTGGGTTCCGACTACCTCAAGTTGATGAGCGTAAACGAAAACCTTCAAATTATCACCTCAAACAGAACCATGTATGAAAATTAATCTGATATTGAATTAGCATATATAAATCTGTTCGCAGGACTGTGGGCTTCGAGTTTTTTCTTTATATGCAATTCGGCGAATCCGATTTTATCTTACCATTAATTATCAGCACTATTACCCTTACTTGACTGTCTTTCCTTATAGACTCGTGCGGAGCCGAAATACAATAGCAGACGTTGTATAGGGCGAGGGAGCCGATCAAAATAAATGAGATTAAGAATTACACGAATCGAGTAAATGCCGCTAAAAATAACTGCTAACACTCCGGCGCCGATAGCCCATGGGGACGGTAGCAAAAAAAATCCACTGAATATCACTGCAATTAAAGAAAGGAAAATCAGACCGGTTTTTCTGTTCGCTGCCGACCACCGGAAACCGCTGAGCCGCCGAACAATCGGATAAATCATAAGTCCATGAAAGAGATATGACCCAAAAAATGCAATACCGACTCCGTTCAAGTCGAAATACTTTAAACACAGCCATGAGAGACCGACATTAACGACAGTCCAGGCCATTTCGGTCCAGAAAAAGAGGCTCCTTTCGCCTTTAGCCAAGATAATGAATCCAATCGGCCATGTAACAACGCGGAGTGTCATTCCAAGACAAATCCAACGCAGTATTCCCACCGCCGAACTGAACTCAGTGCTATAAAACAAAGCGATCACAAAGGAGGCGAAAGTCAGAGTTACCAGCACACCCGGTCCGGCTAACAAAAGGCTGACCTGGGTCTGCTCGTTAACTAACCGATTGCACTGGGTGTTGTCTTCGGCCACTCCGGTTAACCGGGGATAGAAGTCCGCTCCCATTGCCTGAAGGATAAATCCCACATAAAGACCACCCATAGCCCAGGCCGCTTGATAGAATCCGGCGGATTCGAAACCAACCATCTGGACTATCATTGCGCGGACCGCGTAGGCAGCGCCCATCATCAGAAAACCGCTGGCCATGAAGGCAAAGCCTAGTTTCAGTAGTGAAGCGGTTTCCTGCCAGGCCTGGGACATTGTCATCGAAGTAGGCTGAATCTGCACCTTCCGGCTGTACCACCATGATGCGACGAGCGTCATCGCAGCTATCCCTACATGGGCAAGCACAATGCCCTTTTCGCGCAGAAAATAAACCACCGGGATGCTGATAACCGCACCAAAGAGAGTACCCAGCACACCCATCCGGGCTAAATCCGATATGCGTCGCATTCCCTGGATTAATGCCCCCTGAGCGCCGGATACCAGACGGAAAAATACAGCGATAGACAGAAGCGCGACGGCAGTAGCGTGATTATCACTGCCAAATGTCAAGGTCGACACCTGCCCGGAGAAAGCGACCAGCAGAGCTGCGCCCAATATTCCGAGAATAACTGCTGTTCGTCGCAGCAAAACGACGGTTCGTGCGATAGGTTTTGTCTCGCCCGTACCCACCGCCGCGGCAATTTGGCGTACACCGCTGCTGTTGATGCCCATACCGGAAATACTATGTGCAACGTCAATAATCGACCCATAAATCCCCAGCAATCCAATCCCGGCTGGACCCAGCAAAAGCGCCATGACCTTGGTACGAACAATCCCGATTGCAATGGTCAATACCGAAGAGCCGCCGATCAGTGCCGAGGATTTCAGAATCTGGTCGTAGGTATTCTTCTCAGCAGTTGCTTCCTTCTTCGTTTGAGGTAGGTCTTCTATCGAAGGAGCCGAAACTTTGCTACTACAGGTAAATGAGGACATATAGTAAGGGATAGCTATTTGTTGTCAATGGTTGGTTGATAGTAGAATGATGATGCCACCCCTAGTCGAAACGCCGGCATCGAGCATATTTTGCATGACCCTGATTGGGTCGCACCCTTCCGGAAGACTCACACAGAAGCTCTGCCAGTTGCTTCGCGCCCACGAGGGCTCTGAGGGAGGGACTGCCCTTCGAACGTCGGCAAGGGGTTTGCGATATCCATCGGCCAATTCCTGGTGACGAGTTTCGGAAGTCATTTTAGCTGCTCGCGGCCTATGTTGGACAACCTCGGCGAAAGTGGTGAGCCCTGTGGGCAGCCCTGGGTGGCCTTTTCCAACCTCCCGTCAACCATTATTCCGGCTTTTAACGCTCTTGCAATCAGCGTTACAAGCCGCTCATCGGCTATCTTCCTGCGATTGAGATTTAAAATAAGGTCGTGGGGAATCTCATCGAAGAACCTTGCCAGATCATTTGACACACACCATTCGTAACCCTCTTTCACAATCGCTTGCACGTGATAGATAGCCTGGTGCAGGCTGTGACCTCGGCGAAACCCATAGTTGGAATTGCTAAAATCCGGCTCAAATATTTCCTGGAAAGGGCCACGTCGTTTCCCTTCCTAACTAACCCCTTCCTCGTTCTTCAATCCGTAGTAGAGCTGTGAGGAATTCTTTTGATTAAAGTTGATCCCGTAAAGCGGCAGCAATTCGTCCTTTTGCCTTTGATGCCCCAGAGTAGCTCAGATGATCGTCATCTATATATAGAACATCATGAGAATCAATAACCCATACTTTGTCATTAATTAAAAACAGATCTGCAATAGGTACACGCTGGCAATACTCGTACTTATCAGTTATTTGCTTCACTAAATTTATACCATTTTGATATTCTGGACTATCAATGTGGCGAGAATATTGTTTTGAATTTTTTTTGGGCGTTAAACCAAGGTAAGAAAAATATTGTGGTGCGTTTTTGTCACCAAAAAATAACTTGGGCGGTTGTTCAATGAGTAGAACTCTTGAACCAATGCTACCAATATACTCAATTAAATCTGTCGTTATGGACATATCTCTTAACTCACTCCACATACTAGAAATTACAACTACTTTAGGCTTCCATTCTTCGAGGAAATGCAATCTCGCGCTATCAAAAACGTATTTTTCATCTGCGTTAAAGAAAAGGGTCCCTTTTGCCTTTCTTGTTGGAGGAATATTAAAAAATGTTGAAGTCCCGTCAGCCGCATAGAATGAAATGGATATTTCAAACTCTTTAACAATTTCATCTAAAATCCTTCCCCACATCAACGCATGGGAATCTCCCAAAACCATAACCTCGGGAGTTTTTGCTCCATATAATTTCTTGATTCCCCCAGTAGAAAAGACATTGATATCTATATCGTCGCTATTATTGACTTTTATCCCCTTCATCCTTTTTTTGATTGACTCAGGCCATTCTTTAATCGGATTTACATTATATAGGTTGCCGTCCCATTCTGTTATATTGTAAAAGGAAGTATCCTCTGAGAAGTCCCAGAATTTCATCATACCAGAAATTGCAACTGCTACTAGTAGGATTGATAAAATGTACGGAGCCACTTTTGTATTTCGGCGAGTAGGAACTTCAATGAAATTGTACGACAATACCGCTATAATAAATATAACCGCAAGTATAAATATAACCGCAAGTATGGATAGGTTATTAGTTGCTGTATTGTTTTTCAAAAATAACTGTTTCGATAAAACCAAAGTAGGCCAATGCCATAGGTAGAGCGAGTATGATATTTTTCCGACATAAACGACAGGCGAAGCAGACAAAATCCAGTTTATGATATTATCGGCACCTCTGGCAAAAGCAATTATAAGTGCAGTGCCAAATACCGGGATGATAAGAAGAGGTGATATTCCCTCTTCACCACCAATGAAAAAATATGATATTAATACTGTAATGAGTCCTACAGCAGCAAGGACGGGTATCTTATGGAATTGTAAAATTTTCTTTGAAGACAATATTGCCAAAAATGCCCCAGTTCCCAATTCCCAAGCTCTTGTTGGAAGGAGATAGAATGTAGCGGTTGGGTGAGTTTGTGAGCCATAGAAAAACAGTATCAAGCTGAACAAGCTAAGGACTAAAAATATCAAGGTTATCCACTTATAATAATGATTAAAAATTATCACAAGCAACAAAGGAAAGCAAAGATAAAACTGCTCTTCTACAGATAACGACCATGTATGGAGGAGGGGCGAACTTTCTGCAGTATGGCCCCAATAATTACCTGCCATTAGCCAATGACTAATATTTGCAAATGACAGTAGTGATGCTATCCCTTGCCTGCCAAGATTATTTATATCTGGAGCGTATAGAATAATCTTTCCAACGATCAAGGTCGTCAACACCATTGTGATTAAAGCAGGCAAAATACGCCTGATTCTTCGCAACCAAAAGTTGGAAAAGCGAAAAACACCTTGTTTGCACTCATTGAGGATTAGGGAGGTGATGAGGAAACCAGAAATCACAAAAAACACGTCAACCCCAATATACCCACCTGGCAGTAACTCTTTGTTTAAATGAAACAAAATAACGGGTATTATTGCAATTGCTCGTAATCCATCTATTTCTGGTCGATATGGTATAGAACTCATTTATGTTTCCTTAACGACTAACATTAATCGTAAACATAGGGCATTGAATATAGGGATATACGCATCCAGCTTTTCTTCGTTACATTTGTTTAGATTGGTTACGCTATGGTAGTTTGAATCGGCGGTGGTCCCAAAAAGTTGGGCAATATGATAAGCTCCGAGTCACTTCAAAAAGAAAGGACCTGACACTGAGCAAAGAGCTAAAAAAGTAAAGACCGGAATTTAAAGCGAAGAACTCATCTTTAAGCTCTGCAGGCGAATTGGAGAGCTTGCAAAACATGATCTTGTTCTTCCTCGGTCATTTGATTATATAAGGGCAATAAGATACTGTGATTCTGGGCATTCTCGCTTTCATGCAGGTTTTTGCAGCTGCCGGGCTGGCAGTCACAATCGCCGGGTCCGCTGCCGCACGACCACGGCTGTTTATGGATGTACACAGGCTCTCGGTGAGAGCACATGATACCGCGTCTTGTCGAAACCCCGGCGTCGAGCATATCTTGCATGACCCTGATTTGGTCGTATCCTTCCGCAAGACGCACACAGTAGCTCTGCCAGTTGCTTTGCGCCCTCGAGGGCTCTGATGGGGGAATAATTCCTGGAATGACGTCAATGAGTTTACAATATCGATCCGCCAATTCCCGTCGACGAGTGACAATTTCTGGCAGGCGTTTCAACTGTTCACGACCAATGGCGGCCTGGATATCGGTCATGCGATAATTAAATCCGAGATCCAAATAAGATTCGAACGCGACGCTCCCGGCTTGATGTCTTGCGGAGCTATCTATGCTCATGCCATGGACTCGCATAAGACGGAAAAAATTATCCCACTCCTCATTATTGGTTGTGATCATGCCACCGTCGCCTGTGGTGATAACTTTGCGAGGGTGAAATGAGAAGCAGGCGACATCACCTTGCGGCTTGCCGATTTTCTCCCAGGAATCATTCCACAAGACTTCACTGCCGATGGCACATGCAGCATCTTCAACGACCGTCACACCCTTCTTTTTGGCGATGTCCGTAATCGCAGCCATATCGCAAGGCATTCCCATTTGATGCGCACAGAGGATTGCCCTGGTTTTCGGTGTGATCACATTCTCGATCAATTTCGGATTAATATTAAAAGTATCCGGATCAATATCCACAAATATCGGTTTTGCTCCACAATACCTGACGCTGTTTACCGTTGCTACAAACGAGTGGCTGACGGTTATCACCTCGTCTCCCGGTTCAACGCCCACCGCAAGCAGCGCCAGGTGAAGGGCAGTCGTACAACTCGAGACCGCGCACGCATGTTTTGATCCGACGTAGTCAGCGAATTCCTGCTCGAAAGCAGCGACTTCAGGACCCTGTGTTACCCAACCGCTCATGATGGCACGTTTGGCCGCTGCGGCTTCACGCTCGTCCAGCAGGGGAAGAGCGACGGGGATGGTTTTGCTGGAAACTGGCATATTCATGTATCTCCTCCGGAAAGGTTAGAGATCAAAGGTTAAAAGGCTAATGGTGGGCACTGGCGTGCCAGCCGATGGCTCATAGCTGATAGCATAAAAAGCACAAGGCTCAAGCTGCCTGTTGCAGTGCGGCGAAAATGCCGCAGCCGGGATAACGATAGTTGATCAGAGGGTAGGTTTGTGATCGATAGCCGCAAAAGCTATCTCCAATCATCTTTACTGCTGAAACACGACGTCCACCCAGTAGTTGTTGGCATTCCAGGTCTGATTCGGGAACCCTCCGGCTCCATACAGGTAAACACCATTGCCACCGTTCTCACCATCGGCCAGGGCCCTCAGAGGTGGGTTGTCGAAACCGGATCCGGCAAAATAGGCCGGATCGGCGGAATAGCGCCCCACGTTGGTGTGATACGAAGCCACATAAGTGGTGTTGGCCGTGATCGCCACCGGAGTGGGCAGGGCCATCTCCTGCCAGCCGGAGGCCGTCTCATTGGTGAAGATCACGCTTGCCAACAATGTGCCGCCGGCCGTCCACAGGTTGCCCACGTGGGTGCCGGTGTTCGATAGGCTCTTGTAGAAACGCAGGGCCGTAATAAACCCGTCAACATTGCTTTGGAATTTTACCCCCAGCTCCACCGAATTCGTATCCGAATCCGACAGAATCGCCGGGACGAATGTCTCATCCCACAAGCTGTAGGAGATAGATGGTCCTCCGGCCGTGGTGGTAAACGACCAACTGTAGTTTGCTGCAAGCGGATTACCGCTCGCATCGGTGACACCCAGCGCACCTCCTAAAACCTTGGCCGTATAGGTTGTCTCCGTTTCTAACGAACTTACCGGATCCAGTGTGGCCGTATTGGTCAAACTGTTATAGGTGACCGCCGCCGGCACTAGCGCATTGGTATCGTCACGCAGCTCGAAGGTGGTCTCGTCAATTGTGGCCGGGTCCATCGCTTTGCTGAAGGTCGCCTCGACGTCGGTCCCGGTGCTTATATTAACGGAACCGTCGAGAGGTAAGGTTGCCAAGACCGTCGGAGGTGCCGTGTCGACACCAAAGGACACCACATAATCCCCTGCCACGGCGGGAAAAATAGCATATTCAATGCCCTTGATCACCTGCATGTAGTAGCCCCCGACGGCATTTCCGTTATGTGAAATGCTGGATAGCTGAAGGCCATCCGGTTTCGGCACCATCACCTGCAGCCCACCGGCCCCCGGGGCTACCGAAATAGTAAACTGCAAGGTGTTGTCGTTCCATGCCAGCGCGCCGATAGAGGAGCCATTGCGGCCATCGAGCCAATCCAGCATCTGACGGGCGGAAACCACCGGAACACCTCGCGTCAAGGCTGATTGAATGATTGCATCAGATTCCAGAATGCTGCCGCCGTCGGTGTGAATATTGGTCGTAAAAGCCCCGTAGTATTTTTCCGGACCAATCGCCTTGTCAAGCAGCGAATTGATGGTAAACGGATAGCTCTGTTCGGATTCATCGGTCATCTGGGTGACTGCCTGATAAACATCAATGAGAGAACCATCCGCTTTTGTAAAACGCATGGGCATGCCGGATCCGGTGAAGAACCCGGGTCTGTCTGCAATCCAACTGCCCGGGTAGTAGTAGTAGCTGGTCTCAAAGCGAATACCATAGTCGAGTCCAACCTCCGGCAATGTAGTATAACCGCTCCAGGCGATGCAGTGGTTACGATTGGTCGAAACAGGCGGCAGATCGGGATAAAGATTGCGCCACTGCTCGAGTTGGTTGATGAAAAACAAATCCAATTCAGCTGAGCTGTACGTATTACAATTGGTGGTGAGGTGTACAGCTATCTCAAAGCCGGAATCATTATAGCTGTATGCCTCAAGTTCGGTCAAAGGACTGTTAACAGAATAGCTGTAGGAGGTGCCGCGAATACATTCCCAGTCTTCAACTGAACAACCCGCCGGACTGAATGCGGCAAAAGAATCAAGACGGTCGGCAATCCCCGGAAAACCGTGGTTGTCGCCGGTCATGATGACCACGGCCTCATATTCATGCGGAAAATACCAGAACCGCGGCAACGGTTTTTTGGCAAAGTTCATGTGAATGACGAGATTGGCCAAAAGCCGCTGCTGCTCGTCGGCTTGCGGAATAGCCACTTTGTCAAGATTAATCCAGTCGGGCTGGGGATCGCCGACAGCGTCGCCGAAGAAAAGATCGTTGGATCGAAGCGGTGGATCGCCATCGCGATCCTGGCCGGCCCATTCAGGGTTGCCCTGCCGCGTAAACACAATCGACCGGGCAAGATCATAGGTGAATGCAGCGGCTTTGCCCCCGTTTGTCCCGACCTCACGCAAAGTAACAGCAGGGCTTGCAATTGCGTTTTCAGCATCTAGATAGAGGGCTGCGATGCTGTCGGCAGCTGCGATATCATAGCGGTCGGCCGTACCATGAAACTGGATGGTTTGGTCTACAATACCGACTCCGGGTCCCGCTGCCGAGTCCACCAGAATGTAGCCCTCTGCAAGCGTTGATGCTAGATCAACCAGCCCGAGCAGCCCCGCCAGCTTCTTGTCCGGACGCATGGCGATGAGATTGCCGCCGGCATTGACCCAGGCCGTAATCATGTCAACCTGAGCCAAGGTCAGCGGAAATTCACCAAGAATGACGACATCAAAACCGGTCAGCGTTGGCGCCGAAACCGATGATATGTCAAGCGTTGAAAAAGCATTCAGACCTTCAGTCCGCAAAATCTCGGTATAATACCGGCTAAAGGGATTGGAAGCGGAAGTTATGACCAGAATCGGACCACCCGGCCCATTTCCCAAAGTGGATGAGGCGGCAGTAGTGAATAACCAGACAAAATCACTTGCCACCAAATCACCGGCCGCAGTTCGAACGCCTCCGGCGCCTCCTTTGACAACGGCCGTATATGTGGATAAAATCCCCAGGGGGGCAGCAGGAGTCAGGAGGGCCGTGTCGGTCGCACTATCATAGGCAACACCTGCGGTTACAGGCGCACTCGAGGCATCCAGCAACACAACGGTTGAGGTGTTGATCGTCGCTGTATTCATCTCCTCACTGAATACAATGCGGACGCTCGTCCCTGTGGTTACTGCGGTCGCTCCATCTGCGGGCAGGACCAGAAAAATCGGTGGCAATATTGTACCACTTGGCTGATCGGAAGTGGTAAATGACCAGGAATAGTCGGCTGCCAGCGCATTTCCTGCGAGATCGCGCACACCGGTGGATCCTCCCAGAACGACAGCCGTGTAAGTTGTCGAAACTGCCAGCGGCAACGCCGGCGCCAGTGTGGCCGAGTCAGTCAGGCTGTTATATGTAACCGTACCCGGTACAACTGTATTGGAAGGATCACGGAGTTCAAACGTGCTCGCATTTATCGTGGCCGGATCAATGGCCTCACTGAAGACAGCCGTAACATCTGTTAAATCATTGACACCGGCCGCACCGGCAGTCGGCAAAACCGAAGCAACCGTCGGCGGTGTAATATCGCCCGGCTGTGAAGAAGTGGTAAACGACCATGTAAAGTCAGCAGCCAGGGGGTTCGCTGCAACATCCGCCACACCGCCGGTTCCCCCCCGAACAATGGCAGTAAAAGCAGTCGAAGTCGCAAGTCGTGCGGTCGGGGT
>Ga0126326_1000434_pt1 | contig 12637 bp, 6 predicted proteins | sample InaspJWI67metaG_FD_94485 | JGI IMG/M metagenome (GOLD analysis project Ga0126326, IMG submission 94485) | Marine gutless worms symbiont microbial communities from Oahu, Hawaii - Inanidrilus sp. 1 OAHU.JWI-67 metaG | ecosystem: Host-associated > Annelida > Digestive system > Unclassified | place... | reverse complement strand
TCGTGTTGAGCCACGCCCGCCACTTAATATATTATGTAAGAATGTTACACTTATGAACTTATATAAAGGTATAGATTTCGTGAGTGCTACAGTCGCTGTAGATTTCAGCGATATGGCTGTGTCATCATCTGCTTCGTGAAGTAGATTCAGTCCACCTTCAAATTTTGTTAATGGGCACGTGTCGACAATGTGGTTCATGGTCTGTTGCTGGCCACAATCACAGGAAGGTGATTCGGCGAGACCCCATTTGTGCAAGTTAGCATGACATGGGCCTTGACCTGTCTGGAAACAGTTCAGGAGGTCTAAACCTGGCTGTTGGATAGTAGAGTCGGTAACTAATGGTGTGGTTGACCACAGAAGCCGACGACCAATCCTCTCTCCACTGCGTAATTGTGTCGACAGATGTCGTGTCTGATCATATTGGGCATTGGTATGCAAGCCGTGGAGGTGGATGCTCAAAGACATCAGCATACACAGGCCAGTTTGGATGGGCTCCAGTGATTTGAAGCATATTGTCAGTTGTCGTTTTATGACATAGAGAAGGAGGTGCAACATTGCTGAGCACTGGCAGCCATGAGAGCTGTGTGGGTTGCAGGCAGCCTGAAATCAGGCGCATTGAACTATGAAGTTCGGAGGGGCAGACTGGTGTCAGTGTGATTATGTCTTATTTGTAGCTGCTGCTGATGGAACATACAGCTAGTTAACAGTTGCACTTGAAGTACTGTTTCAGCAGAGTATTATTTTTACTTACTGTATGTGGATGCTATGGTGTATTAGCAGTGTCTTAGTGTATGGAGGCATGCTGACGTGGATTTTATAGTGAAACATGCTCTCGGCAGCGGCTGACACATAGTAGTAATTGTCATTGTTATATTTGTTAGGAAAATTGTGAGTATCTGAAATGTTTGCTGTGGTTGTATTTCCAGTGTTGTTTGGTCGTTCTGAATCTACCTCGTCATTTCATCGGTTCATGTTTAACAGCCCCAACTCTGCAGACAACGTGAGTTCACATGTTGCGTTGCTGTGATCACTTTAGTGCTGTCGGTTTATCAGATTTTGCATTGGTGCATTGCACTAAGCACATGAAGAACTGTGACTTTTTAACGTTCTTCATTTTCAGTCGTGTGCCGTTCATTAGAATCATTTACTGACAGACCCATTATTAGATTTATTCAGCTGTGTTTACAAAATTTTAAGCTGATTAATTTTCCGCATACGCATACTTATTGGCTGGCAGCCACAGTTCTTGAATGACAGTTCTGCAGCCTCAACACGAACACCATCCATTATTGTTTAATTTATCTGATAATATGACTTAATGTCTGGTAAAAGTTTTAGTAAGGTTTAATTTTGTTTGTTTTTGGCTTGTCTTATGATAAAACAAATGTCATCTGCTGTCTTATTTGAAATCAGATGTTTTTATTTTTCTTGTAAGAGTTCTCAACCCTTGCTGGACCATGTCCCCATTTTTACAGTTCGATATGTAATAGCTTCGGATGTCAATCTCATCAGCAGATGACATTTGTAGCGATGAATGCTGGCATATTAATTTATTTGGCGGCTATTATTTAAGCTTAGCTGTGATTTAGTCATTGTTGTCAAGCATGTTGAAATTTATTATCCTTGTTTAAAGATGCTGCATGTTAGTACATGTTTGTTGTGCATGCTGATGTAAGTTTATTTAAGTATTAACGATAATATAACGATAAGATGCCGGTGAAATAGCATTACATAAGGACTTACATAAAATACAAGTAGTTAGCACAATTTCTTATTTCCACTCTTGCCTGCTTTATTATGACTAACAGTGTGCTGAGATAGTTCTAAGCAAACTAGTTCCATTGACTTTCATGACACAGTAGGTAAAAAAAATTAAGCACACATTTGGCATAAAAATAGTTGTAACCTGTTTTGTGCAATTATAGCAAATGTGACCCGGATTGGACAGTATGTAATGTGCCGATCTGTTAGAGGTACATTTTAGAGTGTAACAAGCTACTGCAGGTGTTAATCCTGTATATTTTCTACTCATATGTCACACTTTGATGAAAACCTGCTGTTTAGTTTTATCATTAGTAACATCTGCATCAGCAGCAGTGCCATACTATGTTTTTTTGTTGTTAAGGGCATGTTGTCTTGTAGATTAAGGAGCCTAAGGCTGCCATGTTAAAGCACACCACTAAAGTTGCTGCAAAGGTATATCATACTTACTGAGATTAGGCTATGCACTGATTTGCTAAAGAATGTTTGCCCACTCACCATTTGTTTGATTTGCCTGTGCAACCTCATTGAAGAGCTAGTTTTATGTTTATAAAGCATATTTGAATCTATTAAAACATTTTATTTTTCTGCGTACGAGTATTTACACCTTTATAGATTTATCACAGATAGAATGTTTGAGTTCGTCAGCCTCTCTGTAATTATTTTTTACTTCTCAATACTCCTCTTCTTACTATTCTTGTGTTCATCCTTCACAGTCAGGTACTAATTGGATAATCCACAGAGTTAATTTTCAACTTTCTTTCAGCTTCTTCTTGATGACTCTTAATATTTGTATTTTTGTCATTAATTTTTTATCAGTGCTACATTCTAACGTAACCCTCTTTTCCTCTTTAGTCCGCTCGGTATATACTGTACCAACAGACTTGTTTTACCTCTGCTACTTATTTCATTATTTTTTATAGACCCTTAGATCTCAGAACCAGCTAATGGACGGCTCGTGAGTATGTTCCGAGCAGTTGGGGGTATGCTGTAGCTTTAGTATCCCATGATTGGATTCTTTGCCTCGTCCCCCTATTTTGGGTGAGATACGGTGCCCTTATTTGGCAAGTTGTCATAACCAAACGGATTAACACATGAAAACGGGAAAATCTATATCTGAAAAGGCGTGTTACCAAGGGTGTTGTGTTCTAAGGCCTGTGATTGGACGACGGGAAGAAAGAGGTCGCATGGCAATTCCATTCAGCTAACAGATAAGTAGACTATATGACATAGCAGCGGTGACTTCATAGTGGAATCACGCAAAGTGTGATGTCGTCGTCGTCATCGATTAGAGAACGAAAATGTTGATGAAAAAATATGTTGTCGTGCGAAAAAAAGTCGTCAGCGGCAGTTGGGGCTGCAGAAAACAGAGCTGCAGGACTTACAGCTTCGCATTGTGATGTAGGCCTAACATTTCGTCATAGGCGTTGTCGCTGGTAACAAAGCCTGTAAGCTTATAGCTGGATATAGTGCAGCTGTATGAGTGTATGGGCATATTATAGGCATATATCGGAGGAGTGGGGAGAGAGGGGGAAGGAAGGTGTGGGCTGGGAAGAGTAGTGCTAGATGAAAGCGGTGTATCAAAATCAAGCTGGCATGGCTTGAAACACCGTGGCGTCTTGTATTCTTTCAAAAGACGGATGATCACGCTACATTTGGGTAAAAAATACACATGTCTCCCTTTAGCCGTTTTTGAGGAACCGTGGCGGACTCGTTGGGGGTGACATTCGCAAATCACTGACACAAAGAATACTTATTTGTTTACTATTGCAGGTAGGGTGTAATCACTGGATTGGACCCAGTGTTGCCAACTGCTAATACGTCCACCGAGCAGACTACCACTTGTTGTGGAGTATCACAAAATAGCACCCCTCTATATCAAAACATTTTTATCTTAGCATGTCAGAAAACATGCGTTGCTTTTTAGGTTGAGATATATAATCCTTAAGTTCCACTGCAGCCTATGCTAGTTATGTGGCCATCATCGTGTTTATCTTTTAATTTCTGTTCTGTTTTCTATAGCATTTTTTCTGTTCCATTGTATTTGTTTTTGTGGACGAGCTGTTAACTGGAGTTGGATATTAACATGCTTTGTCTGAATTTTGTAACAAAATAGGTTTGCTTTCACTTTTTGTACATGCTGCATGAATTGTGGTGTTTTAGTTCTTTGATTTTTATTTGGAGTGTATAAGAATTTTGATTATACTGCATGCGTAAGTTATTAGCAGTAACCTATCTTAACTGTGATGTTTGCTGTGCATTGTCATGATGAGTATTGCTTTGTTTTGGTTTGCTCCAGATGTTACTAGTTTATGAAGTTAGTATCAGTTTCATAAATTTATTGTGGCATATCTAACAACTTAAATATGAAGTACTGAAAAGTACATCAACATCATTGAACTTAGTTGATAGCAGCTTTTTTGTGATGTTATGCATACTCTGACAAGGAACTTTCGTGATAACTTATCCTCATACCATATTTTGACACATTTCCTCTGACACCTGTAGTGTTATAATTGTACCTGCAAGATGATAATTGGTGACAAGTTTGAGCAAAATGAGGTATAAGCATCCGTTGACACTTGCCCATGACACTGCAGGGGTATTGTGTTACTTAACGATGCACATGAGACACTCATTATGTGTTGAAACTGCGACCATTGTTAGTATTATGTGATCTGGTTGTAGTCGGAAAATGAGCAGTCAACTGAAGATGAGAATATAACCGGTGAAAAGCAGCGATCTGAGTGGACGTTGTCAACACAATCTGTGCACAGCTATGGGTCAATGGTTGCCACAAACAGCATGGTATGTCATCGATTAGTTGACATGTGTAATGCTTCTTAATAGAATTTAGTTTGACACTTCTGGTGGTTTTTAGTAACTTTTTTAAAATTGTAAATTATCAAGCACCTAATGGTGCAATTGTAGTAAGTATTGTCTCCTGTGCCGCTTTAGTACTAACTACTACACTGTTATTCCAAAGATTGACCGACTTTATAATCTTAAGTATCTTTTACAGTGTTAAGTCTGTTGTAGTGAAATTTGGAATACCATTTTGTGGTAATGTGGCTACTAAATTTGTACATAATTTCTATTCTCATCCTGGTTATGTTCCCATACTACTGAAAAATACTGTAACTCTGGAGAATTTTTGTTAACTTTGTCACTAAAATGTATAGCTATGAAAAGAACTGAAAATATGAGATATGTGGGCATGTTTGAACATTACTTGTTCAGAGTATGGCCTTTACCCATGCACACACTCTCATACCGGTCAGTCGCTTCATTGTGAAACAATTTAAATCATTCCTCGGGTAGATTTCTGTGACCAGTTACATTACATGTGGTACGTGGATGGTTTGTTTGTGCCATAAAGGTGGATGTGGATGCTGCCAGTATTGGATCTAGTCCACATGGACACAGCTTCATTATCAAGACATTTTTCGTGCCGATAAAGTGCTATCACTGCACTTCCCTTATGATTGGCATTGAACGACAGGGTACATTCTGTGAAGGTACGTTGTTTTGTTAGCTTTGAGCAGATCACCATGTCCATTTTAATAGTGATTTTCAAGGTGAACTTGAGTTAGCAACTTAGCATGTCACACTTAGTAGCATTTGCACTAAGTCCATTTGTGTGCAGAAAACGAGCAACAGAATGCTGTTCCTTATGGGATGCTCTCAATGGTAATATTGCCATATTTAATGTTTGCCTTCAGTGCTTTGACACTGTTGGTTGGGCGTCAGGAAGAGCATCTGGCCTGTAAAAAATTGAGTGATGAGGTGTTGCTGTAAAGGTGCAGATTGTGTGCATATGGTCCAGCTGATGCCACTGCACCCCAAAAGCCCATTATCTGTTGCCTCATTTAAATCCAGACTGGTTTTACCTTTCTGGTACTGGTTTACCCAGGTTGTCCTGGAAAAGAGGCCGTGAAACGGGTGTAGTAGTAGTTAATGTTTGTAAATGACGTCACAGTGACATTGTCGTAATACCGGTAAAACTGACAGTTGGTAGTCAGAATTAAATTCTCTACAAAACGTATATTTACTGATTGAAAATTAAGTAAGTAAATAAGTAAGTAAATATAATTTCTAAACGCGCACAATGGTCAGCAAAGCCGAATCTGAGGCGCAAGAATGATGCCAGTTGGAAACTTACTTATGGCACGACCCTTGTAGATATGCATGTCACTTGCAGCCCTTCAAAGCAACTTAGGCCTGTAACAGGTGCACTATCTCACATAGTCTAAAACACTTCAAGTATGGTACATCTGTCTAAGTATAACACAAACATATCAGCTTGTGATAGATGACAGTCAGTTGTTAATTTAATATTCTTGTATTGATGCTGAAGATTTAACATTTGTGATGAGATTGTTACCTATGCTGTGTTTTGTTAGCCTGTGGTTATTCGTGTCACATGCACTGCCTCGATCGAGCGCCTGAGATGTGTCCTGTGCCTTCCGACCAGTGTACGTTATTGCCACTGTTCTGTTCATTGGACATTACCACTGTCTTGCACTGTCATTACTGACCACTTTCATAGTCCAGTTATCAGTTGGTCCAGCATGTGTGTCTGTGTGTTAGAGTAATTAACTTTTTGAACTAAGTGATGTCTGACCCAGATATTTGGGATGGTAAAGTTCAAAGGCCGAGCGAGAGCACGGGTTCGAGTTGTGGTGGCAGTGGCAAAAATGTTGCTTAAGTAATCGTTGTGATTTCAGATGAAGGTTTTCTAAACAATTTGAAGAGTTTCTATGATGCATTCAGTGCACTTTTGTTTAAATATGGTATTTTTGCAGTCGATGCTTGTGCTTTGCAAAATACATTTACATCAGAATTTTGTAGATTGACTGTTTCAATGCACGTCTAATCATTCCTTGTTGTACACATTTATTTTTGCAGATCAGTTATTGAGTGGTGTTATTAAATGCTGTATTCTGAATTTCTTGTTTTGAATATGTTTGGCAGTAAAACGTCCAATAGGCATTGATCCTACAAAAGGAGTAGGCACTGCATATGAAGGCTATGTAAAAGTAAGTTTTATTTCCATATCTTTGTATATAATTTTTATTACAGCATATTTAATGTTTTGCTTTTAATACTTTGATACTATTAATTGGGCGATAGGAAAAGGAGCCTGACAAGTACAGTACTATCTCCAATAGTCTACTTTGTGTTGATGCTGCCTGATATGGAGTAATTCAGTACGGGTTCAAATTGGGCCATATTGTGTTTGAGAAATCCTTGGAGATGCTTATATTTATATTATGCTTATATTTAGTCCTAGAAGTTCAGTGTTGTTGAAAGTAAAGACAGTGGGATGCCTGAAAGTGTCTGAGGAGTTATTTGAGTTGTAAGCTGCAGTCCTTGAAAATAGCAGTTGGGTACTTCTGCTGTTTTTGAAGGCTTATGATTATACATTATTTAATGGACCATGAATCCACAGTAAGTTGATGATGTTAGTCTCTTGATTATTTATCATTGCAATAATGTTGTTTTAAAGACTTGTGACAGTGAGTCTTATGATAAAAGTTTGTGTTTCATGCCATTAATTTTGCTTTTTTTAAAAAAACAGTAGGGTCCTTTAAAGTCCTTGAATAGTCAATGAATTTTTTTGTTTTACCCGCTCTATAAACCCTGTCCAGAAATATCATCCAGTTTAACAAAAACTGAAAGCAGTAATAGATAACTCTGTCATAGATAATACAGGATTTTACATGCATTGATGCTCTTGAGTATTTCATGTTTTTCTGTGAACTTTATCAAACATCTAGCATCATCATGCGTGTATTTCGTTACTTGTAGATTCCAAAGCCAGGTGGCATCAGAAGAGGTTGGATGCGTCAGTTTGTCGTTGTATGTGACTTCAAGCTGTTCCTGTATGACTATCTTACCGACCGGCCGTCACACTCGCCTGTGTCAAATATCGTGAGTCAAGTCATTGATATGAGGTCAGTGAGTCAGTTTTGTTTTCTGACTTATTTTTAATAACATGTATTGCACAGCTACCGATGATACTTATATAGCAGTTATGTTTGTCTGTCTGGTCATTTTTCTAGTATTATTCATGGATATGCTTCTTGCTATATGTCCATGTGCTGTAGCATATTTTGATGTTATGTGTATTGATGTGATGTTTTTAGACCATTAAACCTGCCCACTGACTCAGTATATTTGTGGGAGTATGAGCAAATCAGTCAATAATGGTTCCTACCTTACAGTTTTTATCTACCTTTTTGTTCATTCTGTAATTCTGTTGTCCAGTCTTGCAGTACTTTTCATTGCTGTAAACTCATTGGTATAACTGTAATTTGCTTCAGAGATGCTGACTTCACAGTGAGTTCAGTTCTCGAGAGTGACGTCATCCATGCCAATAAGAAAGACATACCATCGATCTTTAAGGTGCGTCTTGTGCCTGTCATATGATCGGTTAGTGCAGCACATTTTATGCTGATTATGTGATTATTATGGTAATAACACATAGAACATGTGATACTTCTGTTTCACTTGAAATTCAGGCAGATTGATCTGTCATGTGACTACTAACTTTTTGATAAACTGTCTGGACTTTGAGTAGAATCAAAACGTTGCAGAACATGCGGGTGTTTTATGGCCATTATGCAAGTTAACTGGTGTTAGCCATCAGCCTTATATGAGAGCTGTAGGTTTTTGTTGAAAGGAAAGTTTTACAGACCATATGCTGTTACTCACGACTACTAGGATTAGCGAGCAAATGCTTGAATTTTTAATGATATTATCTGCACCATCCTCATACTAGTGATATTACTATTTTATGCATTTCTGTCCATTATAAGGTTGTAACTTCAGATGTAACATAAATGACCGATGTCTGTGTACTTTCTAGATGTTAATATTTTAGCATTGTATCACCAGTATGGTGTGCATAGTATATCAGCAGTTAGTGGAATGAAGAAAGCATGAGTGGCTGGTGTTGATGACTAGGTAACGTCGTCGATGTTGTCACCTCCCGGTACCCAGTCACACATTCTGATGCTTGCTGAGAATGAGGGCGACAAGACACGATGGGTCGGTGCGCTCAGTGAGCTCCACAAAGTTCTGCGCAAAAACAAGATCCCCGACAAATCGGTTTGTACTTGACGCTTAGTGTTCTATTTACTGTAGATTTTATGACATAAAATTTATATGTTTTGGTTTCTGAAAGAGTTTACTGGATTTCAGTGCAATTCAGTTTGTGTGTTGGTGTTTCATGATGTTAGTCAACACATTCATTCTTAATCACATTGTTATACCTGTCTATCATTTGTGTCAGTGGTTCTCTGATAAGAAATTTTTTACCCAGACCATGTGTTGTCATGTATCATCTTCTGATTTAGACGGTTGACATGTCATAATTCTACATATGTTGTGATCTTCAGATCCCAGCCTATGGGCCACCAGAGTCATTATGTTTTTGACCTGTCCATTCGTCTGTGCATGCTGCTTGAGTGTGTGTGTACGGCATGTCTGGCAAAGGCATACTACGAGGCTTGACGTCGACTTCCAGTTTATCTGATCACATTCACTTTTTGGGGTGGCTCGGTAGCCAAGAGGTTAGTGTGCTGGACTCAGGCACAGAAGGGTCTTGGTTAAAATCACAGCCTCGATGCTGTCGGGTAACAGTCTTAGGCAAACTGTTCACACCCATCACACCTCTGTTCACCAAGAAGCGAAATTGGTGGCAGGGCAGCCCTCTTAAGGGTTGTGAGGGTAACTGCAGGCCTGGCAGAAAGTAACGGCAGCCTACCACCGGGTTTATGACTCACGTCACCTTAGGCTGACTGCCAAGAACCGGGATCAGCTCTGGAACCCTATGCTCAGCAGCCGAGTATGGGCTACCTTTATTTACATTCTCTTTACTCTGCTTGTTGTTTTTTGCCACCTATTTGCACTTGTCCCACTTGCTTCCTCTTGCAACATGACCAGCAGATGCCATTTTCTGTTGTGCAGTTGTGCAGGTAGAATTGATGTGAAGTTTATGTTTATTTTGGACTTTTCTTTTTTGCCTTCAGTGCTTTGACGCTGTTGGTTGTGCAGCAGGAAGGGCATCCAGTCTGTAAAAAACTTGAGTGGTGAGGTGCTGGCATGGTTACCTGTCTGGGGCGAGGTGCAGACTTGCATATGGCCCAGCTGATGCCACTGCCACTCACTGTCTGTTGCTTCAGTAAAATCCAGATTGGTTTTACCTTTCTGGTACTGGCTCACCTGGGTAGTCCTGGACAAAGGGCCGTTAAACTTGTGTGTGTTTTCTTTTTTAGTAGTTTTGATTTTGGTATTTTTGAGTGTCGTGTTTTAATCTTTTGTTCTGTGCAGGTGATTCAAGCCAGACAGATTTACGATGAACAGCTTCCTTTCATCTCAAAAGTTTTGTCAGCTGCCATCGTCGGTGAGTCGAATTTAATTTAATGATGAAATAGATTATAGTTAGCATAGCCAGATTCATACAGAGATGCTGAGAAGGATCAGGCAGTACTTTTTGTTGTAAGTCTAGGGTTTTTCTTGTCTAGCTGCTACTGCAGTATGGGATTTCAGTAGCAATTGTTATCACTGTGCTGGTAGATCACGACCGGCTGCTGCTGGGTACGGAGGATGCACTGTGTGTTGTCGAGCTGAACAAAGACAGTAAGTTATTATGCCATATTGTCGATACTGCAGTTTGCATGTTAGTTGAAACTAAAGAATGTCATAAATTTTAAATTATGTGATGTCAAACACCAACAAACCAACTTGCTTTTAGTCATCACTCTTTTATTCGTTTTTTGACGTCAATGACTTTGTTAGTCCATTTTTGATTTTAATTTTTATATTGTTGACTACAGAAATGCAACTTTGTTTATTGAGTATTAGGTGCACTATAAGCTTGTGGATGATGACAGTGATGATTTGCTGAAACAAATAATGCAACCCTACCTTGGTATCTTTGTAACCTTGCCGTCCATGCATATGAATTCTGTTATCCACTTCCTTGTATCCAGAGAATGGTATACTCACCATCTAAATGAGGTCTCTATCATATTACCAGATCTTTCATTCATCCTATGTAGCCTTACATTTTTCCAACTGTATTTTCTACAACTTCCTTCCCCCACTAGTTTTTATGTGTTAGGTCTACGACTGTCATGTAAAAAGAATTTCTGCACCATAGTTTGGCTATGTTCCTTACAGTCCTTTTTGATGTAGGCAGGTGATGTAATGGTAGTACAGTAATTTCTGCTGCCATGGTTTCCTGTGGGTGGTTGCTGCAGAATTTTTGTGGCTGAATGTCCTCCCTGAAGCCAGGTGGCAGAAAACGCCTGTTGGACTTCATCCTTACATCATTCACTAACTGACTGCTTGGGGAAAAGCTATCATTGGCTGTACATCTGCTGTCTGACTCCTCAGCATGCTATATTGCATCACTGTATCTTTCCCAGCTTGCTTGCATCAAGTTTGATATGACATTAGGACATTGATGTAGACAGCATATTGTGTTTTGGGAACTACTTTAAATGGTATACATTTATATGTCTGCACATATAAAATGCACATTGGTTGAGAACATTTAATCAGCATATGTTTGTACTTGTGATGTGCAGATATTGTGAAGATCGGTGACAAGCGGCCGTATCACCAGTTGGAAATTGTCCACGATGAACATCTTATCGTTGCAATTGCCGGTGACTGCTTGTGCTGTTGCTTGGGCACTATTAGGATTCTGATATTCCTTCTGACTGTCTACCATTTTGATTGTTGTTAAGATTGTCATCATGCGACTTGTCCATAGGATGTCACCTTCCCCACATAAGTACTCCAAGCTTTGCTGTTCTAAGCTCGATGATTAAGTTTAGTACTAAAGGATACAGAATTGAACTCGACTATCCAGACCTGTGTAATTGTTGTGCACAGTGTCTGCTCGAATATGTTATGTCTGTATGGCTGTACACGTTTAATAAACAGCTTCAAAGTATACCACATAAAATATGTATTTGAGATTGTTTTTAGACTAAATTGCTGCATTTTTGTGAAGTTTTGCTTTATACTGCTAGCATACTGCATGGTACATGTTTCTCTGAGACAACAGCCTCGTGTAGGAATGAGGGATGAATTTTACTGTGGTTGAAGTAATGTCATGTTTGTGTGTATCTGACAATGAACAGGCCGGCAGAGGTGTGTGCGGCTGCTGCCAGTGGCAATGCTGGAGAATGACAAAATCGACTGCATCAAGCTGGAGGAGAATCGCAGCTGTGCGCTCATTTGCACGGGACTCACAGGACAGGGAACCACCACGAGCTTGTGTGTCGCTTGCAGGCGGACAATATGCGTGTATGAACTGAACCGGTCGAAGCAGCGCTATCGTCGTGTAAAGGAAGTGGCGTGTCCAGGCACTGTCCAGTACATTGACATCTGCAATGAGCGGCTGTGTGTTGGGTATCCATCAAGCTTCGCGATATACAGCATCCAGGGTGATGGAGCGCCAGTCGGTAAGCACTGCTGTTGTGAACGATAGTTATGTTCTACGTCTATGCGGTTTGTAGTACAGTTTGTATTTTCATCTGCCACAGGTTGGTGGAAGTACTATTCTTTTCTTGATTTATTTGGTAGCAGAATGGCTCAAAATGTTATGGATGACTTTTTATGGAATTTTTTGAATATGTCTTATAGACCAGAGAGGAGTTAGTACTTTTTTTATATTGACCTGGAACATGTTCTGGATGTTGTTAGTTTACCAGTCAGTTCTTTGTGCTGTTCTTTGGGCATGTCGGAAGTAGTAATGCTGGATATGAAGGGACACATGGTGGTTTTGGGTACGGCTCTAGGAACGCTGATGGTTCCAGGATATTGGAGTTTGCAGATGGGCTAAACCTAGTCATCT
>Ga0126326_1000433_pt1 | contig 12644 bp, 13 predicted proteins | sample InaspJWI67metaG_FD_94485 | JGI IMG/M metagenome (GOLD analysis project Ga0126326, IMG submission 94485) | Marine gutless worms symbiont microbial communities from Oahu, Hawaii - Inanidrilus sp. 1 OAHU.JWI-67 metaG | ecosystem: Host-associated > Annelida > Digestive system > Unclassified | place... | reverse complement strand
TATAACCCATATCGATTACATTCGACGCTGAGTTATGTCAGCCCGAACGATTATGAAAAACAATGTCTGGAAATGAAGGATGCCGCTTAACTGGGGTGTATCAAAAAGCTTGACCACGTCAAAGCTATCCGAGTGCTTGAAGATCATGGGTTTTATGAAACAGGATAATCATATCGATCCCGATATTTTCGAAATATTTATTCGCGAGAGGGTCTATCTGGACTACGCCGAGGAATTTCTGGATCCCGAGCAGATAGATGAAATTGACGAGACTCTAATTCCCGGATTTTCGGGCCGGGCCTGAGCAGTCGGAGCGTTTCGATTCAGCTGGTTTGAAGGTCGCCTGGTTCGGCGGTGTCGACGCCATCTTTTAATACATAGGTAGCGATATCTTTTTCGTTCAGCAGAAATGAAGCGGCTGAGCTGCGACGACCGGTGTCGCAGTAAATGACATACTTCTTGTCTGTGTCCAGTGAATTGGCCTTCATGCGCAGAAATATCAACGGAATGTTGATGCTGCCCTTAATATGCTTGGCTTTGTATTCCGTCGGCAGGCGCACATCGAACCAGACCGCGCCTCCCTCAACCAGCTTCTTGCCTTCGTCGTAGTCGACCCAATCAAGCAGGGGTTCGTTAAGTAGCGAGTTGAAGTCTTCCTTGTTCAGGCGCATCAGGTGACCATCGGTTAGCATCGTGATAGTCGCATTGCGCTTGCTGTCGGAAATCAATGCCTCTTCGCCAAAACTGTCGCCTACCGATAATGTTGCCAGCTTGACGCCGTTTGGATTGGCTGGCGTGGATCGGGTGACCAGACAGCGGCCTTCTTTGATGATGTAAAAAAAGTCGCCTTCGTCATCCTGCTCGATGACTTTTTCGCCGGGTTTGAAGCTCACCGATTCCATGCGCATAAACATGGCCTGGATGTTGGCCGGCGGGATACGGTGGAAAGCCCGGGTCTGCAGGATTCGAGTCATCCAGTCGGTTTCTTCGTCTTCTTCGTCAACCGCTTCGACCGAGTAGCTACCGGTCTGGTCCCAGGTGAGCATGATATCGAGCATGTCGCTATTGATCTTGGTGACCACGGCAGCTGACTTTGCGCGGGCCGATACCGGTCGTGGAAATCCGTGGGCGATAGGTTGCAAACCATCCGGCGAGCCGGCCTTTATCACTTTAACCACTTTTTTGTCCTGCACCAGTTCCACTTCGCCCTGGAGTAGGTATACGTGTATCTTCTCCGCATCCCCTTTCTTGCAAATATAATGACCTGCCTGGATTGGCGTAGCGGTGATTTTTTTGATTAATTCTTGAGCGTTTTCAGGATTCAAAGAATTGATCGGTGAAAAAGACTTAATCTGTTTGGGGTCAATTTCAAGGCTCATATCTTAATCAGGAATCCCTTTCAGGTGGATCAGGAATCCCTTTCAGGTGGCAAAATGAAAGAGCTATTTTGGCGCTTGGTACCCGATAAAGCAACTCCTGCGACCAAATAATCTGAAGCCTCGATAACGGCCTTTTTTGCATTATCCTGACTGGCTGGTTATATCCACATACAGCTTGAGTTTTTGGCCGGGTTGCAGATATTTACCGACGCGATTCCAGCGTTTTATATCGGCAACTCTGATATTGAAACGGTCCGCTATGCGGTGCAAGGAATCGCCTTTGCGGACCGTGTAGCGCAACGCATGCAGTGCATTACTGGGGCGTGTCTGGTTAATGCTGACAGTCTGTGAGCGTTTGCCGTTGGTCCACACCACCAGCTTCTGGCCAACGCGTAGCGTGTCGATAGGTGCCATTGCGTTCCACTTGGCCAAAGCCCGGGTCGTGACGCCGTATCTTTTGGAAATACTCCACAGGCTCTGTCCGCTGCGTACGATATGAAATTGCTTGGTGCCCGAGCGATTTGTATTTTGTATGCTCGCGATGCGTGAATTCGCACTCAGCGTGTATGTATTCAAAGACTTGGTTGCGGTCGGGATCATCAGGAACTTACCGGCGCGAATATGGGTGCCGCGAATTTTGTTGACTTGCTTGATCAGCGTAACCGAGCTGCGATACTTGCGTGAGATTTCACTCAGCGTCTCACCGGTTTTTATTTTATGTCGCACCCAGTTGACGCGCTTTCCGGGAGGAACCTTCGCGACTTCGAGTCTGAAGCGATCCGCCTTGCCGCGCGGCAGTAATAACCGATGCGGGCCCTTGGGCGCCGTCGCCCAGCGATTGAAGGCGGGATTCAGTTGATAAAGCTGGTTAATCGATATATCGGCCAGATCGGCGGCCAAAGCAAGATCAATCTGTCCATCCAGTTCGACAATTTCGTAACTGACTTCATTGTTAATCGGTATCAGATCCAGCTGGTATTTGTGCGGATTGGCAAATAATTCTCTGAGGGCGAACATCTTCGGTACATAATCTCGGGTTTCCTTGCGTATTCGGGTCAAGTGCCAGAAATCCGTGGCGCGTTTGCGTTTTTTGTTGTACCGCACCGCGCTACGGATTTTACCCGGTCCGGCATTGTATGCCGCTAGCGCGAGTTCCCAGTCACCGTTGAACTGGCGCGCGAGACTGTCCAGGTAATTGATCGCAGCACGGGTTGATTCGATGATGTCGCGACGCCCGTCGTACCACCAGTTTTGCTTGAGACCGAGGAAGCGACCCGTGGATGGAATAATTTGCCACATTCCAGAGGCGCGGCCGTGCGAATAGGCAAAAGCCTGATAGGCAGATTCGACAATGGGCAGCAGCGCCAGTTCGGTCGGCAGGTTGCGCTGTTCCAGTTCGTCGAGCACAAACGGAAGTATTGGCCGCGCACGTTCCATGATGCGTTGCAGGTAGCCGGGATGATCGAGGTACCATTTAAGCTGGGCCCTCACCCGCCGGTTGTCGACTGCAACCAGTTGCATACCGCTTTGCAACCGAAACCAGGCGTTATGTTTTCTGCGGGTTGCCTGCAATGACGCCTCGATTGCGGCGACGACTTTTGCTTCGTCCTGGAGTTGTTGCCGCAGGATCAGTTCAGCCTGCTCAGCCTCAAACTCGATATTCAGCAACAGACTAGACATCGATTCGAGTGCCGCAGAGCCGGCGCCATTACGGGGTGCTATCGCGAGTTGCCCCTGCGCCGCGGCGGCTTGTGAAAAATCATCGAACAATTGATCTTGAGCGACACTGGCATCGGATCCCAGATCCAGGGTCACCGGAATGTCGATCGCGACAGTCGCCCGGTCTGCGCTACCGGATACATTACCCAGGTTGGCACAGCCCGGCAGCGTGAGCGCCATCAATGAAGCGGCAAGTACTTTCCAGGCCCCGTAGCGGGGCAATTGTTTGAGAAACATTAGTATCGGTCGGCCTTAATGGCTAGAATAGTTTAATTGTAACCCCGTATTTGTAACTTTCAAATGAGATTTTGGAGACAAACTACTGAAAGCAAAGGATTTGCCAGTATTGATGACTGGTATCTCGGTGAATCAGGTCAATTTCTGCTCGATGAACTGGAAGAAAGAATCAGTCCCATACTAGCGACTACATTCGGATATTATTCATTGCAGATCGGCTGTCCGGGCATTGCACAGCGACTGCAGGAAAGCTGTCGCATCAAACACCAATTCACGCTCGATGACCTGCGACTCCCGGCCAAGATACATGCCAATCCATCGATGCTGCCAATTGCCTCCGACAGCGTTGATCTGGTAGTTCTGATGCATCACCTATCCAATACCGGCGAACCGCACGCGGTGTTGCGGGAAGCATTCCGCATACTCATCCCCGAAGGCAAGCTGGTGATTATCGATTTCAATCCGACCTCGCTTTGGGGTTTGCGTAATTTCTTTCAATCCTGGTTGGAAAAGGTTCCCTTCAAAGGACATTTTTATACCGCTAGACGCATCGATGACTGGATGCGCTTGCTTGGATTCGATCAGTACCGTTGCTATCGCGTTGGCTATATGCCGCCTATCCAAAAACCATCGATTACGCGTCACTTGAATTGGCTGGAAAAGGGAACCCGCAACTGGCTGCCCGTATTGGGGGCGCTCAATCTATTGGTATACAGTAAGAATATCTCGCCCCTGACCCCGGTGCGGCATCGCTGGGTGACGCGCAAAATACTACCCGGCAAAATCGCCCGACCCAGCGTTGGCCGCGGCATGAAGTATGAGCCCTAGGAACACTAAAGTAGTCATGTATACCGACGGTGCCTGTCGCGGTAATCCGGGACCGGGCGGCTGGGGCGTAGTATTAAGCTATCAGGGCAAGCGCAAAACCCTGCGCGGTTATGCCGCCGATACCACCAATAATCGTATGGAGTTAACCGCGGTGATCGAAGGTTTACGCGCGCTAAACCGCGCCTGCATGATTGAAATTAACACCGATTCCAAATATGTCATGCAGGGCATAAACGAGTGGATCGCTAACTGGAAAAGCAATGGCTGGAAAACGGCGGCTCGGAAACCGGTAAAAAATTTCGACCTTTGGCGCCAGCTGGACGAGGAAGTGGCGAGCCATGACATACACTGGAAATGGGTTAAGGGTCATTCCGGTGTCGCAGGCAACGAGCTTGCCGATCAGCTGGCGAACGAAGCGATCGATGCGGAGACGTCGGCGTGAGGCAAATCGTACTGGATACTGAGACTACCGGGCTTGAGGTTAGCCTGGGGCATCGCATCATCGAAATCGGCTGCATCGAGCTGGTTAACCGCCGAGTCACCGGGAATCATTGGCATTACTATGTGAACCCCGACCGGGAAATCGACAGCGGCGCATTCGAAGTGCACGGAATCAGCAACGAATTCCTGCAGGACAAACAAGGTTTCGCCGAATTGGCCGACGATTTTCTGAGCTATGTCGGCGGCGCGGAACTGGTGATTCACAATGCAGCTTTCGATGTCGGTTTTCTCGACAATGAACTGGCCTTGCTGCAGCCGGCGGCAGCACCGCTGCGGGAATGCTGTACGGTTCTCGATACGCTGCATTTGGCGCGCCAAAAGCATCCCGGACAGAGGAACAACCTCGATGCGCTATGCAAGCGTTACGATATCGATAATAGTCACCGTAGTTTGCACGGCGCGCTGCTCGATGCGCGCATACTCGCCGACGTTTATCTGGCGATGACCGGCGGCCAGACCAGCCTCGGACTGGATGCCGAGCAGGGCGGATCGACTAATCACGAGCAGGTCGAGGTTCGGCGTATCGAATCCGGCCAGCCGCTGCTCCTGTGGCAGGCTGACGACAGCGCGCAGCAGGCAAACCGCGAATACATCGAATTCCTCGCCACTCAGCACGACGATCCCGCCTGGAAATAAGGCCGGCTTCAACCCTTAATTTATTACTCACCGGTTACTTGATTTCGGTCTTGTAACTGAACATATCGCTGCGACCCTTGGTGATTCGAAATTCTATTATTTCATTGTCGCGCGTATAGGTTTTGCGATGCAGTACCAGCACGGGCGTGTCCATTTCGGCTTGCAGTATGCGGGCGGTTTTGTTGGTAATCATTTCCGCGGTTAACGTCTCCTCGGCGCGCACCACCGGAACGTCGTATTTGTCCACCACCAATGCGTAAAACAAATCCGGGATGTGGATATCCTCGTTTTCGAGTCCGGGCAAGACATCCGCGCGCCAGCGTGAAAATTCAACCATGACGGGCTTGTTCTCGATAAAACCCACCCGCTCGATGTAAAGCAGGTCCGTGCTGTCGGGGACACCCATCTTGTGGCAGATGTCTACATTACCGGTTTCGATGTAACGTTGCGTCGTCTGCTTGTCGATACGAACGCTATCGCCTTCGATATCGCCGTAAGATACGTAGTTGAACAGGCTATTGTTGAAATCGATTCGCGAAACGTAGGTGCCCTTGCCTTGATGCCGGTATAACTTGTTTTCCCATACCAGGTTATCGATAGCTTTCTTTACCGTACCCTGGCTAACACCTAACAAACTGGCCAGTTGCGGTTCGGACGGAATTAAGTCGCCGGATATCAACTGTCCCGAGTCGATGAGCACGTTTATATGGTCTTCAACGACCCGATAAAGCGGTTTGGCGGCTTGAATCATATTTTCCCCAATAATTCGTTGACAAATTTCCCGGAATAAGCCAACATCTATCTCAATTAACTCATATATATGAGTTATATAATATAACTAAATAATAAATATAACACAAAAGCGGATTGAGGAGGCCAGGCGTTGGACTTTATCAACTATTTTGGCAATGTATTTACACCGTACCACCTGATGCTATTGCTCGGCGGCACTACGGCAGGATTGATACTAGGGGCATTACCCGGACTCAGCCCCACCATGGCGGTCGCGTTAATCATTCCTTTTACCTTTCATATGCAGCCCGATAGCGGGTTGATTTTACTCGGCGCCATGTATACCGCGACCGTAGCCGGGGGCGCGATTAGCGCCATCCTGGTCAATGTACCCGGTGCCCCGGCAAATATCGCCACCGCGTTGGACGGGCATGAAATGGCGCGCCAGGGCCGAGCTTCCGAAGCGCTTCACTATTGTTTTTTCAGTTCGTTTGTCGGTGGCATCTTCGGCATCCTAATCCTAATCTTTTTCACACCGCCGTTGGCTGAATTGGCACTAAAATTCGGACCCACGGAACTCTTCTGGATCGCCATTCTCGGCATTACTGTAATCGGGACCATCGGCAGCAAGTCGGTTTTGAAGGGTTTAATGGCAGGGTTGTTTGGACTGGCGATTTCAACCATTGGCGACAATCCCATGCTCGGTGAGCAACGTTTCGTTTATAGCGACCACCTGGAAAGCGGTATTCATATCGTCGCCGCGTTAATCGGCCTGTTTGCGTTACCGCAAATCCTCACCTTGCTGGAAGAATGTCGTAAAGGCAACCGGGGTTCCTTGTTTGCCTTGAGTCAATCGAGATGGTATCAGTCGATGGCTTATAATTTTCGCCGGGTCAAGGCATTGACGATCGGTTCCATCGTTGGCGCCATCGTTGGCGTTATACCCGGCGCCGGGGGCCAGAATACCCGGCGCCGGGGGCCAGATTGCAGGGCTTGTCGCCTATGACCAGGTGAAAAAAACCAGCGCCAACCCGCAGAATTTCGGTCAGGGAGAACCACAGGGAATCATCGCCGCCGAATCGGCAAACAACGCCATGGTAGGACCCTCGCTAGTACCCCTGCTAACCCTGAGTATTCCCGGCAGTCCCACTGCGGCGGTGCTATTGGGTGGATTGCTCATCCACGGCCTGTTTCCAGGTCCCGATCTGTTCACCATACATGGCGAAGTAATCTGGACCTTCATCGACTCGCTAATCGTCGCCCAGATATTCACATGCTGGTGATCGGTTTGTTTTTGAGCCGCCACAGCGGCTGGATTATGAAGGTACCGCCCAATTACATGGCGGCATCGATCCTGGTTTTGGCCGTATTCGGCACCTATAGCATCCAGTCGAGTTATTCGGATGTGATAATTATGATGGTGCTCGGCATCGCCATGTATTTCGGTAGTAAATTAGGTTTCAGCCCCGCTCCGGTGGTGCTCGGAATCATCCTCGGCCCGATTGCCGAGGACAATTTTCTGCAGGGCAAATTAATCGCCGAAGCCGGCGACGGCAGGTTTAATTATTTCTTCAGTGGCACTATCAATGTCGTGCTGATATTGGCCACCATCGTCGTGCTGATATTGGCCACCATCGGCTCGATCGCGTATAGCCTGTACGCCAGTCACAAGATGAAAAAGAGGGTGGCGCCATGATAAATCTGAAAAATATCGAACAGGCCTCGGCTGTATATGCCCTGATCGCGGCAAGCGTGTTCGCTTTCCTGTCGTTTTACGGTACCGATGCCGAAACCTACTTGTTTCCGCGCATCATCGCGGTGGTGCTCGCCTTGATGTCGGTCTCGCTATTAATCGCGAATTGGTCGACGACGAGCGGCAATCGCGCGGGCAGCGGTTATTTCGCCGAAGTCTGGCCGGGCAGCGCGACCGGTCTGGTTTTCCTGTTGGTGATGGAAGATCTCGGTTTTTACGTTAGTTCATTTTTTGCGTTTCTGGCCATTTTACTGCTTTACGGCGTGCGTCCGATCACCGACATCAAGGCCTTGGTCATGAAATCGAGCGCGGCCCTGGCATTCATGGCCATTTTGTATTTTCTATTCTGGAACGGGTTAAATGTCAGAACACCGACCGGAATTCTTTTTTAATTCATGGATTTGCAGCAAGTAAGGGAAGACTCAATATCTATTCTAAGAGAGGAGGAAGTAATGAAAACAACCAAACTCAAACAATCCAGCGCAATCTTGCTGGCGACGCTAAGCGGAGCGGTCTTGCTCGGCCTGTCCACCGTTTCCAGGGCGGAGTATCCGGATCGTCCGATAGGCGTCATGGTCGCCTACAATCCGGGTGGAGCTACCGATTTTCAGGCGCGCATCGCGACCCTGGTATCCGCCAAGGAAAAAGACGGGGGATTCATATCGGTCGGCCAACCAATTTATGTCATCAACAAGCCGGGTGCCGGAGGGCGTAAGGGTTGGAACTGGTTTGCCGACAAGGCCGCTAAAGACGGCTATATGTTGGCAGCCTACAACGTGCCGCATTTTATCGCGCAATCCATTGTTTTCGATACCAAATACAACGTCGACAACCTGGAGCCGGTAGGCAATTGGGGCGCGGACCCGGCGGTGTTAATCATCGGCAAGGATAGTCAATTCAATTCGGCCAAGGAACTTGTCGCCTACGCTAAAAATAATCCGGGTAAGGTAACCGTCAGCGGCGCCGGTAAGTTTGTCGGTCATCATATCGCCCATCTGCAATTTGAAAAAGCTGCAGGGATCGAGCTTAAATACGTCCCGGGAAAAGGCGGTGTCGGTGCGATGAAACTGGTCAAGGGGGGCCAGGTCAAGGCGGGTTTTAACAACCTGTCGGATGCCGCGCGTGCGGCTGCCGACATAAAAATCTTGGCGGTGGCGGATCTCGAACGTCACGAATTCCTGCCCGATGTCCCGACCTTTAAGGAACTCGGAATTCCGGTAGACAATTCCAGCGTCAACTTCCGCGGTCTGATGGTGCCAAAAGGCACTCCGCAGGCTGTAATCGATCATCTCGCTAAAACCGTGCCCGTCATGTTCCAGGACAAGAAAACCATCGGCAAGATGAAACAGACCAATTCACCGGTACGCATCATGTCTCGCGATGAAGTCATTTCGATGTGGAAAGAACGCCAGATAGCGTTAAGCGAGCTATTGAAAGAGTTGAAGTAAGTCATTTTAATCCTGGCGGGTCAGCGTTTCTGGCCCGCCGGCGGTACTCGAGGAGATTAGCTTGGTATTCCAGACGACACCCGAAGCGCGGGACAAGGTCGGCAACCTGATTGAGCGCGCCCGCAATGCGCAAAAATTATATGAGCGCTGCGACCAGCAGCAGGTCGACGAAGTTGTGATCGCGGTCGGCTGGGCAATCGTCAACGAAGGCAATAATCGGTTGTTGACCGAGATGGCGATCCGGGATACCGGAATCGGCAAATACGAAGATAAAATTCGTAAAAACCACCGCAAGACGATGGGCTTGTTGCGTGATCTCCAGGGCGCAAAGTCGGTCGGTGTCATTGCGGAGTATCCCGCCCAAGGCCTGATCGAAATCGCCCGTCCGGTTGGCGTCGTCGGCGCCGTCGTGCCTTCCACCAATCCCGTGGCGACCCCCTTTAACAAGGTCATTAATGCCCTCAAGGGGCGAAACGCCATCATTCTGGCGCCATCGCCGAAGGGACAGAATGTTTGCGCCCAGCTGGTTGAACTGATTCACGCCGAATTAAGCCGAGTGGGCGCACCGACTGAGCTGGTGCAGCACCTGGATTTGCCGGTCAATAAGATCGAAACCTACGAGTTGATGCGCCAGGTCGATCTGATTGTCGCGACGGGGTCGGGAAACAACGTACGCGCCTGCTATGAAAGCGGCACCCCTGCGGTTGGTGTCGGTGCCGGTAATGTACCGGTCATCGTCGACAGCGGGGCGGATCTTGCCGCCGCCGCAACCAAAATCCGCGCCTCCAAGACTTTCGACAATGCAACCAGTTGCTCTTCCGAAAACAGCCTCGTCATTCTCGACGCCGTTTATGACGATATGGTTGCGGCCTTACAGCGACAGGGCGGTCGGCTGCTGGATAGCGATGAAAAACGCCAGTTGCAGGCTGTGTTATGGGTCGACGGTCATCTAAGTCGCGATGCGATTGCGCAAACCGCGGGTCAGATCGCGCAAACCGCCGGACTGTCGCGCGACGCCAACGAACCGAGCATCCTGATGGTAGAAGAATCCGGTATTGGCGCCGACTATCCGTTTTCCGATGAAAAACTGAGTCCGGTACTTACCCTGTACCGCGCACGCGATTTCGATCATGCCTTTACCATCGTGGAGCAAATTCTCGATTTCAAAGGTAAGGGGCATTCGGTTGGGATACATACCGACAATGATGCTCATGTCATGCGTTTGGGACTCGAGATGCCAACCTGTCGGGTTATCGTCAACCAGGCGCATTGTTTCGCGACCGGCGGCAGTTTTGACAACGGCTTGCCGTTTTCGTTGTCTATGGGCTGCGGCTCCTGGGGCGGTAACAGCATTCCCGATAACATGAATTATCGTCACTTTCTTAATATTACCCGGATCGCGCGTACGATTCCCACCGTCGAACCCAGTGTTTCCGATATCTTCGGTGAATTCTGGCAACGGCATGATATCCGGTATTGCGCCGGGGATACTTGAATGGATACGGTAAGTTCAGTCGTCGATCGCAATGCCGCCAATCAACCCGACGCCGCGTTCCTGGTGGCGCCCGAAATCAACTACATACTCAGCTATAGCAGCCTGGGCGATTACGCCAAACAGGTTACGGCAAAACTGGATAGTCTCGGACTGGGTCCGGGAGAAAAGGTCGCATTCCTGATGAATAACGGTCTTTGGAGCGCAATCCTGTTTCTCGGCACGATGTATGGCGGGCGAACCATTTTACCTTTGAATGCGGTTAGCGGAGAAGCCAACCTGGAGTATGTGATCAACCACTCCGACGCTAAAGTGTTGTTCATCGAAGAGGAATTCATGCATAAATTTGCGCGGCTGCTGGAAAAGATCCCCGCCTCCGTGCTTGTGATTAAAACTTCACGGGACGCGGGTCCCCAGTGGCCGCAAGGTGCTGCTTCGAATACGCTACCGCAGATATATCCGGAAGCCGATGACGAAGCCTTACTCATTTATACATCGGGTACGACGGGTCGCCCCAAGGGGGTTGTGCTAACGCATCGGTCGGTTATTGCAGGCGGCGAAAACACCGCTGTCGCGCACAGTTTGAGCGCGGATGACCGCGCGCTATGCGTTTTGCAGTTGTATCACATCAACGGTGAAATGGTAACCTTGATGGGGCCGCTGGTCAGTGGCGGTAGCGTGGTAATGCCGACCCGATTTAGCGCTAGCGAGTTTTGGGGATTGATCGACGACTGGGATTGCAGCTGGTTCAGCGTGGTGCCGACTATCATCGCGTATTTGCTGGAACAGGCCGAACGCCTGAAGCAGTCCCCGTTCGATGCCAAGCAGCGACCGCGGCTTCGTTTCGGACGCTCGGCATCTGCTCCGCTATCACCCGACATGCATCGCCAGTTCGAACAGCAGTTTGCGGTTCCGATCGTGGAAACCATGGGGCTTACCGAAACGGCCGCGCAGATTCTTTCCAATCCGATGCCACCGGCCAGACCAAAGTATGGCTCCCCGGGCATCGCCATTGGCAACGAAGCGAAAATCGTCAACAAAAAAGGAACAGAACAGCCACGCGGCAAACCCGGTGAATTGATGATTCGTGGCGACAATGTGATGAAGGGTTACTATAAAAACCCGGAGGCGACGCAAGCTGCCCTGACCGATGAGGGTTGGTTGCATACGGGTGATCTCGCCTACCAGGACGCGAACGGCTATTTTTTTATTACCGGCAGGTTGAAGGAAATTATCATCAAGGGCGGTGAGAATATTGCCCCGCGCGAAATCGACGAGACCCTATACCTGCATCAAGCCGTCCTCGAAGCGGCAGCCTTTGCGGTCGAGGACAAAGCCTACGGTCAGGAGATTTTCGCCTGTGTTGCACTAAAACCCGGCTGTTCCTGCAGCGCCGAGGAATTGCGCGAGTTTTGTATCGACAAGCTGGGAAAGTTCAAGTCGCCGCGTGAGATTTCCTTTATGCAAGAATTACCCAAAGGTCCATCGGGCAAAATCCAGCGACGAATTCTGTCGGAAGCGGCACAAAACCCGGCTTCAGACTGAGAAAAATCCCTAACGCATCCACCCAGGCCGATTATGCGGCGGTCTGGAGTCACAGTTTCACGGAGCGAGCCTAGGAATAGAGACCTTCGATTTGCATCTCGAATATTCACAACGCTTGCCTGGAACAGCGTAATAGTGACGTGGTCAAGCTTTTTGATACACCCCAGTTAAGCGGCATCCTTCATTTCCAGACATTGTTTTTCATAATCGTTCGGGCTGACATAACTCAGCGTCGAATGTAATCGATATGGGTAGGAGTGTTAGAAATTTTGTGTCAATTCTTTAATGTGCAGCATAATGCTGTTAGGAGAATTGATAATGACAGACAAATTCGATTTTAATAAAGCCCTGAAGGCGATTCAGTCTGGGCAAGC
>Ga0126326_1000431_pt1 | contig 12662 bp, 12 predicted proteins | sample InaspJWI67metaG_FD_94485 | JGI IMG/M metagenome (GOLD analysis project Ga0126326, IMG submission 94485) | Marine gutless worms symbiont microbial communities from Oahu, Hawaii - Inanidrilus sp. 1 OAHU.JWI-67 metaG | ecosystem: Host-associated > Annelida > Digestive system > Unclassified | place... | reverse complement strand
TCGACTTCACCATCCGCAACGCCTGGCAGAAGTAATTAGAGGAGTTAAATTTGTCAATGGTGTCGAAGAAAAACGGATTGCCGCCTAATTTCTTCATACACAACTATTGACTATATCTCTTCAGAACTCAATCCAATCTTAGATGGCTTTTACCGATATGGCGGATCAGCTTCGTTTATGGTTATCAAATTCGGACTTACCCTCCCAGGTATTGTCATTCTTTTATTGCACATAAAGGCTCGACTGGCTCAAATTGGGTTGAAAATGCTGGTGGTCATATATTCAGTTCTGATCTTATATCAATTAATACCTCTGTTGTTCGGCGGGTTAAGGCCCATCTGATAATCCATAGTCTAAGTCCGACATTCACTTGAGGGATCAGGGACATTAGATTATAAGTTTCATATTGCCATTACGTATTACAAATAATCTCGAATTTGAAATATTGGCAAGTAACCACAGGCAAAAGAAGACACCATTTTTTTGTGTCTATCTCAATATATCTGATATTTTTAATCCGGTGCTAAAACCACAACATATCGATTTCAACGAAAAAAGGATAAGATCTTGATAAATAAAAGAATATTAATGATCAACGGTTCAGCAAGGGTCAATGGGAATACAGATATTATACTCAGCAAATTAATTACATCTGCTTTACAGACTGATGTCCAGATCAAGCAAATTGATGTCAGGAAGAAAAAAATTAATGACTGTATCGGTTGTTACCACTGCAAGGATAATACGGCATGTTCAATTAAAGATGATATGGTGGAAGTTTACGAGGAAATAAATAGATCTGCGTTGATTATCTTTGCATCTCCCGTCTATTGGTGGGGGGTCACAGGCATCATGAAAGTATTGATCGACCGTCTTTACCTTTATTATTCAGATTTGAATAAACCATGCATTAAGGGAAAGAAAGCCATCATTATATCTCCAATGGATATGAACAGTGATATTTACAAAATCAAAATTTTCTTGGATTTTTATAAGATTATTTTTGACAACCTGAAAATGAACCTGGTTGATACTTGTTTGTTCGGAAATGTTAATGAAAAGGGTGCGATTCAAAAAAATACAGAATACTTAAATAAAATTGATCGGTTGGGAAAAACGCTTTCTGATCGGCTAATGTAACGTTATAAAGGCGTTCGCAGATCTCGGCAGGTTGGAAAACCGTCATCGGAATATGCTCGCTATACCATATATTGCGGTTGCAAAGTTATTGCCAAAACCTGGTACACCTCCAACCGATCAACAGAATGAGCGAATTGGCACTATCTGCTATAAACCAAAATTTTTTGAAATCCCAAAAAACTTTGATATTCAAACGGTATCACATATTAAGAAGATGCGATCTTGCCCGTTGCTTCACCCTCACTGCACCAGCTGTCTGGCATCGGTTCGTCCAATTTGGCTTCCAGCGCATCATAGGCTAATTTTAGGCACAGTAAATTAAAGTGAAGGGGATCCTTCGGTGTCGATACGAACCCTGCCTCTCGAGAACCGCCCTTCGAAAGACTAGTTGGTGGATTGAGCGACGGGTGGAGAGGTCAGCGCAGAAGTCGCTCCTTCCCGAACGAGGCCACCTCGTCGGGGTGTCGGATGATGTTCGGGTCCTCACGCACTAACATCGCGAGCGCCTCAAGCGCCACATCTTCCACCAAAAGCCTCCGACCGAATGCGTTGTTGTGGAAATCCATTGCCCGTTAGTTCGGCGTATTGACCGGTCTCATCTCCTGAGCCCGGTCACCAACGTAGCGAATTCCGGGCCGAAATGCTGCGTCAAGAGAAAGCTCCAGGTGATATGGCGGTGAGCGTCGCGCAGCCACTCATCGTGCGGCTCGTGTTGTCTGGCCAGGTCGAGAGCTTTGTCGGTCACCAGCATGATCACAGGCGCCCGTAGTGGATAGTAAGAGACAATCTTTACCTGTTCGGGTGCCAACCCCATTCCTTTTCGATCCGATAACTCCTGTATATCGGACATGCGAAAACGGAGGCGAAAGCGAGGTTTTGAGACTTGTGGATGCTGATTCATCACTAAGCAGTTTTACCTTGTTCGTTGAGTCCAATAAAAGATGGAAATTGAAACATATATGTCAGCCATCAGGAATCGGTCAATTAAAAATAACCTCTATCGAAATTCGAGCTTATTTCCGGCACAGAAAATGAAAATTAAAAGGATCATCCGGTATCGGCACGACTTCTATCCGCTGAAAACCGGCTTTGCCCAACATCTCAATTGCTTTTTCACGCCCCCACATCATCCCCAGCCCGCTGCCGCCGTCTATCAGGCCGACCGGCATACAGTGCATCAAGCTGACGGTGTATAAAAACGGCCCCATGGGGTGGTCCAGGTTGTCGGCAAGGTTGCTTTCCGCGGCAATATCCACCATGGAGAAAATGCCGTCGGGTTTTAAGAGAGAATAAACGCCCTTGAGGGCTTGAAGCGGTCGGGTTTGATCATGGATGGCATCAAAGGCCGTAACGTAATCAAATGCTTCTTTCAGGCTTCGATCATTTTCGAGGGTGGCGGCATCTGTTTGAACAAATTTCAGATTGGGGATCGATTGTTTTTTGGCTTCCGAGCGGGCTTTTTTAAGGGCATCTTGGTCAATGTCGATGCCGACAAATTCGCTTTGCGGAAATGCGGCCGCCATGAGGACCGTCGCAATGCCCTCCCCGCAGCCTAGATCGCACACCCGGATCCCCGATTGCATTTGGCGGATGATTTCTCCGTCGTCAACTGAGGGTAAAAATTTCTCCACCAGGACCTGTTGGTGTTTGGCGTTGGCCAGTTGGGTCATAAACGTCTGAAAACGGGGGTAGTGATCATAACTGACGCCCGCTCCTGTGGAAAATCCCTGAACCACGGGTTCAAGGGCGCAGGTCGTCAGCAGCGGAATCTCCTGGGTGTAAACACCCAGGTTCGCGTTGCCGGACCGCCGGGTCAACAGATCCGCGTGGGCTTTGGGCAGGAAAAAGCGGCTTTGTGCCTCATCGTCCTGCGACAGCTCGACAATTCCGCCGGTGGCCATCACACCCAGCCACTCTCTGATGTAGCGTGAATTCAAACCGGCCTTCTCCGCTATAGCAGTGACTGTTTGAGGCGTTTCGAACATGTCCATTACATCGAACAGCCCTGTGCGATAGCCGACGGACATGGCAAGGTTTAGGGCGCCGAAGTTCAGGATGTCGGTCATTGTTTGGCCAAAATCTTTTTTATTTCCGGTTGATTCGGCGTTCATAAAAAACTCCTGATCGCTTGGAATTACAATCTATATTGAAAGCAATGTAAACAGATTTAGGTCCTATTTATTGAAATCACATCATGTTTGCGATGGATTTATCTAATAGAATATCTTCGCCACCAAGACTCCAAGATGCGAAGTTTTATAATAATAAACACTATTTTTTATGTCTTGGTGTCTTCGTGGCTATTCATTCTGGTTTTTCGTGTTGGGGTTATACTGTTGATCCCTGACGGTCAAGACAGTATTGAATCCTGATTCCGATTCAAATCGCCGCTAATCAGATGTCACCACCCAGCATCAAAGTAACACAATTTTTGTTTCCCGACATGCCAAATATTGTCACTTTATATTGCCTGAACCAGTGCCCTTTACCATAACCATCCGTAATTATAACCCATAATAATATTAAGAGGGTTGGTACAATTTTTGCATCTTAACCACTTAATATTGTGTATAAAATTTAAAATGCTTGATTCAGGTATCTTGATTGGAGGTAGCATGATTATCGTATGCTCCCAATGCAATGTCACCTACAAAATATCGGACAAAAAGATCTCCTCAAAAGAGGCGGTTGCCACATGTAATAATTGCGGTGTCCGCATTGCAGTCAAGCCGGATTCGCCTCCAGATGTGCCGGCAAACCTGGAGATCGACTATAACTATGGGCCTCCGTCGGCCGGCAAACCCATTCATTCTCAGAGTGCAACAACTCACCCTGGAACACTTGTAAATGATTATCCGGAGGTCGGCGATTACACTCCAAAATATTATTCTTTTGGAGATATCTTTAAATTAAATAAAAGCGGCGGATTTAAAAGTCGACACAACAAATTTAAACTAAAACTCCTGAGCGCCGTTAAAGAAGTTCTGGAGAAAATGTTGGTTAAAAACGAAAGAGTACTGCAAATTGCTGCCGGCACGGCCTATTACCCGGCCGAGATATTTTTTGGAAACGGCTGGCTCACCATGCTCTACAACCGATATGTGATTATCGGCACGAATCAGCGCCTGTTGATGATAAACGTCAATCACCGCATGAAACGGCCGACACACTACATATTCCAATTGCTGTACACGGAGATCCGGAAGATCGGTCGGGGCTTATTGGGTACCAAACTGATATTATACCGCAAAAATAAAGGCAAGCGTCGCGTATTTACAAGTCTCAAGCGTTTTATGTCACGCGAAATTACTCAGTTTTTGACCGAGCGCATCGAGTCAGTGAAAAAACTAAGGATACCGGATGAATCCCTCGAGCATATTTGCCCGGCCTGCTATGTTCCGCTGAAAAAAGGCCTTTCCGCCTGCACGAGCTGCAACGCTGTGTTCAAAAGCCCTAAAAAAGCAATGCTGAGATCATTGATCATGCCGGGCTGGGGGGACATATACCTGGGTCACGGAGTCCTGGGAGCCCTTGAGCTGCTGAGTGGCTGTTTTATCTGGCTGCTTGTTCTCAGTTGCCTGCTTTCGGGGTTCGCTGAAGACCTGGTAGCGGGAGCGATGATTCTGGTCTTGTTTAACGGTATGGACTGCCTGCTAACTTATTACATGGCCGGAAAAGGTTCCAGTTTGGAGAAAAAACAATCGTCCTCGCCGATGCAGACGCAGCTTGCACCTAATTCCACCACACAATCCAACCTGAATTATGCTCGTACCGCAGAGGCACCAAACGCAGCTAAAGCAATGGCACGGTAGACAGAGGGTACTGAAATATCGTATTTTTCCTTTGCCGAACTGTGTCCTTGCCCGCCCGTCCTTTGTATGGCAGGTGGATCTGCGGTGAATAATTATTTCGAAAATGCGTCTCTGTAATTTCGAATTAGCGTGCTATGTTAGCCGTCGCGGCTATTTTTCAAAAATAAAGAGCAAATAAAAGTCGCCGTCAGCATCGTGGCGCCGGAGGCGGTAAAGCCGGAATAAAATCCAAATTGATCAATCACATAGCCGACCACCGGCGTCAGGACACCACCGCCCTCGATGACACTGAAGAAGTAAATGCCCAGAATGGTCGAGCGAAGATGTTCCGGGGAATGACTGACGATAAAAGCTTCTGCGATGGGCATGCGCATGAACAAAAAAATGCCGATCACAAGCAGCAGGGCGGCGAAACCGATGCCGAAAGGCACGAAATTCAGCGAGTAGATAACCGGCCCCATGATATAACACATCGCCATTATCATTCTCACTCTTCCGATACGATCTGAAAGCGAACCCCCTAAAGGACCTGCCCAAAGTCCGGCTGAATATATGACAGCCACAAAGACGGCTGCGGTTTGTTTGCCGACGCCAAAGTGGTCGACCATGAAAAGCGGTATGAATGCGATGATGGCGGATATTATCGCAGCGGTAAAGGTGCTCAAGATGATGAAAGCAATCAGGCGGCGCCATTTTATCTGAGATCCCGCTTTTTCACCCAGGTCGCTGACCGGCCTGGGTTTTTGTGCTTGCCTGTTTTCCAGTCGACCCAATACTATATAGAAAAGGATTCCGAAAACCATAGTGGGCACGGCGAGTCCGATGTATGTTCCTCTCCAACCCCAAGCAGTGGCGATGGCCACCCCGATGAGCGGGGCTACAAAGTGGCTGGCGCTGCCGCCAATGATATGATATCCCAGAGCCCGGCCCAGGTTTTTCTTGGCCACCGACATTGAAATGAGGGGAGTGGCGGCTGGATGATATCCACCGCCGGTCAATCCCAGCAGTCCAAGTGCGATAATAATCACCATGAAAGTCTGAGACAGGCCGACGAAGAACCCGGCCAGCGCAACCCCGGAAATTCCGATGGTTATAACTGCGCGAGCGCTGATACGATCCGCAAGCCAACCCGCCGGCAGTTGGCCGATGCCATAGGCCAAAGAAAAAGCCGAGACCACCATCCCGGACTGCGTGTAATCAAGGACAAAATCATTTCGGATGAAAGGCAGAAGCGGGACGGTCAGCGACGTTAAAATGTGATGACTGAAGTGGGCCAGTACGAAGAGTGGTACCAGCCCCGTAAACAAGGATTTAAAATCAAGTTGATTAATTTTTTTAAAGGGCTCTTCCAATTTCTTAATCTTTTTAGTAACAGATTACTGTTAAATGAGTATTTCGGCCGGGGCTCTATCATTCCGATCCGCTTGTTTACAGCGGCTATTTTCTTTATGCAATAGATATCTTTGAATAGTCGGAAATAAAACATAACCCAAGTCGTAACCGATCAGCCACAAAGACACCAAGCAACAAAAAAAAGATACTAATTTCAAAACAATAAAAGAGGACCGGCATGAAACAAATTCGGATACACGGCAGAGGCGGACAGGGTTCATTGGTGCTGGCCCAGTTTATGGCAATTGCAGCCCTGGAGGACGGCAAATACGGGCAGGCATTCCCATTTTTGGGCGGCGGCGGTGAGCGCAGGGGTAAACCGATCATGGCATTTTGTCGCCTCAGCGATAATCCTATCCGGGTCCGCAGCCACGTTCACGAACCTGACTATGTCATCGTGCAGGATGCCACGATCCTCAGTGAAGTGGGAGTCGAGCAGGGACTCAAGCCCGGCGGCGCGCTGTTGATCAACACGGATAAAGATGTCCATTCATTGGGGCTTAAACACCAAAACGCTTACACCATCTCAGCCGATGATCTGGCCCGGCGGATTCTGGGGCGACCCATCATCAACACGGCTTTGCTGGGCACATTCGCAGGCTTGAGCAATGAGCTGTCCCTGGAGGCCGTATTGAAAGCGGTTCGAAGTAAGTTTCCCGGTGAACTCGGTGATAAGAACGCTCTGGTCGTGGAAGAAAGCTATCACGCGTTTGTCAAGGAGATGTCATGAAAATTACACCAGGCGCCGTCGTCAAAGGCGGCAGCTCATTAAATTACAAAACCGGAAATTGGCGAGACCAACGTCCTGTCATTGATCAGGAGTTATGCAAAAAATGCGCAATCTGCAAAGATGTGTGTCCGGATGATTCCGTGAAGGTCAAAGATGATCAATACGAAATCGATTACGATTTTTGCAAGGGTTGTGGTATCTGCGCACATGAATGCACGTCGGATGCCATCAAAATGGTAGCGGAGGAGAAATAAGCGATGCAGAACATTCAAGTTGTGGAAGGCTCCGAAGCGGTTGCCCTGGCAGTGAAGGCCTGCCGGCCGCAAGTTATTTCGTCGTATCCCATCAGCCCCCAGACGAATATTGTCGAGGCGCTGGCTCGGATGGCCGCTGATGGTGACATTACAGCCCAATACGTAAGAGCGGAGTCGGAATTCTCAGCCGCCAGCGTGCTTGCGGGCGCTTCGGCCGCCGGGAGTCGAAGCTATACGGCGTCCTCGTCCCAAGGCCTGCTGCTGATGACCGAGGTGCTGTATGCCAGCGCGGGGATGCGACTGCCGTTTGTAATTACCGGCGTAAACCGCTCGATTTCGGCTCCCATCAATATTCAGGTCGATCACCAGGATAGTATGTCTTTAAGGGACGCGGGACTGATACAGTTTTACGTAGAAAGCTGCCAGGAGGCCTATGATCTTCATCTGGCGGCCTTCAAAATTGCCGAAGACCCGAAGATCATGCTCCCGGTTATGGTGTGTATGGACGGCTGGGTACTGACGCATTCTTATGAACGGGTGGCGTTCGTAGAACAGGCAGCAGTGGATAAATATCTTCCGCCGTTTAAACCGGAACATTATTTGAATCCAGAAGATCCCAAAACCTGGGGTTCTTATGCCGAATCGGATGTTATGATGGAGTTTAAGTATGCCATCCACAAAGCCATGGTGGAGGGAAAACCGCGCATAAAAAAGATCCTGGATGAAGTTTCGGAATTGACCGGCCGCGACAACAGCGGATTGATCGAATCCTATCGCACCGGCGATGCGGATGTCATTCTGGTGGCCCTGGGTTCTGTCGCGGGTACGGTCAAAGACGCGGTGGACGATCTGCAATCTGCCGGCCGGAAGGTCGGATTGATAAAGATCCGGTGCCACCGGCCGTTTCCCCACGAGGAGATTCTGGAGACCGTGAAGGGTGCCAAAGTTGTGGCTGTCATGGATGCCAGCTTTTCCATGGGCAGCGAAGGCGCCGTCGGATTGGATCTGAAGGCCAAACTCTTTGGCAGACCGGACGCCCCCATGGTGATTGATTTCATCGCAGGCCTTGGCGGTCGGGAGATCAATGCCGACACCATCGGCCGGCTGGTGGATCGGGCCGAGGCGCTCCATCGATCCGGAAGGGTGCCGGTGGAATCCGAATGGGTGGATCTGAATCCAACTATTTTACCGTAACCCTGACGTTGCAACATTGGGGATAATATCGGGAGTGCGAGATGACTGCAAAAAAAGATACCAATCAGGAGTCCTTGTTCGTTTCCGGCCACAGAGCTTGCCATGGATGCGGAATGGCTGTGGCGGTGCGACACATATTGGAGGCAACCGGTGAAAACGTGATCGTGGTTTCACCCACCGGATGCCTGGAGACTTTTACCTCTCCATACGGATTTTCCCCCTGGCGGGTGCCGTGGATGCACCACGTGTTTGAAAACGCCCCGGCGGTGGCCACCGGTGTATGCGCTGCTTTGAAGGCCCAGGGGCGCCAGGCCACCAGGGTGGTTGCGATCGGGGGGGACGGCGGAACTTTTGATATCGGTTTCGGTGCCTTGTCCGGAATGCTCGAGCGCGGCGATGACATTCTGTATATCTGTGTGGACAATGGCGCTTACATGAATACCGGCGGTCAGCGCAGTGGTGCCACCCCCGTTCGGGCGGCCACCACGACGGATCCGGCCGGCCGCCAATCCATGGGTAAAGCCGAAATGAAAAAGGATCTTCCGGAGATTATCGCCGCCCACGGTATTGGATATGTTGCCACCGCTTCGGTCGCCTATTTGCGGGATTTGAAGAAAAAAGTCAAAAAAGCCATGAAGCTTCACGGTCCGCGCTACATCCAGATCGAAACGCCGTGTCCTTCCGTATGGAGCTTCCCCTCGCATTTAACATTTGAGATCGGAAGATTGGGTGTCAAATGCGGGCTTGTTCCATTGTTTGAAAAGGAAAACGGAGTAATCACCGCTGTGCGTAAGATAAAAAAGAAAGCCTCTGTGGAAGAATATCTGAAAGGGCAAAAGCGCTACCGACATCTTTTCACCGATAGCCAGGGACAGGAGGAACTGCAGAAACTGCAGGCCATTGCGGACAGAAATATCGAGAAGTATGGATTGGGGGGTTGAGGAATTGGGGGATTGAGGGATTTAGGGATTTAGGAATTGAGAACTTAATTGTGGAATACTTCCAATTTTAAATCCCTAATTACCTGAATTCCTCAATTCCTCAATTGATTTTTAACTCTTTCTTTGCGGGGTACATATGAAAATAACCGGGATAAAGACCTATGTTCTGCAACAATTGATCGATGGCCAATCCTTCGGCTGGTCACAGCGGGTGACGAACGGGCGCCAGGCTATTATTTGTGAGATTTCAACCGATGAAGATATCCAGGGAGTGGGGGAGGCCTTTTACTTTGGCGGGCCTGCGAAAATAGCCGCCGACATCATAACCGATGTATACGGACCGCTGCTCATGGATAAAGACCCCTTTGACACAAACGTTATCTGGGACTTTCTGTATAATTGGACGCGGGACCAGGGGATGAAAGGGGTTACTATCTCTGCCCTGAGTGCGATCGATATCGCGCTTTGGGATATCAAGGGTAAAGCGTTGGGACTGCCTGTATTTAAATTGCTCGGGGGCGCTTATCGCAATAAGGCCCGTGCCTACGCCACTGGTTTGTATGAGCCTCAAAACGTACCTGATGTGATCCAGGCCCTGATAAATGAAGCGCTTGGCTATAAAAAAGAGGGCTTCAGGGGTATGAAGCTCAAGGTGGGATATGGAATTGACAAAGATGTCGGTTACGTTCAGGCCATACGCGAGGCTATCGGTGAAGACATATACCTGATGGTTGACGCGAATCATGCCTACAATTCATCAGAGGCGATTGAACTGGCCCGCAAAATTGAACCATTCGATATTCACTGGTTCGAAGAACCCGTCCCCCCGGAGGATTTGGATGGTTACCGTGAAGTCAGAGAAAAATCGAATATCCTCATTGCCGGAGGGGAATGTGAATACACCCGCTATGGGTTTCGCAATCTTATCAATCTGCGCGCCGTGGATATTCTTCAGCCGGACCTTTGTGCTGCCGGCGGGTTTAACGAGATGATGAAGATCACAGCCATGGCCAGTGCCGCGAATATTCCGCTGATACCGCATGTTTGGGGGACGAATGTCGGGCTGGCCGCTTCTTTGCAGTTTTTTGCCTGCTTGCCCCATTTCCCTGAACGCCGCTTTCCGGCTGAACCATTTTTTGAATACGACCGTTCCCCGCACCCGTTTCGGGAAGAGGTTACTCTTGAAAAATTTGTGTTGAAAGACGGCTTTCTGGAAATACCGGACAGACCCGGACTGGGTGTAAGCCTGGATTCTAAATATCTGGAAAAGCATGCGTTGTGAATAGATCAGCCACAGACACACACAGACATACACAGACAATTCCTATCGCGATTTCTTGTACAGCGATAGCGCACATGAAAAGCTATTGATTAATGCTACGTTCTATATGCTCAAGGGGTACATCCTATTGTTATTCTATCAAATATGACAACCTATTAACCGCAGCGGCGCCAGGCTTCGCTAAAGCTACGATCCGGCAAGCAAAAGGCGCAGTCAGATTAGGGCGGGTTTTCATTTGCCGCTGAGACCCGTCTTCGCAAGAAGCTTCGCCGCGCCAACCGCCGGCAGATGAAAACCATCATGCCTTCGGCATTTGAAACACATTTTATTTCTGCCCGTAACGGCTTGAGTTAATTCCTTTTTGCAGTTGTTTACATCCCGCTGCTCTTTAGCGGGGCTCAGCGAAAAGGAATAATAAAACTCCTCTGCGAACTCTGCGGCTCGAATGAGCGGCTTGTCGGGTCGTAGCTCGCAGAGCGAAGCCTGAAGCGAATGGGCGGTGAATCTAACCTTATGAATAATTGCCTACGCTCTTTTACCTCACCAAAGGAGGAGATCCATGAGCAGCCGAACAACCTGGCAAAAACGCATTGCTGACCTAACAGAACGCTCCTGGCCGGTGGCGGACATTCGAGCCCGTCTGCAAAATCTGCAGCAAAACGGTTTTGGTACCGAAGATTCGGACTGGCAAGCGATGCAAGCCAACCGTGAAGATGTGCTTGACCGGGTGCAACTTCGCGCCGAGGAGTACGAATACATGACCCACAGCTGCGCCAAGGGATCGGCCCTGGCCCTGATGCAAGCCTTCGGCTTAGGCAACTGGACCATGATTCGGGCCATGTCACCTTTTCCAGGCTTCGGCATGACCGGCGGCATCTGTGGCGGGGTAACCGGCAGCCTGGTTGCGTTGGGGCTCTTTATCGGCAGTGATGATCCCGAAGATTACGAGGGCACCGGACGAACCATGACCGCGGCCCGGGAATTCATCGCCCGCTTCAAGGAAGAGCTGGGTACCATAAGTTGTCCTGAGCTGCAGGAAGATGTCATCTTCGGGCGATACATGGATCCCCGCGCCAGCCAGGAGAACTTTGCAGCTTTTCAAAAAGCCCAGGGTTACGAAAAGTGCGCCCTGCCGCCCGGGGTGGGGGCGCGTTTGGCCGCGGAGGTGATGCTGGCCAGTGGCGGTCCGCAATGAAATGAGGGTTCCCTCGCGGCACCTGTGCAGCGCTGCCAGCAATGACGTTGATCGTGTCTGCGGCCGAAACGAAACGGCCAGATCGAGAAATTGTGAAATTGTTCGTCGAGGCTTGTCCGCACTGGTCGTTCGCGGAAGTCGTTGGGGGCGGTCATATGGCGCCTCTATTTCAGCCGGATTTGGTCAATCCGATAATTCGCGAATTTCTGTACAAACAAGGGGTCAAACCTTGATTATTGATTATATCAATTTGCCGCTAATCAGTGTCAGCAAATCCGATTGTATTAAAAAGAACGGCCATCGCAGTTAGATCGGCAGCAGATATAATCAATAATCAAGGTTTGACCCCTTGTCATGGCTCAGTTCAACGGTCCATCTTATGGTATTCCCGGTTTGGCATCATGTCTAGGCCGTGAGCCATACGGTTGGAGTAGTTAAAAAAGGCGGCAACATCACAGATGTCGAAGATATCCTGATCGGAAAATCCGGCATTGCGCAAATCCTGGCGATCTTCTTCAGAAATATCGTGAGGTGTCAAGGTGAGCTTCCAGGCGAAATCAAGCATTGCGCGGTGACGCTTACTAAGTTCGGCAACTTTATAGTGAGATATAGTCAATAGTTGTGTATGAAGAAATTAGGCGGCAATCCGTTTTTCTTCGACACCATTGACAAATTTAACTCCTCTAATTACTTCTGCCAGGCGTTGCGGATGGTGAAGTCGA
>Ga0126326_1000430_pt1 | contig 12726 bp, 2 predicted proteins | sample InaspJWI67metaG_FD_94485 | JGI IMG/M metagenome (GOLD analysis project Ga0126326, IMG submission 94485) | Marine gutless worms symbiont microbial communities from Oahu, Hawaii - Inanidrilus sp. 1 OAHU.JWI-67 metaG | ecosystem: Host-associated > Annelida > Digestive system > Unclassified | place... | reverse complement strand
TGTCGGTATCGGCCCCGCCGTTGACCACAATGCTCGGGTTGTCGGTGCCTGTCAGCTGTAAATTTACATTCTCGGCGCTTTCTACAATGGCATCATTGCTGACCGTGACATCGACGAAGGCCGTGGTACTGCCAGCGGCAATGGTCACCGAGCCGCTCAGCAGGCTATAATCCGTGCCATTGGCGGCACTGCCGGTGATGGAGTAACTGACGAAGGTATCGGTGGCCGAGGTGGTGGTTTGCGTGACCGTGAACTGGCCGTGGGTGGCCGGCTCCGAAGCAGCGGCAACATTGGCGGCAATGCTCACTTGCGCGCTGTCATCATCGGCGATGGTCACCGTGTCGGTATCGGCCCCAGCATTGACCGCAATGCTCGGGTTGTCGGTGCCGGTCAGCTGCAGGATCACCGTCTCAGCGCTTTCTACAATGCCATCGTTGCTGACCGTTACATCGATGAAGGCCGTAGTGCTGCCGGCCGCAATGGTAACCGAGCCGCTCAACAGGCTGTAATCCGCACCGTTGGCGGCACTTCCGGTGATCGAATAACTGACCACGGTGTCGCTGGCCGAGGTCGCACTCTGGGTGATGGAGAACTGGCCGTTGGTGGCCGGCTCCGAGGCGGCGGCAACATTGGCGGCAATGCTCACCTGCGCGCTGTCATCATCGGTAATCGTGGCCTGATGGGTCGCCTGGGCGCCCAACACCGACGGGCCGGTAACGTTTTGCAGCTGCAGGTTGACGGCCTCATTGCCCTCAACCAATATGTCGGTCAACACGCTGACGGTCACGGTCTGCGTGGCACCGTCGCCGGAGCCGACCGGGAACGTGGCGGTTTGTGTACCAAAAGCCGTAAAGTCCACGGCGCTGGTGGCCGTTCCCGTGACGGCATCGACAGCATCCACCGTCACCGCACTGGCCAGGGTGCCTCCACCCGGGATCGACAGCGTGACGGTTATTGTATGAGCGGCAGCGCTTTCATCGGCGGTGGCGCTGGCGGCGGTGGCAAAAGCCACCGTGGTCCCGTCGTCGTCGGTGATCGTGGCCTGATGAATCGTCTGCGCACCGGTCGTGGCCGGACCGGTCACGTTTTGCAGCTGCAGATACACCGTCTCGTTGCCTTCAACCGTCGGATCGGCCAGCACGCTAAATGTCACCGTCTGAGTGGCACCGTCGGCCGAGCCGGCCGCAAAGGTGGCCGTTTGCGTGCCAAAGGCCGTGTCGTCCGCAGCGCTGGTAGCCGTGCCCGTGCCGTTATCCACGGCATCTACTGTGACTGCATTGGCCAGGGTGCCGCCGCCGGGGATCGACAGCACCACTGTCACCGTATGTCCTGTTGCGTTCTCATCGGCTGTTGCGCTGCCGGCAGCCGCAAAGGCTACCGTGGCGCTTTCATCGTCGGTAATTGTTGCCTGGTGGCTGGTCTGGGCCCCGAGCCCGGCCTGCGTGCCCGTGACGTTGCCCAACTGCAGGTTCACCGTCTCATCGCCCTCAACCAGCGTGTCGGCAAGAACCCCGAGGTTGAAGCTCTGGGTGGCGCCATTGGTCGAACCGGACGGAAAGGTCACAGTCGCCGTGCCTACGGCCGTGTAGTCACCGGTGGAAGTTGCGCTGCCGCCGCCGGCATCGGTGACATCCACCGTAATGTCTGAAGGTGTGGTGCCGGAGGGTAGGCTGAGCACCACTGTGACGCTGTGATTGGCGGCACTCTCATCAGCAGTGACACTGCCGGCGGCCTGGAACGCAACCGTGGCCTGGTCATCATCAGTGATGGTGGCGCTGTGGGTGGTCTGGACACCCAAAATTGCCTGGGTGCCAGCCGCATTGCCAAGCTGCAAATTGACGGTTTCATGGCCTTCCACATCGGTGTCGACCAGCACAGCCAGATTAAAGGTCTGGGTGGTGCCGTCATTTGAGCCCGCCGGGAAGGTCAGGGTCACCGTGCCCACGGCCGTGTAATCCGCAGCCAAGGTGGCAGTACCGCCGCCGGCATCGGTGACATCCACCGTAATGTCCGATGGGATGGTGCCGGAAGGTACACTCAAGACAACCGTCACGCCATGATTCCCTGCGGTCTCATCTGCTGTCGCACTACTTGCTGCCTGGAAGGCCATCGTGGCAAAATCATCATCTGTAATTGTTGCCGTGTGTGAGGTCTGCGCACCAAGGGCAGCTCCTGTACCGTTGACGTTGCCGAGCTGCAGGTTCACCGTCTCATTGCCCTCAGCCAGCAAGTCCGCTAAAACACCAAGGTTAAAAGTCTGGATGCTGCCGTTGGCAGAACCCGCAAGGAAGGTCAGGGTCACCGTGCCCACAGCAGCGTAGTCGCTGACAGCGGTGGCGGTGCCGCCACCGGCATCGGTGACATCCACCGTAATATCAGACGGGAGAGTGCCTGAAGGAATGCTCAGCACCACGGTGACTGCGTGGCTGCCGGCACTCTCATCGGTTGTCACACTGGCAGCAGTCTGGAAGGATACCGTGGCCTGATCGTCATCGGTGATGGTGGCCGTGTGTGCGGCCTGAGCACCCACGTTGCCCGGACCGGTCACGTTATTCAACTGCAGGCTGACCGTCTCGTTGCCTTCAATCAGGCTGTCTGACAGCACACCTAGATCAAAGGTCTGGGTAGCTCCATTGGCCGAGCCGGATGGAAAGGTCAGGGTGGTCGTGCCTACGGCGGCGTAGTCGCTGGCAGAAGTGGCTGTACCGCCACCTGCATCGGTCACATCTACAGTGATATCGGTGGGTGTGGTGCCGGAGGCTACGCTTAAAACCACCGTTACACCGTGGTTGGCAGCAGCCTCATCGGCTGTGGCACTGCCAGCCGATTGAAACGCAACCGTCGCCAGATCGTCGTCTGTGATGGTCGCCTGATGGGTGCTCTGGGTGCCCAGGGTCGCCGGACCGTTTTGAATGACTATCTGAAGATTCACTGTTTCGTCGCCTTCAGTGAGCACATCGGCCAGTACATCCAAGTTAAAGGTCTGGGTGGCGCCATCGCCTGAACCGGACGGAAAAACCAGGTTCACATTGCCCACGTTAGAGTAGTCCGTGCCCGAAGTTGCACTCCCCCCACCGGCATCGGTGAGTCGGACTCTGACATTATTAGGTATCGTGCCGGCGTCAACGCTCATAATAACCGTGATCGGATGGCTGCCGGCGGTCTCATCGGCGGTGGCACTGGCAGGGCTTAAAAACGCCACGCTGACAAGGTCGTCGTCCGTGATGGAAGCTGTGTGTGTCGTCTGTGTACCCAGTACGGCCCCGGTGCCTGTAACGTTGCCCAGTTGTAAGTTGACCGTTTCAATATTTTCCACAATCAAATCAGACAATATTCCAAGGTTGAACGTCTGGGTGGCGCCGTCTGCTGATCCTGCAGGGAAGGTCAGGGTTGCGGTGCCCACGACCGAGTAATCCGTGCCGGAAATTGCCGTCCCCCCGCCGGCATCGGTGACATCCACCGTAATCACCGAAGGGATGGTGCCGGAAGGCACACTCAGCACAATCGTCACCGGATGGTTCCCGGCTGTCTCATCTGCTGTCGCACTGCTGGTTGCCTGGAACGCAACCGTGGCCTGATCGTCATCGGTGATGGTCGCTGCATAAGTTGTCTGAGCACCCAATATTGCCTGGGTGCCGGCGATATTGCCAAGCTGCAAGTTAACGGTTTCGTCGACTTCCACGTCCGTGTCGGCCAGCACACTCAGGTTGAAAGTTTGAATAGTGCCATTGGCGGATCCCGCCGGGAAAGTCAACGTCACGGTACCTACGGCCGAGTAGTCGGTGCCGGAGGTTGCACTGCCACCGCCCGCGTCAGTGACATCCACCGTAATGTCCGATGGGGTGGTGCCGGAAGGTATGCTCAGTACCACGGTTACGGCATGGCTGCCGGTGGTCTCGTCAGCCGTCGCGCCGGCAGCATTTTGAAAGGCCACTGTGGCCTGGTCATCGTCGGTAATCGTTGCCTGGTGGGTGGTCTGGACGCCGGTTGTGGCAGGTCCACCAACGTTCTGAAGCTGAAGATCAACCGTCTCGTCACCCTCAATAAGGGTGTCGGCCAGCACGCTCAGGGTTACTGTCTGAGTCGCACCGTCTCCGGAGCCGGCTGCAAACGTGGCGGTCTGGGTGCCGAAGGTGGTAAAGTCCATACCGTCGGTGGCCGTACCCGTGCCGGCATCTATCGCATCCACGGATACCGCATTGACCAGAGTGCCGCCACCGGGAATCGACAGCACCACCATTATGGTGTGACCGGCAGCGGTTTCATCAGCGCTAGCGCTGACGGCGCTCTGGAAAGCTACCGTGGCCGTGTCATCGTCTGTAATCGTGGCCTGGTGCGCGGTCTGCAGACCGGCGCTGGCCTGGCCGGCCACGTTCTGCAGCTGCAGATCCACCGTTTCGCCTCCTTCCACCGCAAGGTCGGCCAATACGCTGAGCGTCACCGTCTGAGTGGCGCCGTCGCCGGAACCGGCAGCAAACGTTGCGGTTTGCGTACCAAAAACGGTAAAGTCCGTGCCGCTGGTGGCCGAACCGGTGCCGGCATCCACCGCATCCACCGTCACCGCCTGGGCCAGGGTGCCGCCGCCCGGAATCGACAGTACGACTGTAACCGCGTGGCCGGCGGCGGCTTCATCGCTCGTGGCACTGCCGGCGGACTGAAACGCTACCGTTGCGGTATCATCGTCTGTAATCGTTGCCTGATGCGTGGTCTGGGCCCCTGTGGTGGCCGGGCCGGTCACGTTCTGCAGCTGCAGGTCCACCGTCTCGTTGCCTTCCACCGTCAGGTCGGACAATACACTGATGGTCACCGTCTGAGTGGTGCCGTCGGCCGAGCCGGCCACAAACGTAGCGGTTTGGGTTCCGAAAGCAGTAAAATCCGCGCCGCTGGACGCCGTACCGGTGCCGGCATCCACCGCATCCACCGTCACTGCATTGGCCAGGGTGCCACCGCCCGGAATCGACAGAACTAGCGTTATATTATGACCGGCTGCGCTCTCATCTGCGGTGGCGCTGTTGGCGGCCGCAAAGGCTACCGTGGCGGCATCATCCTCGGTGATGGTGACTTCATGGTCGGCGCTGCCGCCCACGATGGTAGCCGGGCCGGTCATGTTTTGCAGCTGCAGATCGAGGTCTTCGTATCCCTCTACGCTGGTGTCGTTGGTGATAGTAATGGTCACGTCCTGGATCGTCCCGTCGCCTGAGCCGGCGTTGAAGGTCACAGTGGTGGGCGTTACAAATGTATAGTCGGTGCCGCCCGCCGTAGCGCTGCCGCTGAAAAGGTCCACCACATCCAACGTCACGGCACTGCCCAGGGTGCCGCCGCCCGGCACGTTCAACTGCACCGCCACCGTGAGGGTGCCCGCACCCACGTCCTCGGCCACACTGGAGGAAGCAATTGCAAACTGCACCGCGGCGGTGGTGGTCACCGTCTGGCTGTCGGCATCGGCCCCGTCGCCATCGGCATTGCCGGCCGCCGCCGCTTGGGCGCCAATGGTGGCGGTCGCCGTATCATCCGCAGTGGCGATAAAATCGGCGCTGTCGGCAATGCCCGGCGCATCGGCGGTGAAACTGATCTGAATATTGGTGGCATTCACCGTGACTTTGGTGCCCAGGGTGATGGTGATGTCCTGACCCGCGATAACGGCGCAGTACTCACCTGCGCCCACGGTCGGACAGCTGCCGCCGGTGGTCTGACCAGTGCCGCCCACCGAGACCCCGGTGACGCCCAAGCCGGCGTATCCGGCTGGCGCCGTGATAACGATTTGATTCACACCGGTGTCGTCGGCGTTTATCGTGGGCAGCACATCGTATGTAAACGCATTGCCCGCACTGGCAACTACCACGGCGTTTGGCGCAATCTCGGACACGACACTGGTAACTGCGTTGCCCTCCACCACCACGGTCCAATCATCGCCATCTGCGCCGCCGTCGTTGTTGCCGTCACCTTGTACAGTCGCCTGGGCTGCAGCGCCTGTGGTGGCTGTATCATCGACCGTGGCCGTGAAATCCGCACTGCCCGGTGTAGCGGGTGCATCGGCATCGAAAACCACCTGGATGATTTGACCGTCTCCGCCCTGATCGCCCAGAGTCACGGTGATGTCCTGACCGGCGATCGAAGCACAGTATTCATCGGCTGCCGGGCTCGGGCAGCTGCCGCTGGTACTCTTGCCGGTTCCGGCCAGGGAGACAGCGGTGACACTGAAATTGGCATACCCGGCCGGGGCGGTGATCACCACCTGGTTGACTCCGGTGTCGCCCGCATTAACCGTGGGCCGGATGTCATAGGTGAGGCTGTTGCCGGTAGAGCCGACCGCTACTAAATTCGGAGCTACCTCGGCCACCGCAGTAGTGACGGCATTGCCCTGCACCGTCACGGTCCAGTCGTCGCCGTCCGCACCGCCGTCATTGTTGCCGTCACCTTCGGTGGCCGCCTGGGCTACAGCACCTGTGGTAGCGGTATCATCGACTGTGGCCGTAAAGTTCTCACTGCCGGTGCTGCCCGGCGCATCAGCCGTAAACTGCACCTGAATGTTAGTGGCGTTAACGGTGACCTTGGTGCCCAGAGTCACCGTGATGTCCTGGCCGGCGACCACCGCGCAGTACTCGTCGGCACCTACAGCCGAACAGCTGCCGCTGGCGGTCTGCCCAGCGCCACCCACCGCAACACCGGTAGCCGCAAGGCTGGCATATCCAGCCGGCGCGGTGATGACCACCTGATTTACCCCCGTGTTGCTGCCGCCGATGGTAGGCAGGATGTCGTAGGTGAAGGCATTGCCAGTGCTGCTCACTCCTACGGTATTGGGCGCGATTTCAGCTATGACCGATGTTACAGCCGGGTGTTCGGGAGGTCCTGTGCCGCCGACCACGCCGCCGGCGGTGCAAACTTCGGCCTGGATCCAGTTGACCGGGCGGTGTGTGTTGGAGATGCGGATTTCATCTAAGATGCCGTCTAAATGATTCCTATTTGTAGTCCGTCGACCAATTTGAATTGTATCGACAGATGCTACAACTATAGCTGGATCAACAAAGCTGTTTTCTTCACTGCCATTTAAATATATTCTAACCGTGGTACCGTCATAAGTAAGTGCTGCATGGTACCATGTCCCCGCAGAAAGTGTCGTTGTGCCCTCTAAGACATTATTACTACCATCATAAAAATAGGATGCAATTCTATTATTATTGATACCCATGGCGATTCGGGAAAAGTCGGCATCTCGTTTATCGGAGATAAAACGTTGTGGGACATAATTATCTCCAATAGAACCAGCATCATCCGAATTGAACCATACACTGAATGTTAAATTGGAGACAGCATTGCTTGGGATATTGGAATCCACATAATCATCCGTCCCATCAAGATCTTGTCCATTGGCGAACTTGCCCGGTGCATCGTCATTTCCGTTTTGGGTGCCGTCGTAATTATTGGAAGTTGAGTCGTAATGCGTGCCAGTGCTCTGCTCATCTGTCACAATCTCATTCAGATGCCATACGGCAAGGAAGTTAGCATCCCATACGCCGGCCGCGTTCTGCTGGTCCACCGCACCGGCGTTTCCGTAGTACATAAACAGGGTTTCGTCCCCCCCGGCGGTGATGTCCAGTTTGACCCAGGCGACCAGATCGCCACTGGCCTGGGTAAATGCTTCGATTTCATGGGGCAGCTTGGTGACACCGTCACTTGTGGTAAACAGAATGTCGAAACCGTCCGCCCGGGCGTAATTCTGAAGGTCGGTGTCGCCGGTGATCGTAAGCGGCACCGGAAAAGCGCTGACCGTGGTACAGAAATTGGAACCGTCCAGGATGACGGTTTTGCGGTAGGGCCAACCGGGGTTGTACCAGGGAGCCCCGGTGGTGGTTATGGTAATGCTGTTGTTATCCCCCCCGTCACCGTCGGCATTTCCGGCGGTGGTGGTCTGGGCCGCTGGGCCGGTGCCGGTGTCATCCAGTGCGGAAGTAAAGTCTTTGCCGGCCGCATCGGCCGTACCGGGTGCATCGGCCGTAAACTGCACCCGAATATTGGTGGCATCTGCGGTTACCTTGGCTGTCAGATCGAGGCTGATAATCCGGCCGGCGGTATTGTCAGTGTAGCCAACACCGGCCGTCAAGGGTGCACCGCCCACGCTCACATCGGTGACTGTCGGGGTGCCGAAGGTGGCCGGCACCGTGATCTCCACCCGGTCGACTCCGGTGCCGATGCCGCCGATGGTCGGCAGGATGTCATAGGTGAAGGCGTTGGCCGGTGAGCCGGTGGCCACATCGTTGGGGGCAATCTCGGCCACGGCCGAGGTAACCGCAGGACGTGCACTGGCTTCAAAAGCCTGTGCATACACAAGATAGCCACCGCCCAGGACTGCTCCATTGTAGGTCACCCGGAACTCGTAGCTGTGGCCGACCGCAGCCGCTGTGGCCTGGACCGTGTACTGCAGTTCGGTATAGATATCGGTTCCGGTGTAACCATCGACTAGACCGTTGTTGTCGTCCGAGAACTCTCCGTCGACGGCGGTGTAACCTGCCGGAGGCGTTGTGTGGCCGAATTGGCCTGTCGAAACCGGATCCCCGTTTGCCAGGCCAAAGGTATGCGTACCGGCAGTTTCCCAGGCCTGGCTTTCCCCGCCTCCCAGGCCGAATACATCCAGCCAGCTGCCGGCCCCGTCCTCGCGGACCTGCAGCACCCAGACATCGCTGGGAACCGAGGTGGGCATGGCCAACTGGAGGGCGATGACGTAGGTTGTGCCGGTATTGAACACCAGGGGCGTATCATTGCCCTTGGAGGTAAAGGCGGCCACATCGTCCGACCAGGTGTAACCGGTCTGGCTGGTTTGGGTCAGAATGACCACATTGGCGGCAAACTCGGAAGTGTTCCCGAGATCTGTGCAGGCGGCACCATCGATACACTCGGTAGTAGTGGCCGTGATTGTATCGCCAATCGAACCGGAAAAACTGTGGACAAAATTTTCAACGCCACTGCCGGTGTGATTGATCAGGACGGAATCGACGTAGGTTTCTCCCTCACCGTTGCCCGATACATCGGTACCAGACGGGTTTTTGAAAAACTCGATCCGGTACTAGCCGGCGGTTACATCCAGATTAAAATCCACCGTGATGCTGCCTCCGGACTCGGAACCTGAATTGATGACGGGAAAGTTCAACAGATCGTTGGGACCGCTGTCTCCGTCGAAACTGTCGTTGGCGCTAATGCCGTCGTTGTTCAGATCGATACCCAGACCACTGTTGTTATAAATAATGTTCTGGGTAATCTGGTTGTCGACGCTGCCGGCAGCCACGATGTAGATGCCGGGTCCGCCATTGTTTGTAATGGTATTATCCGGTCCGATGGTGTTGCCCGTGCTGGGGCCGCCGACCAAGCAGACGCCGCCCTGAGTACCGGAATCGGTGATATTGTTGTTTGCGATGGTGCTGTTGGCAGTCCCGTCCAGTTCAACGCTGCACGTAATCACACCTGCGCTGTCGACCGTATTGCCGTTAAACGTGATATCGTCACCGCCCAGTTTGACCCCATCGTCGCCGTTGCCGGTGATGGTGTTATTGGTAATATCGTTGCCGGTGCCCAGCGAGTCATTGAAATGGATACCATCGCTGTGGTTGGCGGTAATCGTGTTGTTGTCTATGGTATTGTTGTCAGCCGCACCGCTAATGGAAATAGCGCCGACAGCTCCACCGGTCGGGCTGTTGAGGGTCAGGTAATTTTCGGCAATCGTGTTGCTGTCGCCGCCACCGGCGGTGCCATCCATGAAGATGCCGGTGCCGCTGCCTGAACCGGCACCGTTGTTGAAGCGGCGGATATCCATTTTCCTGATGGTGCAATTGCCGGCCTGCAGGTGCAGGCCGTTATCGTCCAGACCCAGACTGTTGCCGTCGAGCACGATGTCCGGCGCCCCGGCCCTTTGGTCGCTGGTGTTGGTTTCCTGGGTCGTGCCGTCGATAATCGTTCCGTTGTCTGTTAGCACTGGCAGGGCCGTCGTGGGCTGGACGGTGAAGGCGTTGGCAACAACCGTATTGAAATTGGCATCGGAGTTCGGTATGTTGAATACGCTGGCATTGGTGCCTGCGATCAGATTTGCGTTGTGGATGAACTGCCTCAAAGATCCCTGGCCGCTGTTGTTGGTGTTGACGATCAGCTCGTAGCTGAATCCGAAGTCGACGCCGGTCACATTGGCTGTCGCGACCGCAACGCTCACCCGGTGCTCAGCCCCGGTCAGGGTCGCCTGGGTGGTGGTGTCGGCCGTTGCCGGATTTTGGCCGCCCATGGCCGTACCGAATCCGCCGTAGTTGGAGGCCCCATCGCTTTCAAAGGTCTGCTCGCCCAGGGCGCCGGCACCCGCATTGACGCTGGTGCCCACCACACGCACCGTGTAGTTCTTATTCCCGGACAGGCTGTTAAATGTGTAGTTGCCCGAGCCGTCGGTGGTGGTGTAAGTCTGAAAGGTGTCCGTATCGTCGAATAGCTCCACGCGAACGTTGGCGATGCCACCGTCCCCCTCTCCACCGTTAAAGGGCTGCCCCGTGGCGCCGACAACGGCGTCTTCGAAAACCCGGCCCGAAATCGAATAAGTAATCCCGACCGGGATCCAATAGGTGAGGATGGGAAAACGGCTGTCGTTGTCGAATTTGTCCACCGATGCTGCACTAAGCTGATCGTGGATAAAAAAAGTGTTGGGACTGAGGCTGGAAGATTGGGCGCTGGTGGCCCGAATGAAGGCCCCGGCCGGACTGCCGAGGGCGCTTTTGCGGACCGCGATCTGAAAATTGCCGTTGACCACCCGGGCCAGGACATCGCAGTTATTTTTAGAGATGCTGGTTTCATATCCGTCACCCTGGCTGCCGCCGAAATCAGAAGCGGCTACATTGCCGCCGCCCACATCGTTGTTGCCATCCACATAGGGATCGTAGTCGCCCAAATCGTAGGCATCGATCCAGCTGGGGCCGCTGAATTCGGTTTTCTGGTAAATATTTACGAGATAATCACCCCGACCACTCTCCGTATCGGCGTCGACTTCGAACTCCAAGGCGACCTGATGACCCGTAGAATAGGAGACGTTCCAGTCGTCGACAAAATCGTATTCGATGTAGAAATACTCGCTGTCGAAACCGGTCCGCACCGCCTGGATATCGGCCGTAGCTGCCTCCGGGGCAACGCTGTAGTCAAGATCCTCATAGAGATCGATGCTGTAGTCGCTGCAGCCTGCCGTTCCCTGATCGCCCGACCCGGAGCAATCGAGCCGGATTACATTCACCGGCCAGTTATCGGTGGCCGGGCATGCGCCGGCAGCGGTGTAGTAAACCTTGACTTGAATATGGTCAACATATACCCATGTAAAATCACTCCCCGTTTTGGTGAGCCTTACCCTGAAATTTGCATTTGAAAATCCTGCTGCAGACCAGCTACTTCCCCAGGTATCCGTAGCGTCACCAAAGGTATACGTCTGGTCGCTTCCCATATTCAAAGCCGCTACGCCATAGCCCGTGGTAGTATATGAACTACCTGCGTCACCGGAAATTTCAATACCAATACCGTTACCGCTCCAATCAAAATCTTGAGCTTCGACATTAATTTCAATACCATCAATCGTAGCTCCCCCAGGGACAGAAAAATTAAAATCAAACCAATCCTGCTGCAGGTTATTTACATCTGCGCTTGCCCATTGATCATTACTTGTGAAGGCATCACTGGGATTGGTCCACTGATTGTAGAGATCACCGGTGGCCGACGGATTAAGAAATCCAGTATCGGCCGACCGAGCAACCGTATAACTGCTCAGCACACAAAAAATCATCAGCACGGCTAGCGCCTGCATTCTGATCCAGCGACAAGTTGGTGTGTGCAGTCTAGTTGCCAAATTCACAAAGAGGCTGATGCCGGATTTCAGCCATCCTTTGGATAAACCAAAAAGCCCGGCAAACAGACGAACCGATCCATTTCTCTTTTTCGCTCCGATACCCCGTCCTTCCGCAGCTGGACTGCGGACCGCTCCAGCGGGATTCGCCGATAGTTTCGAAATGGTTTGTGGTCTGCAAGGTTGTGTCATAAAAATAGTTAAAATAATGGACGCATCTATTCGCTGCTTAGGCCGGCATATTGTCTAAATGTGCGACGATAAAGGTGCCGCCAGTACGGCATTTTCAAAAATTTCGCTCTGTTGTGTTTCCCCCTTTCCAAGGTGCATGCGCAAAGTGGCCAGAAGCGTTTCAAGGGTAAACGGCTTCGGTAGAAAATCGTGGACCCCGATGCGGTAGGCCTCGGAGACCACCTCATCACTGCTGTTAGCGGAGATGAGCAGTTTTATGCTGCCCGGCTGGGAAGCGACCGCCTGCTTGAGAAACGTCAGACCGCTGATGCCCGGCAGCTTGAAATCGCTGATGATGATGTCGAAACTCTCCGCATGCATGGCCTTCAACCCTTCTTCAGCAGTCTCAGCCGTGCACAGAGACAATTTTTTCCGTTTGAAGGCCACCTTCATGGCATCACGGATGAAAGGGTCATCGTCGACCAGCAGCGTTTTCAGATTTCTCAACTCAGCGAGTGTGTCCATTTTTTGTCCTTTCTTCAATGACTTGCGTACGCGAAAAGTCTCACACCCGTCTTTATGAGCAAGTTTTATACCAAACTGGAGCATTTTTTAATTCTGTATAATATTCAGGTAGTTATATAATTTTCTCCGAAAATCGGGATTTCTTTAATTTCATTAATTTGGGGGATATGCCCCACCGG
>Ga0126326_1000427_pt1 | contig 12828 bp, 9 predicted proteins | sample InaspJWI67metaG_FD_94485 | JGI IMG/M metagenome (GOLD analysis project Ga0126326, IMG submission 94485) | Marine gutless worms symbiont microbial communities from Oahu, Hawaii - Inanidrilus sp. 1 OAHU.JWI-67 metaG | ecosystem: Host-associated > Annelida > Digestive system > Unclassified | place... | reverse complement strand
TTTTTCATAAACTTGGCGCCTTTGCGTCTTTGCGTGAGATTTTATATAAAAAACTATAGAGCATCCAAAAGTTGGAATTAAGGCCTCAACATACCTATCCAATATCACTTACCGGCTAACCATTTAGATCCACAGCAAATGGATAACGGAAAATTATTCTGACAACCACTATAAGTGCTGCCTGCGACGAGCTCCTTTCGGCAAGCTCAGGGCTTGAGCCTGTTGAAAGCAGCCGAGCCGAGTGAGCAATATCAATAATTCTTTTTAAAAGATACGTAACTGTAATTGCGAATTGAAGCACTTAGCGGTTCCAGCATGCAGCCAGATGCCCCGGGGCGCGTTCGGTCAAGGGTGGATCATTCTGACGACACTGATCGGAAACGTGAGGACAGCGTGCCTGAAAGCGACAGCCCGGCGGCGGATCCAGGGGATTGGGTACCTCACCTTCATAAGTGATGCGCCGGCGCTTTTTTTGAATTTTCGGGTCGGGAACGGGCACAGCCGACAGCAGGGCTTTGGTGTATGGATGGATCGGTTGGCTATAAATTAAGTCACGACCGGCGATCTCCACTATTTTGCCCGCATACATGATGGCAATGCGATGCGAGATGTGTCTGACCACCGCCAGATCATGGGCGATAAAAAAATAGGTCAGGCCCAGCTTCTCCTGCAGATCCTGCATGAGATTCACCACCTGAGCCCGGATCGAAACATCCAAAGCGGAAACCGGCTCGTCGGCGACAATGAACTCGGGATTCAGGGCCAACGCGCGGGCAATGCCAACCCGTTGTCGCTGGCCACCGCTAAAAGCGTGGGGATATCTACCGCCGGCATCAGGCGGCAGACCGACCAGCTCCAGGAGCTCTGCAACCCGGCCGACCGCCGCTTTGGTATTTCTCGCCATCCCGTGCACGATCAGGGGTTCGGCGACGATGTCGACAATCCGCATCCGGGGATTGAGACTGGCATATGGATCCTGAAAAACCAGCTGCATATGCCGGCGCAAAGGCCGCAGCGCCTCTGTTTCCACATGGGTGATGTCCTTGCCCTTGAAAAAAATGCTTCCGGCAGCCGTGGGCACACGGCGCAAAATCGCCCGGCCCGTGGTGCTTTTGCCGGATCCTGATTCACCTACCAAGCCCAATGTTTCTCCCGGTAGGATCTCGAAACTGATATCATCCACAGCATGAACAATCAGACGTTTCTGGCCCCAGAATCCGCTGCGGCCGGCATCGAAGTGCACGGTCAACCCTTCGACCCTGACCAGCGGCTCTTTGGACCGGCTGTTTTTCACTTCAGTGATTTTATCCGCAACGGTAGACATATTTTATTCTAAGATCGAAATCCTGGTTCTCTATACCATGTCAGAAATTATCCACGGATGCCGTGGACAAATGCCGAGAGGTGCTGGAATACTGGAATGTTGGAATGATGGGTTCAGAAGGATGAGGTCTTTTATGGAAACTTTTTGTAATTCAAAGATTAATCCGCGGACCGTTTTCTAAACCCAATATTCCATTATTCCACCATTCCATCATTCCAATCCACATTTAAAGGTAAACGCCACCCTCTGAGGTGAAATCAAAGCTGGAGCTTGCGGCGGCGAGACTGCAGGGAACTTCATTTCTTCTTGTCATAGCTGCATTTCCAGCGCGCACCAGCAGGACACCTGTCGGTTTTCATCGTAAGCGGTCAGCGACTGTCTCTGCGTACATCCCTGCTTGGCATGATCGCACCGTTCGGCGAACGCACAGCCGGCAGGCGGCGAGATCAGATTGGGCGGGACCCCCTCGATGGCAATCATACGCTCGGTAACCTCGTCCGGCCGGGGAGTTGCCCGCAAAAGCCCCTGCGTATACGGATGGACCGGCTTTTCGAAAATCTCCTCGGCCTGGCCGACTTCGACAATTTCGCCGGTATACATTACGGCGACCCGGTGACAGAGCTGAGCGATGACCCCGAGATCATGGGTAATCATGACCACTGATAGCTTCAGGCGGTGCTGTAAATCGGCCAGAAGATCCAGAATCTGCGCCTGAATCGTAACGTCCAGGGCCGTGGTGGGTTCATCCGCTATCAACAGTTCCGGTTCGCATGCCAACGCCATGGCGATCATTACCCGCTGACGCATGCCGCCTGAAAGTTCGTGGGGATACTGGCTTATCCGTTTTTCAGGGGCGCTGATGTTGACCGTGTCCAGCAGTTCGACCGTTCGCCGGCGGGCCTGTCGGCGGTTCATTCCTAAATGGTGACGAAGCACCTCGCAAATTTGGGTGCCGATGGTGAAGACGGGATTTAAGGAAGTCATCGGATCCTGAAAGATCATCGATATCTCCTTGCCCCGCACCTTATGCAGATAATCTCTGCCGCCGGGGGCAAAAAGAGAGCGGCCTTTCCAGCGAATATCGCCGGCGATGATTTCCCCGGGCGTTGTGATCAAACCCAGCGCGGCCTGAAAGGTGACACTTTTACCGGACCCTGATTCGCCCACAAGGCCCAGGGTTTCACCATAGCCGACATGCAGATTAACACCACGGGTTCCCTGAACGATTCCGCTGCGGGTCGTAAAGTGCACCCGTAGTTTCTCGATCTCCAGAAGATATTTTTCCTCGTGATCGGACATTAGATTGCAGTCCCTGCGGAAACCGCGGATTTGGACTTTCGTTTTGTACGCACGGCCATCTGGCGGGCAAATTGTTTTTCACGCTCCTGGGGATCGGAGATCAACCGCATCCAGCTCGCGACCAGATTGATGGCCAGTACGGTTATGGAAATGGCAATGCCCGGCATGGTGACCAGCCACCAGGCGCGAAAGATATAATCCTTGCCGGTGGCCACGTCCAGCCCCCATGAAGTCGCCGGGGGCTGAATACCCAAACCGAGAAACGACAGGGCGGCCTCGGCCAGAACGATGCGTGCGAATTCGAGAATAGACAGCGTCAGCAACGGTGATGTGAGATTGGGCAGGATGTGCCGAAATATTACGCGCCGTCCTTTGCAGCCCACAATTTCAGCCGCCTCTACGTACTCTGTCTGGCGCACGGACAGGACTGCACCCCGGGTCATGCGGCCGTAGACCATCCAGCCGTTGAGCGAAAGAACAATTATCACCGTTATCATGCTCGGTCCGATAACCGCCAGGATAATCAAAGCCAGTAAAAGCCCCGGAAATGCTACCTGGGTATCGATCCAGCGCATGATGAAGCTGTCCGTGCGACCGCCGCGATAACCGGCAAACAGTCCCATTACCACCCCGAAGGTCCCGGCGATGATAACCACCGCGGCACCCACCAGAAGCGATACGCGTGAGCCATAGATGACGCGGGAAAGAACGTCTCGTCCCAGATGATCCGTACCCAGGACGTGATTCCAGCTGCCCTTTGTCTCCCAGGCCGGGGGCCGGAGACGGGCCCGCAGATTCTGGGCGGTCGGATCATGGGGCGCCAGAAGAGGGGCGGCCAGGGCCATGAAAACCAGGGCGGCGATCAGCACCACACCGATAAAACCGGTTCTGTCCCGCCACAGTTCCTGTGCCAGTGTGCGCAGCCACTGAAGCCATTCGCGCCGGCGGCCGCCGAGCATCTTAGAGATGTGTGTTTCGGCTGTCATGGTTAAGCCAGCTTTAAACGCGGATCTACCAGCGTGTAGATCACGTCCATGAGTATGTTGATCAGCACTACCGTTATCGCCACCGTGAACACGATGGCCTGCAAGAGGATTAAATCTTCGCGTTCGATGGACTGGATAGCCGTCAATCCGAGCCCCGGCCATGCGAAAACGGTTTCAACCACTACCGAGTAGCCGGCCACGGCGCGAATCAACTCCCAGCCGCAAAGGGTTACCACGGGCAGCGCCGCATTGCGCAAGGCGTGCATACCGATCACACGGTAAAATGTCAGACCCTTGGCAAAGCCGGTCTTGACATATTGCTGATTGAGTTCGTCGATCATGGATGATCGGACGATCATGACCATTCTTGCCAGAGCGGGCAATGCCATGGTGGTTGCCGGAAGAATGATATGCAGCGGGGTGGCCACGCCGGAGGTCGGCAGCCACCGCAGCTGGACCGCAAAAATTACGATCAGCAGAAGGCCGAGCCAGAATTGAGGGAGCGACAGTCCGATCAGGCTAAAAAAGACGGTGCTGCGGTCGGAAACACCCCCCGGTCGCAGCGCCGCGATGATGCCCAGTGGAATCGACAAAACGAAAGCCAGGCCGATGCCGATAAATGCCAGGATCAGCGTCAAGGGCAGTTTCTCGAAAACGATATCCATGGCCGGGCGATGCTGCCATAGCGAATCGCCGAAATTGAGGTGGGCAATGTCGCCGAGGAAGTCAACGAATTGAACCGGGATGGATCTGTCCAGGCCCAACCGTTTCTCGAAGGCGGCCCGCTGTTCAAGGGTGGCCTCCAGCGGCAGCATCACCTTTACGGGATCCCCGACCATCCGGGTTACCACGAACACGATGATCGTAACCCCGAATATGACGATCAAACCGTGCCAGAATCTTTTGAGAATATACCGGCCCATCGAGTGGATATTCCTATTATTTAGGGATCATTTCCTTAACGAGAATCTTGGCGTCCACGCGCGCCTGCCAGTCGATTCGTGCGCTCACCCCGTAAATGTCTTCGATATTCAGCAGCCACACGAAATAGGCCTGATCATGAGCGTGTTTGACCGCCTGGTGGTACATGGAGGATCTTTTGGCAAAATCGGTCTCGGATCGGGCCTTTTCGATTAACGCGGCCAATAACTTGTCCGAATTTGAGGACCCGATTCCACCGGCGCGATAATAGGCCGAGAAGCTTTTATCCGCATCAAGGAGTTCGTTTGAGCTGACGACAAATATCCCATCGCCTCTCGTCTTGCGGTCAAACAGGCGGTTTAGATATTCATTGAATTCGAAAATACGCACTTTGGTTTTGATGCCGACCACATCCCAGTATGCAGCGACGGCTTCGACCACTTCACGATCCTTGAGCCACCGCCCGGCGGTGCCGATCAGTTCAACCGTGCGGCCGACGGCCCCGGCCTCTTTCAGCAGGGATTTGGCTTTTGCGGGATCATACGGGTACGGTCCCACCTTTTGGTTGAAGCCAAAGAATGACGGGCTCAGGAGCTGACCCTGGGCGACTTGGGCAAACCCCTCGAAAAGGCCCTCAGCCAGCGCTTCCTTATCGACGGCGTAATTCAGCGCCTGGCGCACGCGGACGTCGTTGGTCGGACCACCGTCGGCGTTGAGGATGATAATCGGATGTTCGAGGCCAAGAATATGAATTGCCTGGGGCACCTGCTGGGTGAATTCGGGCAGTAAATTGGTGATCACGTCGAATTCACCGGCCATCAGGCCGGCCAGCCGGGTTCCGGGTTCCTCGACAAAACGATATTTAACTTTTTTAATGGCGGGTACCTTGCCCCAGTAGTCATCGTTGATCTGCAGCGTAATGGTTTGCCCCCGTTTCCATTCGACAAATTTATAGGGACCTGTGCCGATGGGTGTCTCGGCAAACTTGGCGTTATTCGAGTGGCTGGGCGGAACCATTTTCATCCAGTAGAGCCGTGACAGCAGGATAGGATCGGGTCCGTTCGTGAAGATTCTTACGGTCAGGTCGTCAACTTTTTTAGCGTCTTTTATCGTTTCAAAAAACGATATCTGCTCCGAATTGAATTTCGGATCGATGATACGCTTCACACTGAACACCACCGCCGCGGCATCGAACGGTTCTCCGTTGTGGAATTTGATCCCGGGTCGAAGTTTTACTTCCCAGGTCTGAGGGTCCACCAGCTTGGGGGCGGCCGCTGCCAGACCCGGCACCAGGTCGCCTTTCGGCGTCCGAGCCATCAGCGTTTCGTAAATGTTGTCGTTGACCGCGCGCTCCCCGCCGTCTTCACGCAGTTGAGGATCGAGGGTCGTCGGCTCAGAGCCCAGCGCGATGGTGACTTCCTGGGCATCTGCAGCAACAACCAACAAACCGGACAGTGACAACACCAAACCGGTCAGTAATACCTTGGTCAAGTTTTTCATATTCGGCCTCCTCGCTTTTTGTTAAATAAGAGTGAAAGGATGATAAGACATGGCGGTTGGGATGGTTATAGGTTGTGTTTGCCGCTAATATATGGGAACAAGATTTTCGTGTCAAGACCCCTGTGATGTGAGGCTTTTCCGCAAAGGACTGGCCGCTCGGGTGGCGGCGGCACGTTCGGCAAATACGACTCTCATAGCAACCCGGATAGGTGGAATTGAAGATTGAAGATTGACGATTGAAGAATTATGGTATCGCTCGCGCAGCGCAGGCGCTTGCGCCGCGTGTCGCTCTGTCTTTGCTATCTAAATCGATCGTTCGACCCTGTCATTCGATCCTGAGGCCTTCGAAGGGAGGCTCTCGACGGGTAGCATTCTTCAAATATTCAATCTTGCTATGGCATAAATCATGTGCAATCGTGGTGTGATTTCAATAAATAGGGCATAAAATCGAAAACCTTATCCTTTGGGCCCGGATTTTATACTTTTTTAGCGGATAGAAGGAGGGTGAAGATGGACACTATTTTTTATAACGGCAGGATCAATTCACTTGATGCAGCCGGGTCGGTTTGTTCCGCTGTGGGAATCACAAACGGCATTGTCAACGCCATGGGCTCCGACGAAGAATTACGCCCATCAATGGGGCGCGGCACCGAGGCGATTGATCTCAAAGGGGCAGTCATGTTTCCCGGTTTCATGGAGGCCCACAATCATTTATCGATTTACGGATATCTTATCGACGGGATCGATCTGTCTGCCGCCAGGGCCACAAAAATGGATGACATCCTCGCGCTGGTAAAATCCGAATCCGTAAAATCTGCGCCCGGCACCTGGATCAAGGGTTCGCGCTATGCAGAGTACTTTCTGGCTGAAAACAGACACCCGACCAGGGAGGATCTGGATCAGGTCAGCCCGGAACATCCGGTTATCATCTATCACACCTCTTTTCATGCCTGCGTTTTAAACAGCCTGGCGCTAAAAATTGTGGGCATCAGCCGCGAGACGGCGTCGCCGCAGGGCGGCATTATCGAAAAATATCCGGACAGCGGTCAACCCACGGGTGTGCTCCATGATCAGGCCATGATGGATGTATTCAACAGGCTTTTTTACGACGATCTGGATCGCATGGCCAAACAGGAGCGCGTCGCTCTGTGTGCCAGGGCGACCGAATCATTTGCAAGGCTGGGTTTTGTTTCTGCCGCAGATGCCCTGGTAATGCCGCAGACCTTAAGCCTTTACCAGGAAACGCTAGCCGCAGGTAAGCTCAAGATTCGGATTTATACCATGAACTACAATCTCTTGGCCGAACCCCTGGCCGGTTCCCGGATCATGACCGGCTTCGGCTCCGGGTACCTGCGTATCGGCCCTATCAAAATTTTTGCAGACGGCGGCATGTCCAACCGCACGGCGGCGGTCAGCCAGCCGTATCTGACACCGCCTTACGACCATGGACTCAAAATTCAAAGCCGCGAAGAATTGATCCAAAAGGTCAGATTGTATCACGATCTCGGGTATCAGGTGGCTGTCCACGCCCAGGGGGATGAAGGCATCCGCGATACCCTCGACGCCTTTGAATCCGTGCTGGGCCCCAGATCAGAAAATCCGCTGCGCCACCGCATCGAACACGCCGGCTGCCTTTTTCCCGACCTTTTAAAACGAGCAGTGGATATGAACATCGTCGCTTCGGTCCAGCCTGTTTTTTTTAGCGAACTGGGCGACGGATGGATCGAAGCCTTCGGACCTGAATTGGCCCAGCAGCTGTATCCCTTTAAAAGCATGCTCGAGGCCGGCATGAAAATCGGCGGCAGTTCGGACTGTCCGGTGAGCAGCGTCGATCCCAGAATCGGACTGCGGGATGCCGTGATGCGCCGCACCCCTTCGGGCGAGGTCCTTGCCCCCGGGCAAGCACTGACCATGGAGGAGGCCATCCGGCTCTATACCCAGGGATCGGCTTACCTGTCCTTTGACGAACACCGAAACGGAACCATCGAACCCGGCAAAAGGGCGGATTTTACGGTTATGGCCGCCGATCCCCGGCAGGTTGAACCCGAACAGGTTCCTGACATTCCGATTGTCATGACGGTGGTGGGCGGAGAGATTGTGCACTGTGATTGAAAGGAAAAAAAATTACACCTCTGCGCTCTTTGCGGTGAAAAAAGCTATTGGATTTTTATGAAATTTGAATACATACAAAAAGAGCTTGATTACTATAAAAAATTTACACCTGCAAATTTCGTGGAAGAGAAAGCCAGGTTTTTTGCGCATATTAAAAAAAAGGAAGCCTACAATCCATTTTTCGAATACAGCGATAAACTGGAAGTAAAAGATTATAAAGAAATAAAAGAAACCCTGCAGAAAAAAATCGGCAGGGATTTGATCATCAATGAATTTATAAAGGTATATATGGATGTCGCCGACATGCTGATAGCTTGGAAACAAAATGATTACCAAGCGCTTTCAGATATTTCCGGTAAATTATTCGGATCAACGAACGCGTTCGATATCAACAAAACCATTGAGAATTACAAACAGTTGACCAGTTTGGCCCATGAGTCAGAAGAAGTATATAATGATGATCAAATCGGGGAAATATTCAAGGAAGAATTCGCCAAACGCCATTTAGAGGGTTGGCTTATCGCGTATCATGAAGCCAGCGGCGGAAATGTCTCTATTTATGAGTCCGAAAAAAAGATCGTCATCAGGACCGGAACGACGGAAACCAGGCTTGGAATGGATTGCGTTATCGCACATGAACTTGACGGACATGCTGTTCAAGCTTTCAATGCCATGTCCAACAGAAGATACGCTAAATGGCTTTTGTCGTATCTTGGAACCGAAAAGCAATACGAAGGCTATGCCACATTCGTGGTCGTAAATAATTTGTCCCTGGCGCACATTAATTCAGAATTATCGTATAATTTTGGATTGATAATCGCCACGTCCCAGGCACAGAGATCAACTTTTTATGAAACTTATCAAAGTATTTATGAACTGTGCCGCGATGAAGAATTCTCTTTTTCTGCGGCCTATAAAGCCAAAAGAGGTTTTCAGGATACGGCATGTTTCGGATGCTTTCAAAAGGAAAATGCCTACTCTTTGGGCGCATTGGAAATTATCGCGCTGGTGGAGCAAAGCGAGGAAAATTATTACAGACTACTGCAGGGTTGTTTTCCGCTGCCGGCGATCAGATTTATTGCCGCCAAGGCGCCTAAATGGCTGAGTGTTAAAAACTTCAATAAAGAAAACCAGGTGTATTTCAAAAATAAGATGCGAATGATTCAAAACTGACAGCCCGTTAAAAGTCCTGTTTTAAGCTTGGATTTTGGGATCGCGAATTATTTCAACTAAAACTCCATACACTCCCGCCCCGGCGTTCCATTATTATCTGATAGAAAAATAATTAAAGTGTCTGAAAAAGTTACCGATATTATTTCTGACAGATGAGTTTACCGGATTTAATTTAAGAAAAGTATCGACCTCCCGCGTTGGTCTTAAGCCCTCTGTTCGTACCGGTCGGTTCTTCTATGGATTTGATGACATGATCGGGATGCACTCGGTTACCGTACACAACCCTAAATTTCCCCTTTTTCGGACCTCAAATAGGGGATTTTTATCCTCTGATATGAACAAATTAAGGATAAACACAAAACAGGAGATAGATGGATATGTTTAAAAAAATTGGTTTTTTTAGCATGCTATTGTTTTTGATGGGTGGAGTTGGTTTCACCGTAGTTGATTTAGAGGCCAAGGAAAAAAAACCCATGCCACCACCGGAACTGTCTATGCTGATTTATGATTTGCATGAGATGGAAGATGCCATCGATACAAAAGATTGGGATGCGTTCTTTAGAGAGGTAAATGAATATAGAGAATTTTTCACCCGGGCAAAACCTGCTTTCACCGAAATGGGACTCAAATCAACGTCAAATCAGTTTGGATTATGTATCGGCCTGCTTCAAAAGTCAGGGTTAGCTAAAGATGTGAAAGGATGCAGAAAAAACTTCATATTGCTTTCCCGTTATGCAAATGAGCTCAAGGAGGAATTTGCCAATGTCCCCGATGAAGTAGGGGTACTAAAGGTATGGATTGAGGAGGTTGAAGAGGCGGCAAGCGAAAATGAATGGGATGAGGTTTACGAAGAGTTAGAAGAGGAGGACCTGGCAGAGATTGTGGAGGAACTCGAAGAGGAACTGGAGGAAATTGGGGAAGATGACGAGGCGGAGCTTTTCGAGCAAAATCTCGCCAGCCTGAAAGAAGCCATCGCTAAAAAAGACGAAGACCAGGTAAAAATACTGGTAAAAAATATAGATGGAAATCTGGATGAGTTTGGGGAGGTATTCGCTCTGAAGCGGACCGAAGCCCGAGCGATAGATTTCATGAAAAATCAATTAGAAGAGGCTGAAGAATACCTGGAAAAAGGTGTCTGGGAAAGAACAATTCATGAGATAAAAGAGACCAGTGCGTATACAGATGAATTATTGGAAGAGATACCGGCCGCTCAGGTAAAACCGGTTGAGGAAACTATGGCGGAGCTAATAAAGGCCGCCAAAGAAAAAAATAAGGTTTTGACTGAGCAAAAAATTGCAGAACTTGTGAAGTTACTGGATTCATTGGAGAATTATAACACAAATTAAGGGTTCACGAAGAAATATATTCACAATTTTAGGCGTTGAGGCGCCCGTGGGGCAAGGCGCGAAAACGCAGGAATATCGGGATATTCCGAGTTTTCGCAACGCAGCCAGACGGGATGCATCGGCGCATAAAATGTGAATTTATTTTTGAGTGAGCCCTAAGTGCAACCAATCCTCAGGAGACCTCTATATAAAGTAAAATAAGAGTTATGAAATGAGGAGATAACTTTGGTCGAATATATGAGTCTGAAATTACAAACGAAATTGGTTGCGTCCTTTGCCGTTCTGATTTTGATATCCGTGACTGTTTCGGGATTTGTGACGGCATGGATAATTGGCAAAAGGCTTGACCAGGCCCGGATGAAGAGGATCAATTCTACTACTGCGACAGTAGAGAAGGTTGTTGAAAATCTCCATCGGGAATTAGCCACCTTTGCCAAAATCTTTGGTGCTGATCCTATCATCCAGTTAGGCCTGGCCCTGGATAACGAGGAACAGATTCAAGAAGCTCTTCCTGACCAGCTCGATCTGATTGATTCGAATAACATACTTATTGCCGACATTAAGGGTATTGTCCTTGGAGAAGTCGCTACGACCAACAAAGTAGGGGATGATATTTCGCAGAATGTATCAATTGGAAACGCATTAAAGGGTGAGCGGGTCATCAAGATAGAAAAGAATGAGGGGCTTCTATCTGTTAAATCAGTACTACCCATTTTGAACGCGGAAGGTGAGGTTATAGGCGTAATTGAATTGGGAAAGGATATGGGTGAGGGTTTTGCCGAAAGAATTAAAACGATGGCCGGAGTGGATATTACCATTTTTGTTGGTGATAGGCTAAGCGTTACTACATTGAGGGATAAATCCGGCAAGAAGGTAGCTCTCATACCTGACATGGGCCGGGTTTATAGAGAGCTGCATGCCAATAAAACACTTGATGTTACATTCGAGCTTTCCGGCAAATCGATAGAATCAAACGTTTTTGCGTTCAGAGATTTAGACGGTAAGCCTATCGGAATGTTGATGACAAGTATTCCCGCCACTGACACTTTATCCCAAATCATGCGTGCTATCGCTCTAATTGGCTTGGTGACAATCTTGGGTGCTGCCGTCCTTGGGATTTTTATCACCCGATCTATAACCAGCCCCTTAAAGCGTATCATCGAGAACCTCAATGAAAGTTCCGAGCAGTTGTCCTCTGTATCGGAAACGTTCACCCATGCATCGCAGCAAATGACCGATGGTGCCAATGAGCAGGCGTCGAGTTTTGAGGAGTCGTCTTCGGCGCTCGAGGAGATGTCTGCCATGACCAAGCAGAATGCCGACAATTCCAGGCAGGCCAACACACTGGCAACCGGGGCCTGTGAAGCCGCCGAGAATGCAACCGATGCCATGCAACGGATGTCGGGGGCTATTGAAGATATCAAGAAATCCTCTGATGAGACGGCCAAGGTCATCAAGGTCATCGATGAAATTGCTTTTCAAACCAATCTTCTGGCATTAAACGCTGCGGTTGAGGCAGCCCGTGCCGGTGAAGCCGGTGCCGGATTTGCCGTGGTAGCAGAAGAGGTACGAAACCTTGCCAAGAGGAGTTCTGAGGCGGCCAAGGAGACGGCCTCCTTAATTGAAATGTCCAAGCATAGCTCCGACAAGGGGGTGGAAGTATCCCAGGATATAGCAACCGTCTTTCAGGAAATCGTTGTTGCGGTAAAGAAGGTGACCGACCTTATTTCCGAGGTTGCAGCCGCAAGTGAGGAACAGTCCAAGGGCATCGACCAGGTGAACGCCTCTGTTACGCTGATGGACAAGGTGACCCAGCAGAACGCCGCCAATTCAGAGGAGATTGCCTCTTCCAGCGAAGAGATTACCGCCCAGGCAGCACAGTTAAATTCTATGGTAGTCCGTCTGGTGATACTTGTGGGAGGAAAGGCGGCCAAAGGTACCGGCCGGGTTGCTGCCTTAAATGAAACCAAAGAGCGAAAGTACTTCCAGCTAACGGAAACCGCCGCGAGTATTGAGAAAGACATTCATGGGTTACGGGGCAAAGCGGAGAGATATAGTCAATAGTTGTGTATGAAGAAATTAGGCGGCAATCCGTTTTTCTTCGACACCATTGACAAATTTAACTCCTCTAATTACTTCTGCCAGGCGTTGCGGATGGTGAAGTCGA
>Ga0126326_1000426_pt1 | contig 12853 bp, 12 predicted proteins | sample InaspJWI67metaG_FD_94485 | JGI IMG/M metagenome (GOLD analysis project Ga0126326, IMG submission 94485) | Marine gutless worms symbiont microbial communities from Oahu, Hawaii - Inanidrilus sp. 1 OAHU.JWI-67 metaG | ecosystem: Host-associated > Annelida > Digestive system > Unclassified | place... | reverse complement strand
GGCTTGCCAACAGTACGAGTCGGCTGGGTTTTTCGCGCAGCCACAGCCAGGCTATTGGGGCGGCAATAAAAGGCACCGCCGCGTAGATCAGCGACACGTTGGCGATCGAGGTATATTTGAAGGATGGGATAAAAGCAATCGTGGCCGCAGCGCCGACGATGCCGGCACTAAGACCGGGCAGCCCCATATGTGAAAACTCCCGTTTCAGGTTGCCGCGCCAGACGACAAAAACACTGGTAACAACCGCCGCCGCGAGCCCGCGCCAGAACAGGATCGACCAGGCGTCGGATTCAACCCCTTTGACAAATAACCCGGCGCTGCTGAAAACCGTCGCCGATACCAGCACCAGCAAGATGCCGAGACGCCGGGTTGCCTGCAAATTGCTGTTGGCTGCCGGATTCGGCACAATGGCGCGAGCTTCAATCATTCATCCAGTCACCGTCCCGGTTCCACCAGCGATTGGGATTGTCGGAATCATCCAGTCCGCGGGTTTCCGAACGCAAGATCGGCTCGACCGAGATCGGCGGCTCGTAATAACTGTGATATTGATAAATCCTGTCGATAATCCGTTCCAGTTGTTGCCGATCGGGCGCTATCGACAACGACATTTCAACAATACCGGGCCGCTTGCGGGTAGCTTCTTCGGCGCCGGTCGGAGTACCGTCCATGGGCCGGTAGTATTCATGACAGGGCGCTGCCCGAATCGCGTTGCGATCGGTTTTACCGTAAACCAGCGGGGCAACCTTGATGATTTCATCGAACAGAGGATCGATTTCATCCTCCGGTGCCAGGAAACGAATGCGCCAATAGGGAATCATTTTGATGGCCGGTATTTCGAAGCCGATACTGAAAATATCCTGTGGGTTCCTATTATTCATCGGTTGCTCCAGGGCGATAAAAGTTGCGGGAATTATACGGAATCCCTACTGACAACGTATTGTCAGTAGGGTTGTGTTATCTTATTCGCCAAAGCCCTGGAAACCACCCTTATTATGCGTCGCACCGAACGATTGTTCGAGATTATTCAGATACTTAGAAGTGAATCTCGAGTCATTACCGCGCACGAAATTGCGTCCCGGCTGGAAGTATCGACACGCACCATTTATCGTGACATACAGGCGTTACAGGCGATGCGCACGCCGATCGAGGGCGAGGCCGGTATCGGATACCTGATGCGTCAGGGCTACGACCTGCCGGCGCTCAACTTCAGTGCCGAAGAGATCGAGGCGATTGTCGTGGGTTTGAGCCTGGTGGCCCAAACCGGCGACAAGGGATTGCAAAAAGCGGCGCAACAGGTTTCCAACAAAATTGATTCGATCCGAGACCGATTGGAAAGCCTGCAGGTATCGGAACGCGGCGCCCTGGTGCCCGCCGCGGTCGACCCCGACAGGATACGCAGCGCGATCCGCGAAGAACGCAAACTCGATATCCGCTATCGTGATGAAAACGGACGCGATAGCGAGCGCCGGGTCAGACCGCTGGCGGTGATCTACTATGTGCATGCCATGTTAATGGTGACCTGGTGCGAGTTACGCAATGATTTCCGCCACTTTCGCGTAGATCGAATCCTTTCCTGCAGCGACTCCGGTGCCTATTTCAAAGGCGATGGCGATCGTTTGCGCGAGCTGTGGCGGCAACTGGAGACAGGCTGATCGCCGCTATTTCAAATTTAACCGGCTAGATTTTACTCTGAGTACATCCTGACTAGCTTAGTTTCAAGAGCTTATCGAGATTGCTCTGTATCAGCTGCGCGCGCTCGAAACCGGCATCGTAGGCGGGCGAAGTAATCAGTTCGCAGGCTTCGATATCGATACGCACGAATTCCTGCATCCGCTCAAGATAGGGCGACCACAGCGCTTCGAAATGCGGCAGCAATGCGGCGGCGTCATCCGAATCGCGGGCGACAATCCGCCCCCTGCCCCGCACCCGCACCGCGAGCCGCGCCAGCAGGTCCAAAAAAACGATCTCGACGTCGGGCCGCTGCCGTAGGTTGGCGCTGGTGCCGGGCGAGCGAATATTGCCATAGGCGAGACTGCGCTCGTCGACGATAACAAAGGTCGCTTTCGGCGACACCGCGGGGCTGCCATCGTCATTGATCGTGGCCACCGCGCCCGCGCTGTAATTACGGATAATCTGCTGCATCGCCATCGCCACGCTCAGTTTTTCCATGTCTAGAGCGCCCGCAACTCGACGGAGGTTTCGTTATAACAGGCGCCGTCGACTATGTCGGTTTTCATATCCGCGTCGATCAGCGCATTGACGGTCCGGCCGGTTTCGCTGCTGCGCAACCAAGTGCCTTTCGGCGAATACAAAACGCCGCGCGCAACCGCCTCGGTCAGCTTGGCGCGCAGCACGACGCGACCCTTGTCGTTACTGACTTCTACCAGTGCTTCATCTGCAATCGAGGCGGCACTGGCATCGGCCGGATTGATTTCGACGACTTCGTGCACGCTGCTGGCCGCAGCGCCGCCGAAGGTCGCGTTGGTGCGTTTCGACGAGGATGGCGTTATCAGGCAAAAGGGTCGTGCCCGGGTTACCGGCTCGTAACGCGGCACGCCGTAGCCGAACCGTGATTCGAGATCTTCACTGTAAAGCTCGATCTTGCCGGACGCGGTGCCGGGGCTGACGGTGTTACACATGATCACTTCCTGTTGCTCGCCGGCGGTCATTAACAAGGCTCGGTCGAGCGGGATTTCACTCGGCCTGAATCCCTGCAAGCGCGCGTCGTCGGGATCGATGGCCGCATCCATCAGCTGTCGATCGCTGTGATCGAACATCGCATCGGTAAAACCGAAGGCCCGCGCCAGACGTCGGAAAATCTCGGTATTGGGCAGCGACTCGCCGACGGCGGGAATCACCGGCGCGGCGCGCTGCAGATAACTATGCCCATAGGCGGTATAAATATCGTCGAACTCGAAATGCGACGCCGCCGGCAGCACGATGTCGCAAAACTTCATGCTATCGGTCATGACGACATCGATCCCGACCTTGAAGATTTCACCGCGTGACAGCGCTTGTATCATGCGATTCTGATCCGGGTGGGTCGCCACCGGATTGTGATTGTAGATAAAGGCAGCCCGAATCGGCGGATCGATATCGTCGCAGAGCAGGTGCCGACCGAGATCGACGATATTCAGCGTGCGCGTGCCTGCGGGTATCAGGTCGCTGCGCTGTAACGCCACCGCGGTGGTCGGGAAAGCCAAACCCGGTTTGGCGATCACGCCCGCGCCGCGCCGGCCGAACTGTCCCAACAGGGCCGAGAGCGACATGATTGCGCGCAATCCGGAACCGCCGCTGCGACCGCGTTCAATGCCGTTACCAATCGACAACGCTAGCTTGTCCGCGGCGCAATAGCAATCGACCAGCTTGGTGATAGCCGCCAGCGGCAATCTGCAGATTTCAGCCGCTTGTTGCAGCGAGTAAGTCCTGGCCTGCGCCATAAACGCCTCGTAACCCGTTACCCAGGTCGCGACAAAAGTCTGGTCGACTTGCCCGCGTCGTTCGAATTCGGCCGCAATAGCGAGCGCCAGCACCACGTCGGTACCGGGCTCGATCTGCAGATACAAATGCGCCTGATCGGCGATCCGGGTGTGTTTCGGATCGACCACGATCAGCCGTGCACCCTGCTCGCGTGCCTGCTTGATCACGCGCGCCAGGTGCAGGTTCGAGACGGTTACGTTATTACCCCAGACCAGAATCAGATCGGCGTCCACCGCCTGCTCCGGCGGCATCCCCGGCGCGTCGCCGAACAGGCTGTTATAGGCCGCGCCGCGCACGCCGCCACAGAGGGGGCCGCGGTCGAGCAGGCTGGCGCCGAGTTTGTGAAAGAAACGCCGGTCCATCGAGCCCACCGCGAGTTGGCCGTGCGGGCCCGCGTAATTGAACGGCAGCACCGCCTGGGGGCCATACTCGGCGATTACCCGCCGGGTACGCTCGGCAATCATCGTCAGTGCCTGATCCCAGCCAATCGGCTTAAATTCCCCGTCGCCGGGTCCGCCAGTACGCACTAACGGTGTACGCAAGCGCTGCTCGCCGTGCACAAAATCCGGGTAGTACTTCGCCACCTTGTCGCATATCGCACCCGCGGTGTAGGGATTCACCCGCGATCCCCGAACCTTGCTGATCGCCTCGTTTTGAACCGTGACCTGCAACGAGCAGGTATCGGGGCAATCGAGCGGGCATACCGAAGGTTTGACAATGGATTGAGCTGGATTATTCATCGCTACTTCCTCGCTGGCTGGGACTAGAGTTTCGCGCCGACATCATTGAATTTAGCGATTGCTGCGCTTCCTCTTGCCGATTGAAATTGGCTTCATCGAGCCAGGCTTCGAGTATGCCGCGTACCTCGGGCCACTCGTCCTCGAGAATCGAGTACCAGGCGGTATCGCGATTCCTGCCTTTGAATATCATATGGTTATAAAAAATTCCTTCGAATCGAAATCCGAGCCGGCGTGCCGCTTGGCGCGACTTTTCGTTGAGAGCATTACAGCGCCAATGAATTCGCCGGTAGCCGAGGTCGTCCATCGCATGTCGGATCATCAGGTAAAGCGCTTCGGTGGCGGCGCGGGTGCGCGCCAGCCGCGGGCCGAACCAGATATGGCCGATTTCGATCACTCCCATCGACGGATTGATGTCGAGGTAGCTGCTTTGACCTTCGAAATTTTCCGCATCGAGCGGACGTATCGCGTAGAAAATAGTATCGAAGGTCGCCGACTGGGCGCGCATGGTCGCGCGGTATTCCTCGACCGACGCCCACGGACCATAGGCCAGGTAATCCCAGATTTTAAGCGCCGGCGCCGACCCATGCCCGGCCGCATATAGATCAGCCGCGTGCCGGTTCGCATTCTGGGCCTCCAGCTCGACGTATTTCCCCCTGAGCGACGTCCGCGCGGGGATCAATGCCGGCGGCTCGGGATCGACCGCGGCCCCGGAAAGCGGCCGCGGATAGGGTTGTTCCGAAATGTGATCGCTAGACACCGGCTGGCATTCTCCCGATAGAAATATGAATCGACATTAAAGACGGTGCAATAAGGTTTGCAGCATAGCAATTTTTTGGATATCTTAAAAAATCCAATAATTGACATTTTTTCCATACCAATTTGCTAAATCTTGCGTCCATCGCGTTTACCCTACAGCGGGACTCGAAGGATCCGCTGTTCGTACAGCTATGCGATCAGATCAGGCAGCGCATCGTCAGCGGTTCGCTGTTGCAAAATTCGCAGCTGCCTTCATCCCGCGGGCTCGCCAGCGATCTGGGTATATCGCGCAGTACCGTGGTAACCGCCTATGAACAGCTGGTTGCCGAGGGTTATATCGAGGGCCGTGCCGGTGCGGGCTATTACGTGCGCGAGTTGGTGGACATCGGTCCACAAGACGGCGCCGGGGAAGCCGCCCCGTCGTCATCGATTAGACCCAGCATTTCCGACGCGACGCCGGCGTCGCATCCGGGTTACCCGGACAACCGCCTGTTTCCATATCGCCACTGGGCCCGCTGCCTGGCCCGTAGCGCTCGCCTGACGCCCGAGGCGCTGATCGTGGGCAAAAGCCCGTTCGGCGATTTACCGCTGCGCCGCGCGATCGCGCGTTACCTGGCCGATTGGCGCGGACTCGATATCCAACCCGAGCAGGTCATGATAACCGCCGGTTCGGTAGACGCGCTGGAAAACTGTATTCGTAGCCTGGCAGTACCGGGCGACGCGATCGGGCTAGAGAACCCCTGTTACCGGCCGCTGCGCAATATCGCCGCCAACCAGGGCATGCGCATCGAGTGGCTGCCGGTCGACGATGGGGGTGCCGAAATCCCATCGGGGTCACAGCACGCTGCTGCACCAAAAATGGTCATACTGACGCCCTCACACCAGTTTCCGCTCGGTGGCGCGATGCCGGTGAATCGCAGGCTCGAGTACCAGCAGTGGGCCGACGCCAACGACGCCTGGATTATCGAGGATGACTACGACAGCGAATTTCGTTATGCCGGCCGCCCGATTCCGGCCCTCGCCAGCCTGGATACCAGCGGCAGAACGATTTACATCGGTACCTTTTCCAAGGTGTTTTCGGTGAGCCTGCGGCTCGGCTACCTGATCATGCCGCCGCCGTTGATCGCGAGATTCGCCGACACGCTGGCAAAATTCGGGGTCAAGGCCGCGCTGCCCTGCCAGCGGGCGCTGGCAAACTTCATCGATAGCGGCGATTTCTATCGCCATATCCGGCGCGTGCGACGAATCTACGCCGAACGGCGCCGCTTGTTGCTGGAGCTGTTGCAACAGAAAATGTCGCGCTTCATGGTACTGCGCGATCACCAGGCTGGCATGCAGGTTACGGTAATCCTGGCGCCGGGCTTCGACGACCGCGAAATCGCCGCACTGGCGCAAGCGCGCGGCCTGTTGGTGGCGCCGCTGTCATCCTATTACGGCGCGAGCGACGCAACCAACGGCTTATTGCTCGGCTTTTGTCCCTATTCCGAAGACGAGATCAGGGATTACGTCGCGGTTTTGACCGAAGTACTCGAGGCACACCAGCCTTAGGTCCGCGCGCCGCGATCAGCCTTTTAAAAACCGCTGTAACACATTGCGGGTAACCTGCTCGACCTGTGGATCCCGGCGCAGTAGACCTGCCACCCATTCGACGCTACCGGCATGGAAGACTTCGCCCTTACCCCGGCGGAAGGAAACGATCATGCCCGAGCCGCGGCCGGCCAAGGCGACGGTTGCCGGCGTAATTTCGCCGTAGAGAATCTGGGCGTGGAGTTCACAGTCAGCGCTGCCGAGAAACAGGGAATCCCGCTCGACGCCGCGCGCGATCTCGACATTAGAGGCGAGCCCGAGCGCGAGTATTTCGATGTCGTCGGGCACCTGTTCCGCACCGGACGGATACGGCAGACCGTCGTGGACGACATAGTCGAGACCGTCGACTTCGTAAGCAAATATTCGACTGCGCGCGCCGAGCACGTCGCCGTAGCCGAGCCCGGTACCGTCGAACGCCCAGTGTTCGGGGCGGTAGATCGGGAAACCGCCGGCACCGAAGGCGACGCATCCGCCCCAGCCGGCGTAAACCCCGCGAGTCGCGTTCAGGCCGAAGGTCAGTGCGCCCGGGCGGCCTATCTGCGGTAATTCCCAACTGGTTGTGATCCGCGGGGTATCGCGCAACGGATCCTCGCTGGCGGCGCGCGATTTGTAACAAAGCTGGTTGCGGCCGGCGTTCTCGAGCCGAGTTTGCCACATGAAATTGCCGGCAAAACGCGCCACCTTGCCGCCGTTTTCGACATAGGCGTCGACGCTGTCGCGCATTTCCCAGGACCAGTACTCATCGTGGCCGATGAAAACCAGGCAGGGATAGTCGGCAATCACGTCGGGCCGCAGCTGTAGATCGAACTGCGAGACGACGTCGACCTCGAACCCGGCGGCGGCCGCCCACCGCATGAAGTGCCGCTCGTAAGAGGCCCAGCCGGCGGAGGCATATTTCTTGCTGTAGCCATTGGCATAAGCCCACTCCATGTGCGGGTAGGAAGCGGCATCGTCGCAGTCGGGTGCGGTGGCGGGCGCCGCGCGCGGCGCATCCTCGGGCAACACCACGAAACCGCGCGGCAGCGGCCGCTCGAGCGATAACAGCGGCGAAAACTGATCCCCGTCCACGCCGCTGATACCTTCGTAATGATTCGAGCCGCCCCAGTTGTTATAGGCGCACCAGGTGCCGGTCGCTGCAACCAGCAACAGTCGCTCGCGCCGAGCGTAGCCGGTTGCGCGCAGCAGGAAGAGATAGTGCTGCTCGCGCACCGCGTCACCGCCGCCGATCCGGCAAGTGACGCGGTAGCCTCCCGAAGGCCAGTCGGGCGGGATTTTATATTCGAAGCTCACCGGCCAGTCGCAACCGGCGGCCGATGCGTCCGGCGGGGTGTCATGGCGTCGCCCCGGTAAACCGTTGCGCTCGAAAACCACCTCGAGCGCGAGCGCATCGCGTGCGATTGCGAGGCTGTAGCTGGACGCGGTGGTGGAAACATGAAATGCGATGGTATCGCCGGGTGAGTAACACGGACGATCGCTGTAACACCAGATTTCCGCCACTTTCGAATCGCTGGCGGGCGCCTCGTAATAATTGCTTCGCACCGCCGGATTGGCGCCGGCGGGTGAGTCTTGCCGTCTCATGCCCGGCCGCCGCTAAGCCAGGAAGTCGTGAATATCCTCGGATTGCACCACATGACAGTAAATCATATTGATCGATTTCAACTCGCTCAGGTGTAACTCTTCGGTCGCCGCGGCACAGCAATCCTCGACCACGACCACGCCGAAACTTTCGTCGGCGAGGCTGCGCACGGTCGAACTGACGCACTGGTCGGTAAAAATTCCGGCGACGATGACATCGCTGATTTCCATGTTGCGCAATATCAGCCGCAGGTTGGTTCCGGTAAGCGCGCTATCGGTGGTCTTGATCACGACGATGTCGTCCGCCGCGGGTGTCAGCTCGGGCGCCAGCTGGCTGTCTTCGCGGTCCTTGGGCAACAGCAAATAGTTAAATCCGGGTTTCTTCTGGCTCAGCGAGCGATCACGCCCATCGAGTTTGAGGCAGGCGATGCGCGCGAAGATCACCTCGACACCGCGCGCGCGGCAGTGGGCGATCAGGCGCGCGGTGTTCGGGATGACGGTCTCGTTCATGCGCTCGCGAAATGGCGCCCAGCGTTTGGCCTCGAGTTGATCGGAGTCCACTTCCAGATAGGTATTCTGGATATCGATCACCAGCAGCGCCGTATTATGCGCAATTAGCCCAATGTCTGCGGGCGGGTCGGCCGTTTCATAGTAGAAAGAACGGTGGGCGTGTTTCCAGTCACTCATGTCACACTCCTGCCACGCTGGGGCGAACCGCAATTGAGCGGCGTTTTAATTTTTCTCCGACAAGGGATTATCGATAATGTATCCGGCGTCGATCCGGTCGATATCGGTGCACCCTAACTGCGCCAGGCTGATGTCGATCTGGCTGCGGAACAATTCGATCATTTCCTGCAAGCCGGTATAACCGGCGGCGCCCATGGCATACAGCAGGGGGCGGCCGATAAAGACGAAATCGGCACCCAGCGCGAGCGCCTTGATCACCGCCTCGCCGTTGCGCAGGCCGCTGTCGAACAACAACGGATAGTCGGCCCCTACCGCCCTGCGAATCACGGGCAGCATATCGATCGCCGCCGGCGCGCTGTCGAGCTGGCGCCCGCCGTGATTGGAAACGTATACCGCATCGACTCCGGCATCACGTATCCGCAGCGCATCCTCACATCCAAGCAACCCCCTTGACGATCAAGTTGCCGGGCCAGCGCTCGCGCAAACGCGCGAGAAAGTTCCAGTCGACCTTGCCGCGGGCCTCGTTACGTTTAAAATTTTTGCCTCCGGCGAGATTGACGTTGGCGAGCGCCGGAACCCCGGTCTTCAGCGTTAACAGGGACCAATGCGGATGCAACGCAAAGTCCAGAAACTGTTTCGGCCCGATGCGCACCGGCCACTGGAAACCATTGCGCTGTTCGCGCGGCCGCACACCGATTTCGGGCACATCGACCGTCAGAATCAAATTGCTGTAACCGACGGTTTCGGCGCGTTCCACCAGATCAAAAGCCACTTCCTCCGACTGGCCGACATACAGCTGAAACCAGGCATGCTCGCCGGCGCGCTCGGCGGTGGTCTCGATACTGCTCGATGCCATCGTCGACAGTACCAACGGAATACCGTACTCGCGCGCGGCGGCGGCCAGCATGGCGTCGCCGTTGGGCCAGGTCAGATTGCACATCCCCATCGGCGCGATACCGAACGGCAAATCCCAGGCATGCCCGAAAATACGCTTGCGATAACTGCGCTTTTCGACGTTGACCAGCACCCGCGGCAGCATGCGCAGGGCCTCTATTTTCTCGACATTGAGCGCACAGGCGCGCTCTTCGCCGGCGCTGCCATCGATGTAATCGAAAGTCATTCGCGGCATGCGTCGCCGCGCGAGCCTACGCGCGTCGGCAAGACTGAATATCTTTTTAGTCATACCGGGTAAACGCTGGACTCCACCTTGGAAAAAGCCACTTTTACCAACGACCCGGCCGAATAGCAATGCTTTTCGCCGCGGTGCTATCATTCGGCGCAAGTCTCATTCGCAATGCCTGGACAAAACTTTTTTACAGAACTCAAATTGGATCAGTGCGCGCAGGCAGCCGGTAGCAAAGGCTTCGGCTGCGGATTACCGCCGACACGGCACTTTTATAACTGAGGTTTAAAATGATACTTATCGGTCAATTCGACTCGCCGTTTGTTCGCAGAACCGCGGTCACGATGAACTATTATGGAATTTCATTTGAACGCAAAGTCTTGTCGGTGTTTACCGATTTCGAAGAAATGCTGGTGCACAATCCCCTGGGGAAAGTGCCCGCACTGGTACTGGATAACGACGAAACTATTTTCGATAGTCGAATGATCATCGATTATATCGAGCGCTTGGTGTCTGAAGAGCGAAGGCTGATCCCGGTTGAGCCAGAGCGCCGGATACGGGTTTTGCGGGCCGAAGCAATATCGCTGGGACTTGCCGAAAAGAGTTACGAGCGCGGGCTTGAATATGCGCGGCGCCAGCCCGATAAAATCGACCAAGATTGGGCTGAAAGGTTGAAGCGACAAATCGTTTCGGCGCTTAGTTGGCTGGAATCACTGCAACCGAAACCCTTTTTATGCGGTAACGACATGACCCAGGCCGACATTACGTTAGCCGTTGCCTTGACATATCTGCGAGAGAAGCAGCAAATACAGCTAGCGCGCGGTGATTTCCCCGCCCTCGAATCGCACTGCGATCTGTGCGAATCGCTGCCGGCATTCCAGGCATCTGCATACTCGGCCTCGGAGGCGTCCCGCAGCGGCTGGAAACCACGCGGCCAGTAACCGCCGTCGGCGCGGAGCAAGGTCGCATATCCACGATTCGGAGCACCGTATGACTACCGCCAAGAATCAATTGAAGAGTTCCCTGGTAGATAGCAAAATACCGCCTGGCATATCCATGTACGGAGTCTTCATGACATTCACCCTGCCTTCGGCGACGGCTTTATTGATAATGCTTGCAGGTTCGGTTTGCGCTGCGGAACCCACCCAGGAAGCGGATGGCGGGAAGGGCTGGGAATATGCGATTGCCGCCGGTGCGATCTATACACCAAATTATCTCGGAGACGATCATTACCGCTTGAATCTGTTTCCCGATTTTTCGGTCCGCTATAAAAGGTCCGCTATAAAAAAAGATTTTCCGCATCGTTTTTCGAGGGCATCGCCTACAACCTTGTAATCACCGACAACTGGCGCGTCGGGCCTATTATCAAATACGACTTCGGCCGGGACGAGGACAACGACAGCCCCTTAGCCCTCGGGGACGAAACGGATGATTTACAGGGCCTGGGCGACGTAGATGGGACCTTCGAGATCGGCGGCTTTGTCGAATACTCTTTCGCCGGGTTCACGACTAATTTCGAGGCTCGGCAAGCCATCGATGGCCACGACGGCCTGCTCGCCGAAGTGGAGTTGAAATTTTCCGGCAAGCTCCCCGCTAGCGGGAGGCCGGTTTTATACTCGATTGGCCCCAAAATCACATATGCCGACGCCAGCTATAACGGCGCATTCTTTGATGTGTCTCCCAGTCAATCAGCCGCTTCCGGATTGGCGCAGTTCGAGGCCGACTCCGGTTTCAATTCCTACGGACTGCACGGCAGCTTGTTTATGCCACTGAAGAACCAGATTACATTGATTGCTTTTGGGGGTTATGACCGCCTCGACGGGGATATTGCGGACTCCCCGCTAGTGCGACAACGCGGTTCCAAAGACCAGTGGATTGCCGGCATCCTGCTCAGTTATACGCTGTAACGACATGCGCTTGGGCTGATGAGACCCTGGTTACGGCTTCAATCTGCCGACCTCGTATAGTGCCCCCTGGTTATTCATCTACGCTACAACGAGGCGATGTTTGAATTCAAACCGGGGCATACAATAGCAACCTGGGTGCCGGCTGCATTCATGTACCGGCGGGCCAAAGGTAAGCGGCAAAAGTATCCAATAGCCGGCGAATCGCCGCCATCAAAGCACTGGCCCGGTCGCTATTAGTCTGCTGGTCCATGCTCTTGGCCGGGGATCAGTTTGCCGAAATTGTGCCACTGCCATCCTGGGGGCTTTTATTTTTGGGTCAACGAGCTCGACGCCTTAAAATATCGGTTACAACGGGTAGCCTATCCCCTGTTGAGTCCCGCAATACCGGTTGCCGTGTATTTCTTGCATTCAGACTGCATCGGGTTGAAACTCAAACAACCGTGTAACCGTCAAATACCGTCGCAACGAATAGCCTGTGCATCTTGTGCGACGTTATGCAAGCCAGCAAACCCAGGAGACGCCCGTGGCTATTGAGATCCGCCAACTCACGCCAGACGACATGACGCTGATGAGAACTCTGTTAACGACCTTCGGTGAAGTCTTCGATGACGCCGCAACCTATATCGAAAACCAGCCGGACGCGGATTATTTACGGCGCTTGCTCGCCGGCGATGCCCTGATCGCGCTGGTTGCCTTGAATGAAGAGACTGTGGTCGGCGGCCTCGCGGCCTACGAGCTTAAAAAGTTCGAGCAGGAGCGCCGCGAAATCCATATCTATGACCTGGCGGTTGCGGCGGGACACCGGCGCCGGGGAATTGCGACGCAACTGATTGAAACCGTGAAACGAATAGCGGCGCAGCGCGGCGCCTATCTGGTATTCGTTCAGGCCGATACCGGAATCGAGGACGAACCGGCCATCGCTTTGTACTCCAAGTTTGGAACCCGTGAAGATGTATTGCACTTCGATATAAAAATAGACGATGCGAGCGGCGTTGCAT
>Ga0126326_1000423_pt1 | contig 12939 bp, 8 predicted proteins | sample InaspJWI67metaG_FD_94485 | JGI IMG/M metagenome (GOLD analysis project Ga0126326, IMG submission 94485) | Marine gutless worms symbiont microbial communities from Oahu, Hawaii - Inanidrilus sp. 1 OAHU.JWI-67 metaG | ecosystem: Host-associated > Annelida > Digestive system > Unclassified | place... | reverse complement strand
ATTATCCTGGTTCATGGGTGGTGTATCCTTTCCTTTTTAGTGTGGCCGGTTGACTGCTGCTAACAATCTACCGGTGGATACACCGCCTTTTCCTTTAAACACAACTTTTAAATATAACTCCCCAACCAGCAGGTGATAGCTACCGACATAAAAGCAGATGCCGGATACAATGGCGACTGAAATTTGGATGCTGTTCATCGTCATCCCTCTGTAGATGTGAAATACCGGTTGCCAAAAAGAATCCGGAAGCAACGGCTTGAACCACATCGGCAGTGTTCATGGTGTCTATCTCCATTAATCGATCAGCCTTGTGATCCGTGACGATATTCAGTGGCTAATGCTTAACATAATTTGAACCCAAGACTTCGATCCTTGGAAAATGGGGGTTTTATTTCCGCGTTCATGTTCTAACATGCATTTGAAACATAGGCTTTATAAAACACTTTAAGTGAAGTCAACAGAAACCAAGATCCGACCTTAGGAGACGGATCCGGCCAAGTATTTGAAGAAGTAGAAATACGGACTATTTTCGGCCTTAGGTATTGTTAAGCTTAAATCAAAATTTGCTTATTGCCCCTAAACTTGATAAACAAAACCCGGAAAAAATCGTGCTGGAAATACACCAGAACAGACAACAATTGACGGCGCTAACTGGCATTGGATAAAGAAACAGAAAGCGATGAATCATGAAGGAGGTTAAACCGGCCGTGACCGTTTCGACACCTGAACACCGAACGCAACAGGGAAGTTTTCTGATCCTTTTCTGCTTTGTCCTGTCCCATGGCACCTTCCATTTCATGTCACAAAGTTTTTCGGTGATGCTTCCGGCGGTCAAAGATACATTTGGAATCAATCCTGTACAAATAGGCGCCATCATCATGGCAAAAGAACTGGCGGCAGGTTTGTCCTCGCTTCCCGGAGGTATGCTTTCAGATTATCTGCGTCACCACCGGGTGCAGATTATGGCCCTATGTATGCTTGTCTTCGCAGCCGGCTGGTTGATGATCGCTTTTTCCCCCATCTATCAATTATTGATGGTGGGAATGATGATTATTGCCGTGGCCGGAACAATTTGGCATCTGCCGTCTCTGGCTGAATTGGGAAGGCTTTTTACACAGAGTCGCGGAACCGTGCTCGCCGTCCACGGCGCCGGCGGCAGTCTTGGGGATATTCTCGGCCCGGTTATCACAGGGATGCTCCTGGGTGCAATGTCCTGGCAGGGTATTATCTCCATGTACACGGTTGTCCCGTTGATCATCGCGGTATGGATTCTCTGGGCATTCGGCCGAAACCACAATGCAATTAACGTTGCAAGAGAATCCGGCCTGGAAGAGAAAGATGATTTGAAAGCCCAGTTGAAAATCACGCGCAAAATATTGAGACGTACCCATATCTGGCGGGTTAATCTGGTAGCGGGATTTCGGGGCATGTGCTTCACTATTCTGATTACCTTTCTCCCCCTGTTCATGAATGAAGATCTCGGCCTTAGCTCAAAGTCCATCGGATTTCATTTCGGATTGTTGTGGACGATCGGAATTGTTGCCAGTCCGATGATGGGTCACCTCTCCGACCGCTGGGGCAGAAAGGTTGTGCTGGTGCCTTCGCTTTTATATTCATGCCTGTTCATCATCCTGCTGGCCCTGATTGGAATCGGAGGTTGGTTTACCCTGATTATCGCTATGTTGGGAATCTCAGTCCGCAGTGATTATTCGCTTGTATCAGCCACAATCCTGGATATTACCGGAGATCAAATGGCGACAACCATGCTGGGTGTCCTTTCGTTTACGCGATTCTTGATGGGTGCGGCTTCACCACTGATTGCCGGAGCCCTTTATCAGTATTATGGTATGCAAGCCACGCTGTTTTTTGTAGCCGCACTTTTTTTGGCCTCGGCCATTATATTCAGCAGTGTGGATCTGAATAAGAAGGCAGTTCAGACATCTTAGACATCTTCTAATTCGTTGGGGTTATCGCATGGGGTGGGCGTAAGGTAGGATCCTGGATGCCGGATACCAGATGCCGGATACTTGACGAAAGAAATGCCCTTCGGTCTTATCGATCTAAAAATAGACAGAATACCTCAATCCGCCAGAGGCGGATAAATTTTAGGCATTTTAGCGCATTTTAGGCACTTTAGGCATTTTCTTCTAAGATGAACAGTAAAAAGGTCATCAAGTGGGTGGGAATCACCATCGGCGGTTTGCTGCTTTGTTTGGTAGTCGCCGTATGGATAGCAATGACCCTGGGCGTCACGATTAAACTGGATGGTCTGCGCCACAAGGTGGACGCTGCTGCCACCCAGGCCCTGGGCCGGGAGGTCGCCTTTGAGGGTTCAGTCAGTCTGGCCGTCTCGTTTCAGCCGAGCCTTGAAATCCAGGGGGTCCGCATTGCCAATCCCAGCGATTGGGCCCCAGGCGATTTCATTCGGGTGGCACTCCTGCGCGGGAAAATCGATCTAATACCGCTGCTGACCGGCAGCATTCGTATCGGAGAATTCATCGCTCAGGGCGTTGCTGTTTTTCTCGAAACCAAGGCCGACGGAAAAAACAACTGGCGTTTTAATGTATCCGGTCCAAAGCCTGACTCGCAAAAAAAAGCGCCATCGAAATCGACTGCGATTTCCATAAAATTCGTCGAACTGCGCGAATTAACCTTCCATCGGATGGCGTTGACCTACCGTGACGGCGGATTGGAGAAGACATTCAGGTTCAAACTGGATGAACTGGAAGGCACTGCCACACTCGGCGAACCGCTGTCGATCTCCTTTCAGGGCTCGTTTCAAAAGAACCAATATCGCTTCGCACTCAGCGGCAGCCCGATAGATATCATTATGGATCCCCAAAAACCACATACTCTGGAGTTCTCCGGTAATATTGACGAAAGACCTGTAAATATCAAATATGCCTTCGATCCGAGCCAGGACGTCATTCATGACACGCTGGAGATATCAGCTCAAAAAACAGCACTTGGCGATATTTTACAGGATCTCGGGATTGCGGAGGGAATGAAAGTAAGTGTGGATGAGCTTTCGATGGCTGTGATCGGAAGAGGCAGAAATCTGAAAGAAATCCTGGAACTATCGGATCTTAGCATGGATCTTAAGCATGGCCAGTGGGTGTGGAATGATCCCAAGTTTGGTGACAGCATCCGGTTCGCCATCGATCGGGGACACATACGTTCCCTGGCCGGTAAACCGATGACACTGGAAATAAATGGGCGAATACAGGGTGCTCCATTTGAGTTGAATATTGCCGGCGATTCACTTGCAGAACTGATCGCAGCGCAAAAACAGTGGACGATGCAGTTAACCACTAAATTTCCCAATGCCACGCTGCGCGGGATAGGTGCTTTAGATAGAAGTAGTGAAATACCAGCCGTTACATACGATCTCGCTTTAGAGAATGTTGATGTGGATGAAATACTCAGGCGGTTTCATGTCCCACGAGATGATGAGGCAACCATCCAGACAATTCACATGGTCGCTGTTGCCAGGGGCAGAAATCCCAGTGAGTTATTGGAATTATCCGATGTCAGGATGGTGCTGGGAAACGGACACTACACCTGGTATGACCCAGACAGTGAACGTTCGTTTGAATTCGCTCTTCACAAGGGGATTATTCAGTCACCGGCCGGAAAATCCGTAAAGGTGAGCGTCAACGGCAAACTGGCAAAGAAAGCTTATGCATTGTCTAATTCCGGGGACAAACTTGCAACGCTCCTGGATAAATCCAAGCCTTGGTCGCTCAATCTATCGGGTAAAATCGACGGAACACCGCTGCGGGGCAACGGCACATTCACGCGTGCCGGTAAATCCCCCGTCTCCGAATTGAATCTTTCAACCGGGAAGATGGATCTCGGGGATATTTTAAGCTGGCTGAACATTGCCCGAGGCATCGAAGCGACTGTTGATCGCAACACGCTGAGCATTACGGCCAGAGGCAGCGACTTTATAGAATTGATGGGAAAATCTGATATAAGTTACGCCCTGCAAAACGGCCGCTGGATCCTGAAATATCCGAATATGGCATCCGCGTTACAGGTTAATATTGCTGAATTCAGTCTCGGCAAACTTGCAGGCAGACCGATTAAATTAACCACCCATGGTCAGTTGCAGAAACAATCCGGTCAGGGTGCAGACAAGCCGGTACCATTTTTGGTCAAAGTAACTGCCCGGCAGAAATCCGCTCCGGCATCCAAACCGGATAAATCTACCAATGCCGATCACCAGCCATATGCTCTTAAGGTCAATGGACAGATCGCGAATTCGAATTTACAACTTAATGGATCCATTGATCCGTACGCCAAAATCCCAACCGCCTCTCTGGATCTGTCAGCTGAACAGGTCAATGCCGGCGAGATTTTACACTGGCTTGAAATCGCTCACGGACTGGAAGCCACCGTTGAAAAAATTAACATGAACATAACGGCCAGGGGCGGAAGCTCTCGAGAAATTCTGGCAAATTCGGATTTCAGGTCCTCTGTTGAAAGCGGCCGGTTGACGCTGCGCGACGCCAACTCAGGGACCAGTGCCGATATAGACATTGCCCGGGGCCAAATCCAGGCTATGGCCGGTAAACCAATCTCCATTGTACTGGACGGTCGGTTGAAAAGCACACCGATTGCGTTCGAAATGAAGACCGAAAAACTGGCAGCGTTTAACTCGAAAATCGAACGGTTGCCCCTCGATTTGAAAGCCGAAGTTGCCGGCACCCGGCTTGAGTTATCGGCAGATGTCGCCCTTCCGATCACGCAGGTGGATTTGAATTTAGACATGGCGGTTGCCGGAGAAAAATTGAGCAGCCTAAATGAACTGCTGGAGATTGCCCTGCCGCCGCTGGGGCCCTACTCCATTAAAGGCCTGTTCAGCATAAACGCTAAAGGTTATCAACTTACCAACCTGGGTGTGAATGTCGGAACAAGCCATCTAACCGGAAATGCGCGTCTGATAACCACCCGGGATCGACCCCTTCTGGATTTGGATCTAACCACCCACAGGCTGCAATTGAACGATTTTGATTTAGGTCAGTGGTCGGCAGTCGAAAAAAAGGATGATAGCGAAAAGCCAGAAGAAGAAAAAAAGATCCCCGATAGTATCAAGGAAAATAAGGATCAAATTAAAACGTTATTGAGCCCTGAAGTCATGGGTGCATTGAATGCCGAATTGGCGTTAAAAGTCGATGAAGTGCTTTCCGGAAAAGACACACTCAGCAGCGGTTCGGTGCTGGTAAAACTGGAAAAGGGCCGCTTGGCGGTTCAACCGCTTCGGATCAACATACCCGGTGGTTTAGTTGATCTGGCATTTGTCTACCAACCCACTGGTGAAGAAGTATTTGGAGAAGCCTTTGCGAAAATCGATAATTTCGATTACGGCATCCTGGCACGCAGGGTGGATCCGGACACGACTATGAAGGGTCTGTTAAATCTCGATATTAAGCTAAACTCCCGTGCTTCTGAGTATAAACAGATTCCGGGTAACATGAACGGATATATCGACTTCGGCATCTGGCCGGAGGACCTTGAATCCGGAATTTTCGATCTGTGGGCCGTAAATCTGCTCCTGGCCCTTTTGCCCCAAGTAGATAAGAGTAAAAACTCCAGGGTCAATTGCGTGATCGGGCAATTTGATCTTAAAGACGGCATACTCAAAGAACACAAAATGATAATCGACACGACCCGCATGAGAGTCAGAGGCGAAGCCAGAGCCAACTTCAATACGGAAGATATTTATGTATACGCAAAGTCCAGCGGCAAACGACCGGAATTTTTCAGCCTGGCTTTACCGATTGAAGTCAGAGGAAAATTCCAAGATTTTAAGCCCGGTATCGCGCCGGGGGGACTTGTCGGGAGTGTGATACATTTTATTACCAGCCCCCTGCATGTACCGTTGCGGCGTCTGCTTAATGAGGACTTGCCGCCGGAAGGCTATGATGTGTGTGCCGGGTCATTTGAACGCCCACCGGATGAGCAATAATTTATCATTACTCTGTCTATTGCGTTTAATGCTTAATTATATTTTGGAATGCCTTCACGGTTTCATTTCACAAAAAGGATGCTGAGCAAGCGGATATTAATTTTCTGACATCTGCAGGTAAATGAGAAATGTGGATTTGACAAATCGGTTATATGCAGGGTATGGCTATACAGTAATGATCTGTACGCTTTCGCTAAGATGCAATTATTCACCGAAAAAACCAGAAGATTAAATACCTCGAAGCGGAAAAATGAAGCGTATACGAAATAATGGAAATTCCGAAAGTCAGCGAAGGATGACTGCTCAGTTATTTGCTAACTCACTAAAAACGCAAGGGGGGCAAGATGGTTGAGATCAACAAAGAAGTGATGGAAATCGTAAATAAGCCGGGCCGCATCGGTACCCTGGGTACCGCAAACAAGCAAGGGCGTCCCAACGTCGCCTACTTCGGCAGCCCCAGGCTGTCCGAAGACGGTACGATTGTCATGGGTCTGGGCAGCAACCGAACATTGAAAAATTTGGAGGATAATCCTTTTGCTGTGTTTTTCTGTGTGGCAGAGAGTCCGGTTACTTTCACGACACCGGGCTACCGCCTCTACCTCAAGGCGCGTGAAATTCAAAAAGTGGGTCCGATCGTTGACGGCGTTCGCAAAGCCATTGCCGAACATGCAGGGCCTGATGCCGCCAGAATGATTGTCGCCGGAGTGGTATTTGATGTCACCGAGGTTCGGCCCTTAATAGCTGGGGAGTAGAATCGGTTCAGGGGTGGCGGATTATGGTAGTTGTCGGAATGATGTTCCGTTAACCATTTGCTGTGGATCTAAACGTTTAGTCGGTTAATGATATTGGATTAGTATGTTGAAGTCTTAAATCTAAATTTTGGATGCTCTACAGTTTTTTTGTAGAAAATCTCACGCAAAGACGCAAAGGCGCCAAGATTATTAAAAATAAAAAACTGGGATTATTCAAAATTTTCTTTGCGGCTTTGCGTCTTTGCGTGAAAACCAATCATCGTTAATCGAAAAGACTCAATCCCGTTCCAAACGGAATGTTATTTTGAAAAATGCTATAATTCCTTTTCGCTGAGCCCCGCTAAAGAGCGGCGGGATGTAAACAAGCGCGAAAAGGAATAAACTCAAGCACTGACGAGCAAAATTAAAATTTACTTAAATTGCAGAAGGCATGGTAGTTTTCATTTGCCGGCGTTTGGCGCGGTGAAGCTTCATGCGAAGACGGATCTCAGCGGCAAATGAAAAAGAATATTCTCTCTGCGTCCTGCGGTGAATAAATTGTCATTTAGACAGTGAAACACTTATATGCATCTTTTGAATAAATACAAAGTTTCAATGCCACTAATTTACTATCCATAAAACCGCATTGGATGCCCGGTTAATGATATAGCGCGAAACACTGCCCATGAAAAAGGCCTTGTTCGTACCTCTTCGTCCTATAACCAAAGTACCGAAGTTCCCTTTCCGAGCTTCTTCTAATATGGCCTTGCCGGTGTTCAAGCCACCCTTGATGGTCTTCATCTCGAGCTGATCTTCTGGGATGCCGCTATCCTTAATTTTGCCTAAGGCGTGTGAATAAAATTGATCGATGCAGGCTTTATCCCCGCGGGCAACGATTTCTTCCAATGCCGCACTGGGTTCTTCTTCAAGGCTAATTTCGCAATAATCACGGGCTTTACTCGTGACGTGCAAAAGGGTAAAACGGATATCGGGGTTATTGGAAAACATGAAACTGACATGGTCTATGGCGCGCAGGGAAGCTTCGGATCCATCAATCGCCACCAATACATCGGTGCCGGTTACTTCTCCATCCACCAGCCAAACCGGAAGCACCTGCGAATGTTCCAGAATATTGGAGGTTACACTTCCCATAAACATTTCTTGAAGGCGGGTTAAGCTCCTGCGACCAACAAGAATCGTGTCATAACGCCGCTCTTGAGCAAATTCGATAATATCCTTGGCCAAACCCAAATTTCTGGTCCGGGTGATGATTTCGATCTGATCAGGATTGATGCCCATCTGCACCATTTCATTCCGATAGTCCACAAGAAGCTTTTGAGCAACCTCATTATTCTTCTTCAATACCTTATCCAGCTCAGCTTTCGATTTCAAACTTTTCTGAGCTTCGTCCTGTAGAAAAAGAGATATCGTCGGCTGAACATGAAAAAGAACATAATGTAAGTTTTTAGCTAAAGAAGAGACCCGAACGGCATAGTGAACAGCATTTCTCGATTGTCTTGAATCATCAACGGCCAGCAGAATTTTCTTTTGCATCGGTTTTCACTCCTTTCTCATATTGTGAATTTATTTCCTCGTGAACCCTAAGCTCGATCAAGGTCAAGAATTTCCATACGATTATCTCTGTCAGGATGCTGCCGTGAAGGACCTTCGGTCAGTATTACAAGATTACCCTTGATACCTTTAGAACGCAGTTTTTCTTTTATTAATGGCTTCCAGTCCCTTGGATGCACGCTCACATATACCGGAAATACCCCATAAGAAAACATGAGATTCTGGCACGTACTTTCTTCAGAACTCACGGCCGTGATCCAGACCGGTGGTCTATATCGTGAAATACTTCTGGCAGTTGCGCCACTGCGGGTCGGAATAATCACAGCCGCAGGCGTGATTCGCTGTAAAGTGGTCTCAACGCATAAGGCAATTAGATCTTGTATGCGAATCTCTCCTTCCTCTCCGGCAGTTACCAGTGTCTCTCGCATGCGTTGACTGGGTCGATGGGGTTCGATGGCTGCAGCGATCTTAGCCAGCATCGATGCCGCCTCCACAGGATACTTGCCCATGGCGGACTCCCCTGAAAGCATCACGCAGTCTGTTCCGTCCAGTATGGCATTGGCCACATCGGTTGCTTCAGCGCGGGTCGGAAGTCGGTTGTCCGTCATGGACTCCAGCATCTGTGTGGCCGTAATGATCGGTTTTCCGATGAGATTCGCCTCATACATGATGTGCTTCTGCACAACAGCAATTTCTTCAATCGGTATTTCCACTCCAAGATCACCCCGGGCAATCATAATTCCGTCCGCAGCTTTTAAAATACTGTCCAGATTATCAAGGGCCCTGGATCTCTCGATCTTAGCGATGACAAAAGGATTTTGCCCCGATTTCCGTGCGGCTTCACGGACGCGGCGAATGTCTTCCCCACTTTCAACAAACGATTGACTAATCGCATCGACACCGTGTTCCATAGCGAACTTCAAACAATTATGATCGTGATCCGTAAAGGCACTGATCCCCAAGTCGATACCCGGAAGATTCAGTCCCTTACGGGAGAGAAGTTTGCCGCCAACATCGACCTTGCATAGGACATCTTTGCCCTCGATATTCACCACGCTTATCTGAATAAATCCATCGTTCAAAAACAGCTTGTCCCCGGGCTTTACTGCTTGCGGTAAACTTGAGAAGCTCACAGAGACACGCTCCGCACTGCCGATGATCTCTTCTGTCGTCAGCGTAAAATAATCGCCCGGTTTTAACTCAACCGGCTCCGGATCGAGCTGACCGATGCGCATTTTTGGACCGGGTAAGTCGGCCATGATGGCAACCCGTTGATCGGTGGCCCGGGACGCAGCCCGGATTTTATCTATTTTATCTTTATGACCGGAGAAATCGCCGTGTGAAAAATTGAGCCGGACGATATTCATGCCGGCCAGAATCATTTTTTCCAGTACTTCTTGCGAATCTGATGCCGGTCCGATTGTGCAAACGATTTTGGTTTTATTAGCTGGAAAAGCCATGGTCATTCTCCTTTTATCTATTTAAATCTCCTATTGAGCGTTTAGAGCAATAGCCCTGCAATCACCGCAATGATTCCGTAAATAATGGTGGGGAGAAATGTTCGCTTGAGGATGTCTCCTTCTTTTTTTTCAATTCCCAGAACCGAACAGACCGCAACGATATTGTTGATGCAAACCATATTGCCCATGGCGGCGCCAACGGATTGCAGGCTGAGGATCGCCGTACTATCAAGCGTCAGATTCTGCGCAATGGATTTCTGGATACCGCCGAAGGTTATATTTGAAATGGTCGCAGAACCGGAGAAGAAGCTTCCCAGTGCGCCCAGATACGCCGCAAAATACTGCCAGTACCGACCAACTGCTTCGGCAAAGGTATTACCGATGATCAGCACGGGTGCTCGTTCACCACCGGCCATTAGTAACTTTACCATGACCAGGGCACCTAACAATGCCAGCATCGGCTTCTGTATCCGTTCATAGGATTCGGCTGCAACCTGTTTGACTACTTCTTTTTTTAGACCGAAAAGAGAAAATGTGACGAAGGATATGAGAAAAAATGGGATGAGTGCAGGGATATACAACGATTGAAACACCCACGAAGTATTGGTTCCAAAAATATGCTCCAGCCGGATCACCAGTGCAGCACTGATGTTCATGTCGGCAAGGGATCCCAGTATAAGTTTTAAAGCTGGTGTCTCAGAGTTCAAAATCCCTTTCAAACCCAATTCTGGAATTCTGGTAACCAAAAGGATGATGACGGTCCCCCAGAGTGGAAACAGTGCTTTAAAGAGTTGCTGGAAACTAACTCCGTTGTGACGATTTTTTTTATTGGGTTCGGGGATCAGACCGATGCCTTTCTGGGCAAGAATGACGGATGTGATCAATCCAATCATGCCACCCACAATCGCCGGAAACTCATAATTAAACTTTGCAAGTACTACAAATGGTAGGACACAGCTTAAAATGGAGAGGTAAATAAAAATCAGATTTGCTTTAATTTCCTGCCAGGTAACAACGAATTTCAGGGCAACCGGAAGTATGACCAACGCCGCACATGCATGCATCAATGCGGAGTCGAAACTGATTTTCAATATCTGGCTATTTTCCAGCTGCAGTGCTCCAAAACCGAACCACGTCGGTGTTCCCACGGCGCCGAAAGATACCGGCACCGTGTTTGTCATCAGACAAAAGATGGCCACCTTAAGCGGCTCAAATCCCAACCCGACCAGAAGCGGCGCGGCCAATGCCGGAGGTGTCCCAAATCCGCTGGCGCCTTCAATTAGAAAAGCAAACGCCCAACCAATGATCATCGACTGGGCCACCCGATTATCACTGACTTCAGAAAGCCAGGATCGGATTACATCCATGGCACCGGAATGTTCCATTGTCTTAAATAGAAAAATGGCTCCCCAGATAATCAAGATGGGTGTCCAGGCACTTAAAAGGCCATCGAGAACGGAGGCATGAATCAAATCAGGATCTGCAGCGAAATAGATCAGCTTTATACCATACGTCAACAATGCCACTGCAGGTAATGCCACATGGGAAGGAACACTGTTTTTCTTTGTCATCAGATAGATAAGGATGGCAATCGGAGCTGTGGATACAATGAAATCCATTGAGGAATGTCTTAATTCTTTATCATCATATGTTCAGTTATATAAGCTTTAGGCAACCGAGGGAGAACCGAATATGAGAAAAAGTACTTACCGATCTCATAGTTCTGTATAACTGTATCTTCACATAATTTGTTATCTTCTAAAATTTCTTCAGCTTACATCGATTTCGGCTGCCCAGTACACGCCAACACCTCACGCCACAAATTGCCGTCAGGAGCAATTTGCTTGCGTTCAGATACGGCCAACGGAATCGGTACGTGAGTGAAATTATTCATCCAGTATCCCACCAGCATATTCGTCCTTCCGGCCATACCTGCGTGGACGGCATTGTGGCCTAAAGCCAGACAGAATGCAGAATCGAAGGCGCTCGCCGGCATGCTCCGAATGGTGTAGCTGGGATCGATATATTTCAGTGTTACTTCTTCGCCTGCCTTCTTAAAGTGTTCCTTGATTTTATCCCCCAGGAAGATACCGATGTTTCCGAAACGGATGTTGCCCGAAGCGTCTTTCCCCAGAGATTCTCCCATCAATTCTTGTCCGGCGCCTTCACCCACAACAATTACGGCGTGGCCTCTTTTTTGAAGCTGGTTATTTAATGCTTCTAAAAACCCGTTGAGGCTGAAAGGGACTTCCGGCACCAGACAAAAATTAACATCGGCGTTGGCAAGGGTGGCGTTTGCGGCAATAAATCCGAGATGACGCCCCATCAACTTCACAAGACCGATCCCATTGCGGGCGCCACGAGCTTCCATATGGGCAGAGTAAATTGATGTCCTGGTTTCGGTTACGGCCGTCACGAAACCGAAGGACTGTTGTACAAATGCGATATCGTTGTCGATGGTCTTCGGAATTCCGATGATTGCAATTTTTAGCTTGCGTTTCCCAATTTCTTCGGCAATGGCCTGAGCGCCGCGCAAAGTACCGTCTCCGCCAATGGCAAATAATATGCCAAGATTCATTCGCTCCAGGGTGTCGACCATCTCGGAAACGGCCTGAGGTCCGCGTGACGATGCCAATATGGTTCCTCCTTTCTGGTGAATATCTTCCACCAGTTCCGGAGTCAGATCCAACGGCGTGTGACCATATCGGGCAGAAAGCCCTTCGTAACCAAAGCGGAAGCCATATACTGTTTGTACGCCATAATGATAATGCAGTCCCATTACAATCGCACGAATCACGTCATTGAGCCCTGGACACAAGCCACCGCAGGTGACAATGCCGCACTTGAGCTTGGAGGGATCAAAATAAATTTTTTCTCGCGGTCCCGCCGTCTCAAAAGTTGGCGGCTCTTTATCTTGCTTCAGATACGCCTTTATTTCCCGGAGATTTGAATGATAAATCACGTGTTCATGGTCTTTTATATATCGCTCGGCAGGCATCGGCGATGAGATGCGACAGTCGCCCAGTCGTGATATGGTAAGATCAATGTCCATGTATCCCATAGATGACACTCCTCAGTGCTTGAGACTGAGTTATATTTAAAAGTTGTGTTTAAAGGAAAAGGCGGTGTATCCACCGGTAGATTGTTAGCAGCAGTCAACCGGCCACACTAAAAAGGAAAGGATACACCACCCATGAACCAGGAT
>Ga0126326_1000422_pt1 | contig 12975 bp, 9 predicted proteins | sample InaspJWI67metaG_FD_94485 | JGI IMG/M metagenome (GOLD analysis project Ga0126326, IMG submission 94485) | Marine gutless worms symbiont microbial communities from Oahu, Hawaii - Inanidrilus sp. 1 OAHU.JWI-67 metaG | ecosystem: Host-associated > Annelida > Digestive system > Unclassified | place... | reverse complement strand
CGACTTCACCATCCGCAACGCCTGGCAGAAGTAATTAGAGGAGTTAAATTTGTCAATGGTGTCGAAGAAAAACGGATTGCCGCCTAATTTCTTCATACACAACTATTGACTATATCTCGGTATCCTGCATCTGGCATCAAGCATCTAATAATTAGAATTTTAGCTGATAGACCAACCCTGAACAACGGAGCAATTTTTTGATAACCACTATAAACCTACAGGGGCATCCGATCATTCGGGATGCCTCTTTGCTATTTTATCCATCGGATTTGGCTTAAAACCGTTGACGATAAACTGCTTTGGCGCTAAATTTCGCCGAGGAGGTGGGTCTTATGAAAGCGCTGGTTCTCGAAGAATACAATCGACTGGTTTACAAAGACGTCCCCCAGCCGTCGATCGGCCCGGATGATGTGCTCGTCCAGGTTAAAGCCTGCGGTATCTGCGGCAGCGATGTGCACGGCCTGGACGGCAGCACCGGGCGGCGCATACCGCCGGTCATCATGGGGCATGAAGCGGCAGGGGTAATAGCCGCCACCGGTAAAAACGTTACGGAGTACGAAATCGAAGACCGGGTCACCTTTGATTCAACCATTTACTGCGGCACCTGTCATTACTGCCGCCGGGGAGAAATCAACCTGTGTGACAACCGCCGCGTATTGGGTGTGTCCTGTGATGAATACAGCCAGAACGGTGCCTTCGCCGAATATGTCGCTTTGCCGCAGCATATTTTGTATCGGCTGCCGGAAGGCATCAGCTTTGAACATGCTGCTATGGTGGAGGCGTGCTCCATCGCATTTCACGGAGTCGAGCGCATGCCGGTTTGCATCAATGACACGGCCGTGGTGGTGGGAGCTGGTATGATCGGGCTGCTGGTGGTTCAAACCTTGCGGACAGCGGGCTGTGGTGTGATCGTTGCCGTGGATGTGGTGCAGGAGAAACTGGAAATGGCCCGATCGCTTGGGGCGGATGTCTGCATCAACGCGACTGCGGATGACGTAGGGACTGAAATCAGTCGCCTGACCGCCGGCCGGGGTGCCGACATCGCTTGTGAGGCCGTCGGAACCGAAGCAGCCTTTCAAACGGCCCTGGGCAGCCTGCGCAAGGGCGGACACCTGGCGCTGATCGGAAACCTGGTGCCTGCCATCGAGATGCCGCTTCAGGTCATTGTGACCCGCGAGGTTACTCTCTACGGGTCCTGTGCCTCCTGCGGGGAATACCCGGCCTGCTTGGATATGATTGCCCGGGGCGGTATCAATGTCGATAAGCTCATCAGCGCCGTTGCTCCCCTTTCCGAGGGTGCCGAATGGTTTCAGCGTTTGTACCGCCAGGAAAAAGGATTGCTCAAAGTCATTCTTACACCCTGATAGGGGTAACCTGGAAAAGTTGCAAGTGAGCCAAAGTTTCAAGTGACTAAAGCTGACGAGTCACATCACACTTTCTACTGAAAAGCGTAATATCACGGTTGTCCGCCATCGAAATTAAGAATGCCCAAACTAAGGTGCGACGCTTTTTCCAACATAACGTTTGAAAAATGTGGCTCTTTCAGAGCAGTGAATAACATACTGGATTGTAAAAGGACTGTTGCGTGTTCCGGGTTGCGGGTTACGGGTTTTTAATAGGATGGTTTCCTTTTTTTAACGCGTAACCCGCAACACGTAACACGCAGCATCATCTTTCATAGCAATATCAACTTGTTGTCTGAGATCGACAGCAAATTGTCGATATGAAGTTATCAAGCACCTAACACCAATGGAGGACCTGCGTGAGTGAACAGCTGTTTGACCTTTCTGAAAAAGTGGCTATCGTTACCGGAACCAGCCGCGGGTTGGGCCAGTATTTCGGCCGGGCACTGGCCCGGGCCGGAGCGGATTTAGTGATCACCAGCCGCAATGTAAATGATTTATACGCCTTTAGGGACGAAATCGAAGCCCTAGGGCGCAGGGCCCTGCCGCTGCCACTGGATGTGGGCCAGTACGACAGCATCCAGGCCATGGCTGAGGCCGCTTATAAACATTACGGCCGAATAGATATCCTGGTGAACAATGCCGGTTGCAACGTACGCAAACCCAGTGTGGACATTACCTGGGAGGACTGGAACCTAGTGCTGAACACCAATCTGCGCGGAACATTTTTTGTGGCCCAGGCGGTGGCGCGCAAGATGATACCCCGCAAATACGGCAGAATCATTAACATCGGCTCCGTTACCACCGTATTCGGTTACGCGGGTCTGGCGCCTTACTGTGCCAGCCGCGGAGGTGTCAAACAGCTCACCATGTCGCTGGCGGATGACTGGGGAAAACACGGTGTCACCGTAAATTGCCTGGCCCCCGGCTGGTTTAAGACCGCCCAAACCCGGGTATTGTATGAAGACCGGCAGTGGGTGGACTATCTTGTCGACAGGATACCGCTCAAGCGTCCCGGTGAACCCAACGACCTCGACGGTACGGTTGTATTTCTTGCCTCGGATGCCAGTGAGTATATCACCGGCCAGACGATTCTGGTAGACGGCGGGATCAGCACCGGCTCGACCCGGGCGATGCCGCAATCTAAATAGATCGAATAGTCGTTTTTCCGACTGCTGACCTAAACATAAGCGTTGATGAATATGCAAAAAGTCGAATACATCACGTGTTTCGTGTTTGGTGTATTGTGTTTCGCCTGAAATAAAGGCGTCCCATGGTATAGACAACCAAACACTAAATACCAAATCCCAAACACTCTCGTAAAAATTCACCTGACATTCCACGAGACCATCAAAAATATTAAGGAAAAGAAATGAACAAACAAAAACCAATAACCCTTCGCCTGAACAGCACCGACAATGTCGTGGTGGTTCTCAGCACTATTGAAAAGGGAACAGAAATTGCAATTGAACGAATTACCAGCCTCGATCCGATAACCGCCGGTCATAAAATCGCGACGGCTTCGATCAGGAAAGGCGAACCGATCCGCAAATACGGACAGATTATCGGGTTTGCATCCTGTGATATAAGCGCCGGAGAACATGTCCACATCCACAATGTTTCCATGGGTGATTTCGACCGTGATTATGCCTTTGGCGCCGATACGAGCGCCGCAGCCGCGGTTGATCCCCGGCCGGCAACTTTTGACGGGATCGTTCGTCCGGACGGCCGCGTCGCTACCCGCAACTATATTGGTGTGATCAGCAGCGTAAACTGCTCGGCTTCGGTTTGCCGATTCATAGCCGATGCGTTTCGTGGTGACGCTCTCAGGGACTTTGCCAACGTTGACGGCGTGGTCCCAATCACCCACACGACTGGCTGCGCCATTGACCCTGAAGGCGACGGATACGATTGCCTGCTGAACGCCATCGCCGGCTATGCCCGGCATCCGAACTTCGGTGGGGTTCTCGTGATCGGGTTAGGTTGTGAGGTCTTGCAGACCGAAGCCGTGGTGGAGAGCCTGGGTGTGAAGGAAAGCCCGTTTTTCAAGGCGATGACCATCCAGAATACCGGCGGCATTCGGCGCAGCGTGGAAAAAGGTATTGCCGATATTCAGGCCATGCTGCCAGCCGTCAACCGGGTTGAACGGACACCGCTTCCTGCCAGCCACCTCATCTTAGGGCTTCAATGCGGCGGCTCCGACGGCTATTCGGGGATTACGGCCAACCCGGCCCTGGGCGTGGCTGCTGACCTGCTGGTGCGCAACGGAGGGACGGCCGTGTTGGGGGAAACGCCGGAAGTATTTGGCGCCGAACACCTCCTGACCCGGCGGGCCGTCAGCCGCGAGGTCGGCCAAAAACTGGTCGACCTCATTCACTGGTGGGAAGACTACACCGCCCGCAACGGCGGTGAAATGGACAACAATCCCTCGCCGGGGAACAGGGACGGCGGGCTGACGACTATTTTGGAGAAATCCCTGGGCGCAGTTGCCAAAGGCGGTACCACCAACTTGATCTACGTGTACAAATACGCCCGGCCGATCACAGCCAAAGGCCTGGTACTAATGGACACCCCCGGACACGATCCGGTTTCGATTACCGGCATGGTTGCCGGCGGCGCCAACGTCATTTGTTTTACCACCGGAAGGGGATCGGTCTACGGCTGCCGACCGGTTCCATCCATTAAACTGGCCTCCAATACGGATATGTACAACCGCTTGAAGGAAGACATGGACATTAACTGCGGTGTCGCCCTGAACGGCGAAGTCGGCATGCAAGAACTCGGCGAGAACATCTTTCGTAAGATTCTGGAAACCGCATCCGGGAAGAAAACCAAAAGCGAAGAACTGGGTATGGGTGACAATGAATTCGCGCCCTGGCACATAGGTGCGGTGATGTAACATAATTAGTGGTTGAACGAAAATCCTGCCGAATGAATCGTTGGGTTTCGCGCCTCGGGATCATAACTTCGTAAATGCCTTAAAGACCGGACTTTTCGTTCAAGCACTAATTATTCGCAAAAGGAGTCTGAAGCAATGAATATACTCAGTGTGGATGTGGGCACTACCGCCATGAAAATGGGAGTCTTCGAAGAAGACGGTGAGGATATTACCCTCATCCGGCAATACGCCCGGGAATATCCCATCAACACCTACAATGACGGACTGTTCAGTGACATCGAGCCGCAGAAATGGCAGCAGGCTTTTGTCGCCGGCTGCCAGGAGATGCGCGAGTTGATGCCGGATGTCGATGTCATCGCGCTATCAGGCACCACGCCCGGTCTTACGGCCATGGACAAGGCGGGCGAAGCGCTCAACCCGGCCATTCTCATGCTGGATCAGCGCTCCCGCACCCAAGCCCGGCACATTATAAACACGGTCGGCATGGAACTGCTGTTGAATGCCACTGCCAATATGCCGGTGGCCGGTGGCTGTTCGTTGGCCAGTATTCTCTGGATCAAAGACAACCTGCCGGGGGTGTTTAAAAAGACTTATGTATTCGGTCACTCCAACACCTTCATGGCCAGATGGCTGGGCGATACATTTGCTATGGATCCCTCGTCAGCGTCTCTGACGGCCATGTACAACACCGTTGAAAACGATATGACCTGGAATGAAGACATCATCGAGTCGTTTGGGCTGACCGTATCTCGATTGCCGAAATTGATGCCGGCCTATCACAGCACGGGTCGTTTAAAAAAAAGTCTGGTGGCTGAGGTCGGATTAAAAAAACAACCGCCGGTGTTGATCGGTGGCAATGATGCCGTTCTGGCGGCATACTCGGTCGGAATCCGTGAGCCTGGAGATATATTCAATATTAACGGCACCTGTGAAATTACGATGACTTGTCTTTCAAAGTGTTTTCCCTCTAAAAACTTCAATATTCGCACCCATGTTCTACCCGAGCGCTGGTTTTCCTTTTATGTAATGAATGCGGGCGGTAAGGCCTTTGAATGGTTCAAAGACCTTTTCTGCAGCGAGATGACTTCAGAAAAGTTCTTCGAAGAATTTATTCCCAAGGCCATTGATAAATGGCTCCACAAAGAAAGCGGTGTTACCTACATTCCTTACTTGATGGGCTCACGCTATTCGCTGCTGCCCCTCAAAGCCGAGTTTCGGGGATTAACCCAAGAGACATCGCGTGAAGAGCTTCTGGCGGCCATGGTTAAAGGGCTCTGCGAATATCAGCGGGAAAATCTAAAGGAAATTGCGGTCGAGATGCCGCTGAAAGACGAAATCCTGGTCTCGGGCGGGGCTGTCAATCCGGCCATAATCCGTGCCAAGACCAAATGGATGCGCAATTGCTGGTACAAAATGGAAACCGAATCTTCCCTCAAAGGTGCGGCCCTGCTGGGAAGGAAATATCTGGAAGAGTTCGGCGCTTAGCAAGCCCCAACCCGTATAAACCGGAAAGAATAGCCACAAGGCACCAAGACACAAAGGGTAAATTTTTATTATAGTTAAACCCTAACATTGCATAAATTCTTGCCATCTGGCATTGCCGACATGCATGAGACGGTTGTGTTTTCTGGGCAGATGCTGGATGCTTGATACTTGATGCTGGATATTTAGCAATACACTAATGATGAAATCCAAAAACATCCAGTAACCAGAAACCAGGATCCAGGATCAGTCAATACTTTCAACGATTTTAATCGCATCGGCCAAGTTTGAATACAGTATTTTATGCAACAATAGGGTAAACTTCGTGTCTTGGTGGCGAAAATATTTTGAAGGAAAAACATGGCACACAAACCGATTCAGAAAAGCAAAACGATCCGGGACAGCTGGATTCAGATGGACGCACTCTGCTGCGGGACCGGCTGGGATGAAAATGATTTGCAGAACCCTCAGATTCTGGTGGAAGATGTTTTCGGCAGCAGCCATCCGGGCAGTTTTCACCTGGACACCCTTGCCGAAGAGGCGGCCACCGGGATATATCAGCAAGGCGGCAAACCGGCCCATTTTCATGGTACCGACATTTGCGACGGTTGGGCCATGTCCCATGACGGGATGAATTTTATTCTGCCGTCGCGTGAGGTCATCTGCGACCTGGTGGAAGTTCACGGCCGCGTCATCCCATGGGATGGTATCGTGGTGGTTTCCTCCTGTGACAAATCCATACCGGCCCATCTGATGGCCGTATCACGCTTGAATGTTCCGGCGGTGCATATCCCCGGCGGCAGCAACCGTGCCGGCCCGCACATGTCACATTCCATTTTGGTGGGCGAAGCCGCTACCCGACTGCGCAGGGGCGAAGATGTCCGCAAGGAAGTTCATAATTTCAAGTTGAGCGGTTGCCCCGGAGCGGGTGCCTGTCAGTTCATGGGAACCGCCAGCACCATGCAGTGCATGTCGGAGGCCCTGGGCATGGCGCTTCCGGGTACCGCGCTGTCTCCGGTCAGTATTTTTGAAATCCGCCGCATGGCCCGCCAGGCAGGGCGGCAGATTATGGCGCTGGCCCAAAGAGGCATCAAGCCTTCCGACATTATGACCCCGGCGGCATTTGAAAACGCCATCAAGGTCCATGCGGCGTTTTCCGGATCGACCAATGCCCTGCTGCACCTGCCGGCAATCGCGCATGAAATGGGAATAGAGGTCACGGCAGAGCTCTTTGACCGCATCAATCGCGAAACCCCTTATCTCGTGGATGTACAGCCCTCCGGTAAATATGTCAGCGAACTCGTGTGGTACGCCGGTGGCGTACCCCGGGTGCAGCTGGAACTGCAGGACATGCTCGACCTGAATGTCATGACCGTTACCGGGAAAACGCTGGGTGAGAATCTGAAAGAGATCGAATCCGGCGGCTTTTTCGAGAGAGGTGCCGGTTATCTGGCCAACTTTCAATTAAAACAGCAAGACGTCATTAAACCGGTGGGTAATCATAAGGGCTTCGGATCGATTGCGGTTTTAAAGGGCAATATCGCCTCGGAAGGGGCCGTGGTGAAGTTTTCGGCGATTAGTGAAGACATGTTGACCCACGAAGGACCGGCGCGGGTATTCGATCGCGAAGAAGAAGCCCTGGATGCCGTTATCAACGGCAAGGTAGAACCCGGTGCGGTGATTGTACTGCGCTATGAAGGCCCGCGCAGCCACGGTATGCCGGAAATACTCGCCACCACCGAGGCTCTGGTGACCAATCCGGATCTGACAAACACGGCCATCATCACCGACGGGCGGTTTTCAGGCGCAACCCGCGGGCCCTGTATCGGCCATGTCTCCCCGGAGGCTGCCGCTGGCGGACCGATTGCCTTGCTGGAAGACGGCGACATCATTTGCATCGATATCCCCAACCGAACCCTCTCGATGGTGGGCCGCAGCGGAAAACAAATGGCAGCCGCAGAAGTGGAGGCACTCCTGGCCGAGCGCCGCAAAAACTGGCAACCACCGGACCTGAATCAACCGACCGGGATACTCAGGCGGTATTGCACCCAGGCGGTTTCGGCGATCAAGGGAGCTTACCTGGGGGGAGGTTTGGTTGCGCGGTGAAATTTGCTTCCTGAATTCTGAAGTGCACGAGTGGCGATGCAGTAAAGAAGAAAATGCCTAAAATTGAGTAATTCTGTCTGTTTTATGAAAGCAGACTCCACGAGCCAATTTCACCAGCCTACTCCACCCCAACGGCTACGCAGGCAGTATATTCGCTTATGGTTAAGAAGGTTGAAAGCGATGCCGCAATCCACGAAGCCTCATTAAAGCGCGCGATCATTAAATACGAACGATGGAGCGCAGCGACACCACAACTTTAGGCAATTTAGGCACTTTAGCGCATTTTAGGCATTTTTACTCTTGCTCTCCGATGGTCGGTTTGTCCCACGTGCCAATTGCCCCCAACGCAATTTTAAGATCCCCCCTTCTAAAACACCGGTCCCATCGTACTTAGAAATCCGCCGTCCACATACAATATGTGACCCGTAATATAGTCGGATGCCGGTGTGGCCAGAAAAACGGCTGCATTGCCAAGATCTTCCGGAGTGCCCCACCTTGCGGCCGGCGTTCGCTTGTTCACCCAGGCGTCAAAGGCATCATCTTCCCACAGCGGTCTTGTCAACTCTGTGCGAATATAACCCGGACCGATGGCATTAACCTGGATGCTGTATTGGGCCCATTCGACCGCCAGGGCTTTGGTGAGCTGGCGGATGCCGCCTTTTGAGGCCGCATAGGCAGCATTGTCTTCCCGGACGGTTTCGCTCATCAAGGAGGCAATGTTAATGATTTTGCCTTTCTTGCCGCTGTCAATGTGCTCCTTGCCGAAGGCCTGACACATCGAAAAAACAGAGGACATGTTTAAGTTGATAACGAAGTTCCAATCTTCCGCGGGAAGAGCTTGCGCCGGACCGCGGCGGGTTCCGCCGGCGTTGTTGACCAGCACATCGATGCCACCGGTTTCTTCAACAACCCGGGCAAAAAAACCACCAATTCCCTCCACGTCGTTCATATCATAGGCAAAGGTCCAAACCCGGCACCCGGTGGGTGACAAATTTTCCCGGGCCTCCTGCAGTTGATCCTGCCCGCGTGCTACCAGGACGATGTCCGATCCGGCTTTCGCCAGCGCGTGGGCGATGCCCAGGCCAATGCCGCGGCTGCCGCCGGTAACCAGCGCAATTTGGTTGTCCAATCGAAAGCTTTCCATTATTCTCACTCCATGTTGATGATGACCTTGCAGACGTCATCGGGTTGGTTCATAAGGTCAAATCCTGTTTGACCGTTGTCTATGGCCACGCGATGGGAAACCACGTCACTGGAAGGTATATCCCGAATCATTGCCAGGGCTTTCTGGTAAGAATCTCTGGTATAAACCCGGGTGCCGATCATGGCGATCTCCTTGAAACTCACTGCCCGCAGATCAACAGGGTGCGGTTGTTTATGCACGCTGACCATGATTACCGTGCCCCGGGGCCTGACCAGTTCAAACATCTGCAAGGCTGCAGGCGCTGATCCGGCGCACTCGAAGACAATATCCGCACCTTCGCCTTTGGTAGTGGCGCCCAAACTTTCGGATAGATTCCCTTCGGTACTGTTGAATGCGGTAAAGCCTTGTTTTTCGGCCCGTTTCAGCCGATGCGCATTGATGTCGCTGACCACGATATTTTCGATTCCCGCATACCTCAGGCACAGCGCCACCAGAAATCCGATGGGGCCCATACCGACCACGACAGCGGTCTGCCAGTTCGGCTCGCCGGCCATTTCCAGAGCATGAACACCGACCGCCAATGGCTCAATCAAAGCCCCCTGGTCAAAGGTTAAATCTTCGGGAATTTTAACAAGCAGGTTCAAGGGTACATTGACGTACTCGGCGAAGGCACCGTCGCGGTCGATGCCGATTAGTTTCAGGTCCCGGCACACGTGCTCACAGCCGTTGCGGCAGGCCCAGCAGTTGCCGCAAACCAGCAGAGGATAGGCCGTCACCCTGTCTCCAACCGCCAGCTCCGTTTTCGAGCCCTCCGTGTTTATCTTCACAATTTCCCCGGCGAATTCGTGGCCCATGGTCAGCGGAGGCGTTGCCCGGGGATGCTTTCCGCTATAGATGGCCATATCCGTGCCGCAGATACCGGCTGAATAAACCCGCACGAGGGCTTCACCGGCGTCGCAGACCGGAGGGTCGATTTCATCTGTTTCAAGAACATTCGGATTTAGATATCGCAGTGCTTTCACTGTGCTTTCTCTCCTTCTACATACGAATTATTCATTTTACAATTGATAGAATTCATTATTTTCAGGCAATCTTGTCCGCCTCGCATTATGGCGGATTAGGCATTTAGGCGCTTCACACTATTGTCCGATACGAATATCGTATTGAATCCGATGCATGCTCGTATATCATGCCACCTGCATGACCAGTTTGCCCTTGACGCGGCCGGACTCCTGCAGGGTGTGGGCCTCTCTGATCGTGTCTTCGGAAAGCTCTCCCAGCTCGTTAAGCTTTGGCAGCTCTATCTTTCCGCTTGACACCAGGGAAGCCAGATCGCTCATTATACCGCGATAGACACCCCAATCGTCGGGGCCGCCGTTGCGTGCCCGTGCGCTCAAGGCGACGAAATGATAGGTGCCGGATTTTGCGAAAAAGGGGCTGATATCCGCGCGCCAGATGTTAAAATCGAATTCGGGCGGTTCTTCAACGATGCTGACAATCCGTCCGTCAAAACAGGTGGCATCGAAGCAAAGTTTTTTCATCTCGCCGCCCACAAAATCGAAGGCCACGTTCACGCCTTTTCCGTTCGTCAGCTCCGCGATCCGCGCCGCCATTTGCTCCAGGCTCAGTTCGCGGTAGTTAAGCAGACGATTGGGATCGATTCCCAGTTGACGGGTTAAATGCCCGGCGCTTTTTTCGTCACCGGCGGTGGCGATGATGGCGGCAGGATCGTGATAGCCTATGAGCGGGACGGCAAAACTGCCGACCCCGCCGGCGCCGCCGGCCACCAGCACGCTTTCGCCGCTGAGTACCTTGCCTTTGTTCATCACGGCATCATAAGCCGTCATACCGGCAACGCCCAGGCAGGCGGCCTGGGTGAAAGACAGGGCATCCGGTTTAGGGCATACAAATGCGGCCGGTGTGGACACGTACTGGGCGTAGGCACCGTTGCTTCGGGGTCCGAACAGGACAGCGAAGACCTCGTCACCGGGCTGGAATTCCGTAACGCCGTCTCCGACGGCTTCCACCCTGCCGGCAACATCCCGCCCTAAAACATCCGGTAGCGGGATCGGCAGGTGTCCGGCGCGCATTTTGTAGTCCACAGGATTAACGGATACGGCCCGGATACGGATGAGTACGTCGCCTGCCTTTGCTTCAGGCGTGGGCCAGTCTTTCCATTGGAAGTTTTCAGGTCCGCCGAATGTTTCCAGCACCATTGCTTTCATGATAATTTCCTCCTTGAAGCTTTCGGTGGTATTAACCCTGCATATTGCATGAATTCTTGTCATCTAGCATTGCCGTTACGCGTGAGACGGTTACATTTTCTGGGTAGATTCTGGATGATTGATACAGGATTCAGGATTCAAGATTCAGAATGCACTATGGATGAAATCCAAAAACTCCCAGAGTCCAGAAAACAGGATTTAGGATCAGTCAATACACCCAGAGGTTGTCATCGCAAAGGCCAAATTTAGATACAGTATTTAATGCAACAATAGGGTTAACTTTAACCCCAATCGTCTTAAAAACTCGATTAGGGTTTGAATTAAAGGAAGGGCCGACTGGGATTCAGACGGCTTATTCAAAACGGCATCAACCTAACACGACTGTTTGCCAAGGTCAACACAGGGATTGAAAGCCGATACAGGACCGGAAATTGTTGATGGTAGAGCAGTTGACATTGACAGGTTTTTATTGACAAACCGGCCTTCAGTTCGTTTATATATCCAGAACAACAGCCAAAAGGGGAGGGCAGGGCAATGGAGCTTTTTGATCTCACGGAGAAAGTCGCAATTGTTACCGGTGGCAATCGGGGAATCGGTTTTGCCATAGCCGGGGGCCTCGCAAAAGCGGGGGCGTCGGTTGTAGTTGCCAACCGAAATGCTGAAGAGGGAAACAAGGCAGCGGATTCCATCAAGAGTGATGGTTTCAAGGCAGCATCAGTTCCAGTGGATGTGTCTTTAAAGTCTTCTGTGGAAAACCTGGTCACAAAAGTGCTGGAAGGTTTTAACCGTATAGATATTCTCGTGAACAGTGCCGGAGTCATCGACAGGGGGCCGGTGGAGAATTTCACCGAAGAACAATTTGACTACATTATGGGTATCAACCTGAAAGGTCTTTTTTTCTGCTGCCAGCTTGTCGGCAAAGAAATGATAAAGCAGGGAAAAGGCAAGATCATCAATATTTCTTCCAATGTGTCTGAAGTCATCCAAGCCGGACGTGTGGTGTATGCAGCATCCAAAGCCGGTGTTTCCCATTTGACCCGTGGATTAGCTCTGGAATGGGCCAAGCATAACATAAACGTAAACGCTATCGGCCCCGGACCGACCATCACCGAGCTCAACAAAAAATTTTTCGAAGAAAATCCCGATGATCTTCAGGAGCGCATCGATTCCATTCCAATGGCGCGGGTCGGAGCCCCTACGGATCATGTGGGTGCGGCCGTTTTTTTGGCCTCTGATGCCGCAAATTATATCACCGGGCAGACACTGCTGGTGGATGGCGGCTCAACCATATGGTAAGGTGATGCTAGTGCATCACCTTACTTGGATCGAGCCAATTAAAAAGGTATATGTTAAAATAATGTAGAATAAAGCGGTAAGGTTGCGAGGTCTTTCAGACCTTACCGTACAGATTCTTTGAAAAGTCGTTGAATTCCTCTTCTTCTATCGCAATAACCTGTTCAGGAGTTACTTCGTTTAATTTTCCAGCAGGAACATCCTCGCTATAATCCTTTTTCAAAGAAACTGAAGGGATTCTAGTTCTTTTTTCTGTTGAAGCTTTGACATTAGCATAAGACGCTTTCTTGGTACCATTTGCTCCGGAGATATAGTCAATAGTTGTGTATGAAGAAATTAGGCGGCAATCCGTTTTTCTTCGACACCATTGACAAATTTAACTCCTCTAATTACTTCTGCCAGGCGTTGCGGATGGTGAAGTCG
>Ga0126326_1000421_pt1 | contig 12977 bp, 7 predicted proteins | sample InaspJWI67metaG_FD_94485 | JGI IMG/M metagenome (GOLD analysis project Ga0126326, IMG submission 94485) | Marine gutless worms symbiont microbial communities from Oahu, Hawaii - Inanidrilus sp. 1 OAHU.JWI-67 metaG | ecosystem: Host-associated > Annelida > Digestive system > Unclassified | place... | reverse complement strand
TCGACTTCACCATCCGCAACGCCTGGCAGAAGTAATTAGAGGAGTTAAATTTGTCAATGGTGTCGAAGAAAAACGGATTGCCGCCTAATTTCTTCATACACAACTATTGACTATATCTCGGAACTGAACCAGCTGATGCTAGAGGGCTACCGTGTATTCCACGACTTTCCGGCAGATAATTTCAATATTGATCATATTGTTGTCGGAAAAAAGGGAGTTTTTGCAATCGAGACCAAAGTGCGATCAAAACGGATCACCAAAAACCGCCAAAAAGATGCTACGGTCGAATACAATGGCAGGGTGCTCTATTATCCGCGCGGCAAAGACCTGCACACTGTCGAACAGGCGCAGCGGCAGGCAAATTGGCTTGACAATTGGATGGGCAGTGCGATGGGGGAACGGGTCTACGTCAGGGCGGTTGTCGCTTTGCCCGGCTGGTATGTCAAACGAACATCTCCGGAAGGTATTCCGGTGGTGAATCCGAAGCAGTTTTTATCCCTTTTCAAACACATCGAACCCAGGTTATTGTCCGAGGAGGCATTGATACGCATCGTGCATCAGCTCGAACAAAAGTGCCGGGATGTGCGGCCCGTGTCTTAGATAATCAACGCAAGACAATGAGCGTGAAAACATATTTCAATCGGGATAACATGAGATATGATGTTGTCATTCTTATAGCGGTATTTCTGGCGCAGGATATACTTGCGGCCGGCTATGTCACTGACAAAAACAAAATCATGATCGACATTCAAAAAACCAGCCAAAGCATCAAAGAACATCTGACAGAAATGACCGTGACCATCGGTGAACGAAGTGTTGCCGTACCCGATAATCTCAACCGCGCTGCAGACTATATCGAATCATTTTATAAAAAACTGGATCTTGCGGTTCACCGGCAGCAATATGAATATCGTCACCTGTCGGTTGCCAATCTTGTTACCCAGATATCATTTGGCTCCCAGCCTAAAAACCGATATCTGGTCGGTGCCCATTACGATTCGGTTATGGGCACGGTTGGTGCCGACGATAATGCCAGCGCCATTGCGGTTCAGCTTGAAACGGCCCGACATTTAAAAGAGTTGGCCGGCAGCGAAGACCTCGATGTCTCAGTAAAGTTTGTCTCATTCGCCCTGGAGGAACCCCCGGTATACGGTACCGGTCATATGGGCAGCCGGGTTTATGCCAAAATAGCTCGCCAGGAAAAGGAGCGGATTGACGGCATGATATGTCTGGAAATGGTAGGGTATGCCTGTTATGAGCCTGGGTGTCAGGGATATCCGTTTCCGCTGATGTATTTCGGTTATCCGAAGCAAGGCAATTTCATCGGCATCGTCGGCAATTTCAAGTCCAGAGATTTTACCCGGGCACTGTTCAGCCAGTTCAGTAAGAATCCGGAGCTTCCGGTGGTCAAGCTCAACGTCCCGCTTAACGGTCGCATACTTCCCGCAGTGAGACTCAGTGATCATGCTTCATTTTGGGACCGGGGATTCAAGGCGGTCATGCTGACAGACTCAGCATTTTACCGCAATCCTCATTATCATCGAGCGTCCGACACCATGGAAAAACTTGACTACCGGTTTATGGCCGAACTGGTGGAAAGCCTGATCATTTTTTTCAGTTCGTTTCGCAAGTGAGGCGGCAGTAAAGCTATGTATTAAATTACACTTTCGAAACCGAAATACCCTAATCGTTCCCCTCGAGGGAAGATGACCCATTCTTTTTGCCGGTGCAGACCCGGTATACTTAACCCCTAATCACCATGCAATTCCCTTTTAGAGCGTCCCCGTCGGCCTCAAACCTCATGTCTTGAAGGATTTCAAATATTGGCATTGATTTTGCTAATATTTAACACAGATATTGGTCAACCCAAATATTAACACTGAGGTTTCGAGAGGGGGTACCTATGAATCGCCAAGAGAAACTTCTCAATGATCTGAAAATGCAACCGATGACCCATCTTTATTGTCCCTTTATCCTGCTTGCTTTAACGATATTTCTGGGAGTACTTATGGTCAGCACGAATGCGGTGTCTGCATATATCACCTTAGTGTGGTGAACCAAAGCCCATTCGAACCCTACGGGTTATCATGTATATAACGACACATGCAGTGGGGTTTATAATTCCCGTGTTGATGTCGGCGAAAGAAAAGTATTACAATTTCAAATGTGGATTAGGACCAGATCTACTAATTCTCGGATTCCTCAATTTCATCTTCTGATTCTTCGAGCCAACGATTTGCTTGGCTCGCTTTTTCCTGACAAGTTTACAAACGCAGCTTATATCCAAACTTAGGGCTCGTTCAAAAATAATTTCACATTTTATACACCAATGCATCCCGTCTGGCTGTGAGGCCAAAACTCGGAATATCTCTATAATCCTGCGTTTTCGCGCCTTGCTCGACGGGCGCCTCAACGTCTAAAATTGTGAATTTATTTCTTCGTGAACCCTTAGCCGAGCGGTTGTTGGATATGAGAATGTACGTGACGCTGGCAGGACGTGTATGCTATTATTCATTTACTGTCGACAGCATCACCGAATGTATAGAATCGCAAATGTAAATCTTTACCATTTCTTGTTTAAACAACGACTGTAGCGAACTTTGAATATTTAATAAATCAAATTGGATCCACATTTATTATGAAACGTACCGGGTTGTCTTTATTGTGTTCCTTAATCATCTTGAGTTCGTGTTCATCAATTGAGTTTCTTCACAAAAAAGAAAGCACTTCTCTATGGTCCAGTTCGGATCCGTTGAGCATCCCTTATGCGGTTCGAGCGGCGCAATTCGAAAAGGGCAACCTTGTCACCAACTTTTCTTTTGAGACGGGCAGCGTTATCGCAGGTGAGTCGAAAAACACCTTCAGCCTCAGGGGCTGGGAAACGGTCGGTCAGAATGTCAAATGGATCAATCAGGAATCTGACCGTCGTGCCGCGGAAAAAATAAGTCATGGCAGGCAAGCCGTCAAGATTACTCGAGAACATGCAGATGAGCTGGATGCGGCCCAGGGGGTTATCAGCCAATATATCCCCGTGATTCCCGGAAATTATTATTTTTCCTATGATGTGAAGTTAAAAGACATTGCAAGCAATATATCCAGGCTGGGGGTCAAACTCTACGATGCTGTCGTTATAAAGGTCTTATTTTTCGATCGGGATAAACAGCCTGTTGAGCCGGGATACCTGAATCCGACCAGAAAAAAACTTGTTGACAATTCGGATAAAAGTTATTCTTTCTCCAACTATTGGACCATCGACGATTTTCCCTGGGGAACGGTTAGGGCACGATCCTATAATTATCCATTCTCCGAAGGGGATGTCCCCGACAGGACCCGCTATGTCCGACTGTTTTTCGGTTTGAAGGGCACGGGGACCATGTGGCTGGACAATATCGTCTTTCAGTATTCGAAATGGAATTTTACAACCCTTGAGCGCTTCAAGCCTTATTTCGGCAGGCAGCCAACGCTGGAAGAAAGGATTATTCCCACGCCCAAAAGTCTTCGAAAAGTAAACACGGTTGCCTATTACGATCCCAAGCTTTCAGAATCACACCTTGCGGTGATAGTTCTTCCGGAAGATCCGGCATCTGCCGAGCGAACAGCTGCAAGAATATTGCAGAAAAAAATCAGTGAAGTGCTGGGCAAGGTTATACCTGCGGAAAAGCATGAAAAGATTGCGGTCCGTGTAGTAGAAAAAGATTATTCGCTCGAAGACCTGCTCAAGGCAAAACTGGTTCTAAGTATCGGCCGCAACAAAGTTTACCAAAAAATCCAGCCAGACCTTCCGCTGCAATCAATTTGGGACAAGAAACAAGGGTATGTCATTAAAGCCGAGCCGATCGGCAACACTCATATCGTGTTTTTGATCGGAGAATCGCCTCTCGCAAACTTCAATGCCGCCGCCACCGCCGTTCAACTCCTCGAAAATGATAAAGCCATCTATCACAATGCAACCGTTGTCGATTATCCGGATTTTCTGGGCCGCTCTTACGCGTTTAAAATCTGGAAGAATTCCCGCGAGCTGAAATCCGACCTCGACAACATGGAGCGGATGAGTCTTTACAAATTAAACAAAGTGTATGTCGGCTACATACGCGCTGATAATGTTTTACTAAAAAAGAACCGCTTATACCTGATGGGCATTAAGGAGGCCGGCAGAAAATCTCAAGCCAGCGGTGTGATGAGTCTTGCAGTCATGGTAAATCCATATTCACATTTTACTTTTGAAGCATCGGTGGAAAAGCTTAGCCCTAAAGCAAGATACACCTGGACTCACAGCAGTCCGCAAAGCTTCGATAATCTCAAGGATTTTCTTAAGATCGGTTTAGATGCCGGCGCCGATACGGTTATGCTTCTGGCTGATGATTTTGTGCCGCACACCGGCAAAAATCGGAAAAATTACTCTTTGTATACCCAAGAAGATAAAAAGCGTTTCGTCAATCTTCAAAATGCTCAGGCCCATATAATCAATCGCCTGAAGCAATGGATCGACAAAGAGTATTCGGGAACCAGGTTTGAGTTTTGTCCGCCCTGGTACTCGAATGAACATATTGATCGCAGCCAGGGAAAAGCGGAGGTATATTTTAAAGAGCTGACATTTCAGATACCCGATGATGTCGCCATTATATGGACCGGACCGACCATAAGGTCTTTGTCCGTCGATATGGCAGACCTAAACCGCTACGCGTCGCTCATCGGCCGTTGGCCGATGTTCTGGGACAACACGCTGTATGCGCGAAACCTCGAGACACAGCGATATGGCGGGTATACCACCTACTATCCGGGTAAGGTAAGGATGTGCAACCTTTTTGAACCCTATGACACCTATCGGCCCAAAGACTTTCAAAAATACAACGATGACCGGCAGATGTACATAAATGGAGACGCTTTCAGTGAAGTCTACAAGATAAAATACGCCACCGTTGCTGATTATCTGTGGAATGCCGCCGCCTATGATCCGGAACTGGCGCTATGGAAAGTTCTGTGCCGAACATATGGTCCGGCATTAGGCGAGGCGCTTTTACGCTTCAATGATGCCTACTATGGTCTTTATGATATATTTCTGCGCGCGGAACTTGAAGGCGTGAATGATACGTATGTTAAAAAGGGGAAAATCCTTTTAAAAGACCTGGAAAATTATTTGCACCATATTTCACAGATGCTGGCCGAGGACCAGCCGTTATTGAAGGAACTCGAAAATTATCGGGATAGACAAAAGAAGAGGTTTGCTAGATTATCCAAAGGTCAATCGTAAAAACGAATAGATGCAAAATCCCGCCTGGCTGCGTTGCTCGTCGGTTAAATAGCTTGCTATTCGCCCTCCTCGCGCCTTGCCACGCGGGCGCCTCGACCCCCTAAAATGTAAATTTATTTTTTCGCGAACCCTAAGCTTTTTATATTCCGTTTCCTTCCAGAGCGATTTCGGCAAACCCTTCGATTTCTTCCTTCAGTTCGCCGTGAGAAACCAGACCGGTCATCAGGTTGTCGGGCAACGAATCATTTGCGGCACCCACCAGCAGGCCCAGGATCATGCCCCGATGCACGTTGTCGCCGCCGGCGTTGGTATTGGCCAGAAGGGCGGATTCGACATGGAACGCATGCTTGTATGCCAGATATAGCATCAGCGGCAGGCCGTGTTCGGGGTAGCAGGCACTCGCAAAAAGCTGCCGGGTCACCTCCGCTTCGGATCGCTTCTGCACGAGATCCTCAACATTCAAGGGTTCCTGTAAAAGATCGGTGTGCAGACGCCACATCTCATCGGCCGGGATATTACCGGGGCCGTTGTGATCCCGGTAGGCGGCAAACAAATCCTTGCCGCTCACGCGCGGTGCGTGGATATGATTTGCATGGGAAGCGGCGGCAGCTTGCGGATCGACACCATTCATCAGATCGCTGATCAGCGGCACCAGAACACCCAAGGCGCCTGCGTTGTTTTCCGAGCGATGGGTCAGGTTCTGATGTTCCACCGCCAAGCCCAGACCCTGGTAAGCATTTTCTGTGAGCATCGACACCACCAGCGGCCGGATCACGCCGCCATGGGATCCGATGGACCACACGTCCCGTTGAAACGCGGCACAGACTCTGGGCGGCAAACCCTTGGTATAGTTTTCAAACCAGTTGCGGATATAAATTTCGGTGTAGGGATCCCGGTTTTTATCGGGGGTGATCAGGTGGGCGATAAAACCAGTTAAAAAGGCATCAGGATCGTAGCGACCGGCTTCGATCACCGACCGCAGCAGCACTCGCACCAGATGCGCCCCAAGGGTGTTTTCACCGGCGTCAAGCCCGTGATGGTAGTGGTAGCGTTCTGCCAGACGCGGGGTAACGTTGCCGTGCTCGCCTTCCCGTTCCGTTGAGCGGATTTCCAGTTTGCTGTAGCTGGTGTTATAAAACCGCGCGTGGCCGTGCAGGATATCGTAAGGGCGCCTGATGCGGGTGGCGGTCGCTGCGTCCGGATGATAGCCCATTCCGACCATAAAGCTTTCCGGGTGGGGGTGGGGCGGTGCTTCGTAGCCGTGAATGCCTCCGTTAAAATCGGCGCGGATGTTGTCCGGATTGTAATACCAGTGGGCCGGCATGGCCAGTGCATCGCCAATGAATAAGCCCCACAGGGCATTCTGCAGACGCACAAGTTTTTTCTCGTTGGTCTTCATAGCGTAATTCTCCGTGTCTGAAATTCGCATTGCAGGTCAGGTCGATCGCTGAAAACGGCATATATTCTGGAAATTAGTGGCCGGCAAGGGATGTGTCAAGACCGGGGACGGCGATGGGTTAGGTTTGGAGTTATCGAAGGAAGGGCATAAAATATTACCCACTTGATGAGGGCATGGGTACGACAGTGGACATCAGCAAGGGTGGCACCTTAATTGAAACGTCCATGCCCATCGAATCTAAATACATTCTCCTGATATCCATCGACCTCGAAGAAAATATTCTCGAAACCAAGGGCCGGGTGGCGCATTCGCGATCCGTCGGCCCTGCGAAGTATTTAACCGGAATACAATTTTTAACCCCCCAGCAGGAAGTGACTCAAATCGTAAGAAATCTCATTCTTGATTATCACAGTCGCAAAGACGAGATCATTTCAGATTAATCCTTCTGCTTTGCCGGTTTGCCCGTTTGCCGGTTAAAAAGAATTCTATCCATTTTGTAAATGTTGAGTAAAAAGGACTCAACGGGCTCAACCGGCTTAACGGGTGTAACCGGCTCAACCTGCCCGGCCAATCGCAACTTGAGGAAATACCCAGAAGTCTTCAAAATGCTTAAATCCGAAGGCAAAATCAGAGTAATTAATGTTAATCAATTGTTATGCCCTAAGTGCTCGGGACTTATGCTTATTATCGCGTTCATCTGGGATAAACAGCTATCAGGAAGGTTATTGTTTGTTTAAATAAGTGCTTCAATATGGTATACTTAAGGTAAGGATTCACGAAGAAATAAATTCACAATTTTAGGGGTTGAGGCGCCCGTCAGGCAAGGCGCGAAAACGCAGGAATATCGAGATATTCCGAGTTTTCGCAACGCAGCCAGACGGGATGCATCGGCGCATAAAATGTGAATTTATTTTTGAGTGAGCCCTAAAGCCGAAACACAATTCACCCTTTGCTTTTATATGCATCGAAAAAGCAATGTCCTATCTTTGATGGATACTAGTTTATAATCAGAGCAATGGCCACCGGTGGTATAAGAGAACGTTGTAACATGGTATCCGCAATTTTTGGGAAGGGCTGTCTTATCATTCATCTGTTCAGATTAGCTGCCCAGTGAGAAGTAGACGGCACCATACGAGAAAAGGAGACCAATCAAAATGAGAAGAATGAATTTACGAACCCTTGCGAGACTTGGTTTACAAACCTTATGTTGCCGCCTTGTTAAGCTGCAGGTTATTGCCTTTGTTCTTGCAGCGGTGTTCATGCTCACGCTTGTGCCAGCAGCAAGCGCGGAGGATAGTCCGGAGATCGAATGGATCCACCAGTTTGGGGACCTGGACCCAACAACGTACGATTATGCTGGAGCTGTTGATGCTGAGGGAAACGTGTATGTGGTCGGGTCGACATATGGCACCCTCCCGGACCAGAGTAGCGAAGGCTTCTCCGATGCCTTTGTCCGCAAGTATGATGCCAGCGGCAACGTGATCTGGACTCACCAGTTTGGAACACAATCCTATGATGTTGCCAACGGGATTTCTGTGAACGCCTCAGGGGTGTATGTGGCCGGGTCGACATATGGCACCCTCCCGGGCCAGAGTAGCGCAGGCTCCTACGATGCCTTTGTCCGCAAGTATGATGCCAGCGGCAACGTGATCTGGACTCACCAGTTTGGAACACAATCCTATGATGTTGCTAGCGGGATTTCTGTGGACGCCTCAGGGGTGTATGTGGCCGGGTCGACATACGGCACCCTCCCGGACCAGAGTAGCGCAGGCTCCGGCGATGCCTTTGTCCGCAAGTATGATGCCAGCGGCAACGTGATCTGGACCCGCCAGTTTGGATCACCATCCTATGATGTTGCTAGCGGGATTTCTGTGGACGCCTCAGGGGTGTATGTGGCCGGGTCGACATACGGCACCCTCCCGGACCAGAGTAGCGCAGGCTCCTACGATGCCTTTGTCCGCAAGTATGATGCCGGCGGCAACGTGATCTGGACTCGCCAGTTTGGAACATCATCCTCTGATGTTGCTAGTGGGATTTTTGTGGACACCTCAGGAGTGTATATGGCCGGGTATACACAAGGCACCTTCCCGGGCCAGAGCAGCGCAGGTTCCTACGATGCCTTTGTCCGCAAGTATGATGCCTACGGCACCGAAGTCTGGACCCGCCAGTTTGGAACATCATCCTATGATATTGCTAACGGGATTTCTGCGGACGCCTCAGGTGTGTATGTAGCCGGGTATACACAAGGCACCCTCCCGGGCCAGAGCAGCGCAGGCTCCTTCGATGCCTTTGTCCGCAAGTATGATGCCTACGGCACCGAAGTCTGGACCCGCCAGTTTGGAACATCATCCTATGATGTTGCTAACGGGATTTCCGTGGATGCCTCAGGTGTGTATGTAGCCGGGCAGACATACGGTACCTTCCCGGGCCAGAGCAGCGCAGGAGCCAACTACGATGCCTTTCTGGCGAAGTTTTTGGTGAACCAGCCTCCCGTGGCGGATGCCGGTGCTGACCAGAAAGTACTGGTAAACGAAGTGGTGGTGTTTGACGGTAGCGCGTCTTATGACGAAGATGGGAGCATAGTTTCTTATTTATGGGATTTCGGCGACAGGACGCCTGTAGAATTTGGAGCGGTTGTCAGCCATGTTTACAGCACACAGGGCACTTACACTGCAACTCTCACCGTACTCGATGATGACGATGCCGAAGGAATCGACGAAACCACGATAACCGTTCAGACCCCTGCGGAGGCGACGAAATGCATCAGCGATCAACTCCAAGATATCGTCGGGGAGAATCCGGGTACCCCGTTTGCAGATAAAATAGAGGATGCGCAGGCTAAGGTGGAGACGGACTTTGAGGAGCTGACCAAGACGCCACCCGATAATCAAGCAGGAGTTGGAAACATAGAGGGTGCGGTAGGAGATCTCGAAGCGGCTGTCAATGATGGGTTGCTTGATCCCGAGGAAGGCATCCAGTTTATGGATCGACTCGCAGCGATCGCCAGAAGGTTAGCAGCAGACGCCCTGGATCAAGCCATTGCTCAGAAGGGTAATACGGACATTATCGCCGATGCTCAGGAGGCATTGGATGAAGCAGATTCCCTGAGAGCATCCGGAGCGTTCAAGGATGCGGTTAATAAGTACAAGGATGCGATGGCGAAGGCTGAATCCGTAATTTGGTGACTGCCTCCATAGGGTGATCTTGGCCAACAAACTTAAAACCTCATTAGTTGCTTATTATGAGTAATTAATGAGGTTTTTTTATGCCTATTGTTTCATCAAATTACACTTGCGCCCTGCTTGTTTGGTGTAAAATAACAAGTTAAAATATAGATTAAAGCAAACAGGCAAGGCATATCAGCTGATCAATAAAATGAATCGCCATTTCCTGTGCTCAATCAATAACACGCAACGTATGCGCAATTTGCCCGGAAAAGAAAACTCAAGTCAATCTGCAGTGATACCGATAATACTATTTATGATGGAAGAGAGGCGTAAACATCCACGAGTTCAAACTAAGAATCCTATTTCCTACATTTGCGTTGATGATGACGGAAAACAAATTGACGCGGGCATGGGCACGACAGTGGACATCAGCCAGGGTGGCACCTTAATTGAAACGTCCATGCCCATCGAATCTAAATACATTCTCCTGATGTCCATCGATCTCGAAGAAAATATTCTCGAAACCAAGGGCCGGGTGGCGCATTCGCGATCCGTCGGCCCTGCGAAGTATTTAACCGGAATACAATTTTTGGCCCCCCCTCAGGAAGTGACCCAAATCGTAATAAATTTCATTCTTGATTATCACAGTCGCAAAGACAAGATCATTTCAGATTAATTCTTTTTCATAAAGTATGCTTCATTGCAGCGTCTTATCTGAACTCAAATGATCGCTAACGAATATTCCGTTTCACCCTTCACAAAATTAAGTGGCCTGTTTCCCGTTGACACATAATCCTTTTTCTGAAATAGTCTCAATAGTTAATAGCAACTTCTAATGATAATCTCCGTATGTTTCTTCCCAGAAAAAGGGAAATCTTATCCACCGACGATTCTCTGGAGTTTGAACAGACCAGGGGCCATGCTTTAAGCATTGTGCCTAAAGTACAAATGGTCTTCATCCGGATATATGGCTGGTGCGGATCAGCGTAGACTGCCAAGAGCCATCAAGACAGAAGTCAACGGGTACGGGAAGGTGGCCAAAGACGATGTGTTGCTATCAGGGGCGTTTGGGGGGTCAAGAAAAACAGTACTATTGTTTTCAGGGAGAGGTGTTTTTTTCTCTTGACTATCCCTTTAATGGGTGACCCCAAACGGAGCTACTCGACTCTTTTGGTTTTGAAAGGAGGTTATTATGAAGTTGGTTAAACCGATTCTTTTTTTTGTCCTGGCAGTCATTTCAATATCAATTTTACTTCCCTGCCCATCAAGTGCAGGGCCCTGGTACTGGAGGAATCCTTTGCCACAAGGTAACTCCCTTTATGGGGTGACCTTTGGCAACGGCACCTTTGTTGCTGTAGGGAAGGCAGGCACAATCCTCAGCTCATCAGACGGTGTGACGTGGACACCACAGTCCTCAGGAGCTACAACAGACCTTGATGAAGTAGCCTATGGGAATGGCATTTTTGTTGCTGTGGGGTGGCCTGGCACAATCCTCACCTCATCAGATGGTGTGAACTGGACAACAGAGACCTCAGGAACTACTACAGGCCTTTATGGCGTAACCTATGGCAATGGCACTTTTGTTACTGTGGGGAGTTCTGGCACAATCCTCACCTCATCAGATGGTGTGACGTGGACACCGCAATCCTCAGGAACTACCGTTTTCCTTGATGGAGTAACCTATGGCAATGGCACCTTTGTTGCAGTCGGGAATTCTGGCACAATCCTTACCTCGTCAGATGGTTTGACATGGACGCCACAGTCCGCAGCAACTACCAAAGGCCTTAGTGGAGTAACCTATGGGAATGGCACCTTTGTTGCTGTCGGGAATTCCGGCACATTCCTTAGCTCATCAGATGGTATGACATGGACCTCACCGTCCTCAGGAACAACCACAGGCTTTAATGGAGTAACCTATGGGAACGCCACCTTTGTTGCTGTGGGATGGGATGGTACAATCCTTGCCTCATCAGATGGTGTGACGTGGACACCGCAGTCTTCAGGAGCTACCACAGACCTGTATAGTGTGGCCTATGGAAATGGCATTTTTGTTGCCGTGGGGTGGCCTGGCACGATCCTTACCTCGCCAGATGGTGTGACATGGACGCCACAGTCCTCAGGAACTACCGCTAGCCTAAGTGGAGTAACCTATGGAAATGGCACCTTTGTTGCTGTGGGGAGTTCTGGCGCAATCCTCACCTCATCAGATGGTGTGACATGGACGCCACAGTCCTCAGGAACTACCACCAGCCTTAGTGGAGTAACCTATGGAAATGGCACCTTTGTTGCTGTGGGGAGTTCTGGCACAATCCTTCGCTTATCAGATGGTGTGACGTGGACACCACAGTCTTCAGGAGCTACCACTAGGCTTAATGGAGTAACCTATGGGAACGGCACCTTTGTTGCTGTGGGATTGTATGGCACAATCCTCACCTCATCAGGTGGTGTGAACTGGACAACAGAGCCCTCAGGAACTACCGATTGGTTTCGTGTAGTAGCCTATGGGAACGGCACCTTTGTTGCTGGGGGGTGGTTTGGCACAATCCTCATCTCATCAGATGGGGTGACCTGGAAAACAGAGAATTCAGGGACTGACAATAGCCTTAGTGGAGTATTCTATGGGGACTACTCCTTTGTAGCTGTAGGGGGGTACGGCACAATCCTTCAGAATTTTGTTGTTGACGATGACGGAGATGGCTTTACCATTGACGTGGACTGTAATGATACTGATGACAGCGTATATCCGGGCGCTACCGAGAAGTGTAATGGCATAGACGACGACTGTGACGGCGCCGTAGATGAAGAATTTTCTGACTCTGATGGTGACGTGCAAGCTGACTGTGTGGATACGGATGATGACAATGATGGTGTTGTGGACGTCTCTGACTCATATCCTTTAGATCCCTTCATCTGCCAGGACTTGGATGGTGACACTTGCGATGACTGCACAATAGGAGTGGATGGCTTCGGTCCGTTACCGGATAATGATCCTGCCAATGACGGGCTAGACTCTGACAGCGACGGCTTGTGCAATGCGGGCGAGAGATATAGTCAATAGTTGTGTATGAAGAAATTAGGCGGCAATCCGTTTTTCTTCGACACCATTGACAAATTTAACTCCTCTAATTACTTCTGCCAGGCGTTGCGGATGGTGAAGTCG
>Ga0126326_1000416_pt1 | contig 13073 bp, 14 predicted proteins | sample InaspJWI67metaG_FD_94485 | JGI IMG/M metagenome (GOLD analysis project Ga0126326, IMG submission 94485) | Marine gutless worms symbiont microbial communities from Oahu, Hawaii - Inanidrilus sp. 1 OAHU.JWI-67 metaG | ecosystem: Host-associated > Annelida > Digestive system > Unclassified | place... | reverse complement strand
GTATATATAAGTTTGCGGGTCGCATATATTTGCGGGTCGCATATAAGTAAGTAATTTCCGTGCTTCTTTCAAATATATGGTGCTTCTATATGGTGCTTCTTTCAAATATATGGGTGAGTATAAGACATGTATGGCAATCAAATTGAATCTAACCGGGCAGATTGAGAGCAAATGACAAAAGCGGAAAAATATCAGCCGTCCGAAAAAGGGCAGGCGTTTTTGGATACGGTCAATAACGGCAAATATGACCGTCAAATCATAACGGGCATGAAAAAGTTCATGGACGGTAATGCGCCGGAGGATATGCAATCCTTTTACACGGCGGTGGAGTTGCAAGCCATCTCCGATTTGAAAGGCACTGCCAAATTTGAAAGGCACTGCCAAAGACGTCGAAGCGCGCATGCCGGTAAAAATCACGCGCCATTATTTCGAGTTGGCAAAAATCAGTAAGCCGATTCAAGTGCTGGTCAAGGCCAGCCCGAAAGAAACCTATGACCTCGACGGCGCCGCGGATCCGGGAAAACAAATGGATTACAGTCCGGTCGAAGGCTTGATTCACAAGTATGAGCTTGGCCTGATTTACGTCGCGTCTACCTGTTCTGCGCACTGCCGTTTTTGCTATCGCGAAGAATTGATCGCCAGAAAAGATGTCGAGCGCCCCGACGGCAGCATCGCGCCCAAGGGTCTGGCGCAGATTCGGGAGATTGTGGATTATATTCAGGACCATAATGCCAAGGTGCAGGCTAACGGTGGACGCCACCCTGAGACCGGGCGCGAAAAACTTCGCGAAATCTTGATGTCCGGCGGCGATCCAATGGTGCTCAGCAATCGAAATATTGCCGCCTGGTGGTCGGCGCTGGCCGAGGCGGGCATCGAATCTATTCGCCTGGGAACCAAGGAACTAGCGTTTTTTCCGAATCGATTCGACCCCAACTTTTTCGATATGATGGACAAGTTTCACAATATTTACCCGGGCACCAACATCCGCTTGATGGTGCACTTCAATCATCCTGATGAGTTTCTGCTGAAAGACGCCGACGGCGACTATATTGAAAATCCGCAAGGCGGCCTGGAGTGGCATCCCGATACCCTGCGCGCGGTGCAGGAATTGAAACGGCGCAATTGGCTCAACATCGACAATCAGGCGCCGATTATCGCCGACATCAATAACGATCCCGACGCGTTGCGCATCATGCAGCGAGAGTTGAAACAAAATGGCGTCGAGAATCACTATTTCTTCTGCGGCCGGGATATCGTCGGGCACAAGGCGTTCAATATTCCCATCGAAGAAGCCTGGCGCATATTGAATGAATCGCAAAAGGGTTTGTCGGGCGTGGAAACCCACGCGCGGCTGTCGATTACACACTACAAGACAAGGGAAAAACCGAGGTGTCGGCGGTTACCAGCGACCCGCTGCCGGGTGTTGCGGGCGCCGAAAACGGGTTTGTCGTCATGAAATTGTTGCGCGGTGCGGCCGATGCACCGGATCGGGGCAAGGTTACTTTGCTCGGCCGTAATCCCGAAGCGATCTGGTTTAGTGGTTATGACGATCGCGTGCTTTACGATGAGGCCGGATTGTTTACCGATGTCGGTACAACCACGGGTTCCGAGGCAGTGCAAAAGGCATCTTGATGAATTGGTCCTGTCTTATCGAATCAACTCTTGTGGAACTACCGGTCAGATTCGCTTGAAGCGAAAACCGCCGGTTGATTTCGCGCTTCGGATATAATGTCATATGACCTTCGTAGTCGTAGAAAACTGTATTAAGTGCAAGCATACGGATTGCGTAGATGTCTGCCCGGTCGACTGTTTTCATGAAGGTCCTAATTTTTTAGTAATCGATCCCGATGAATGCATCGACTGTGATTTATGCGTACCGGAATGCCCGGTGGATGCGATATACGCGGAAGATGAAGTGCCCGCGGACCAAAGGCAATTTATTGAGCTGAATGCCGAGCTAGCGGCCATCTGGCCCGTGATTTCCCAACAGAAAGACTCGCCGGAGGACGCCGATGAATGGGATGGGGTTGCCGGTAAACTCGCTCTATTGGAACGATAGTTTGATCGGCAGGTTTGGCAAGTTTTTAAATGATTGACAAGCAAGTTTTTAAATGATTGACAAGAAAGTAGACTCCGCCGCGCACGCGGTTGCCGATATTCACGACGGTGCTACCGTTCTGATCGGTGGTTTTGGCGAAGCCGGCAGCCCGATCGAACTCGTGCATGCCCTGATCGATCAGGGTGCAAAAAACCTGACAGTCGTCAACAACAATACCGGCAGCGGCCAGGTTGGGCTGGCCGCGCTGATCAGGAACGGGCAGGTCGCCAAAATGATTTGCTCGTTTCCACGTACCGCCAATTCAACCGTATTTGGCGATCTATATCGCAACGGCGAGATTGAACTTGAACTGGTGCCCCAGGGAACCCTAGCCGAGCGAATCCGAGCGGGTGGCGCGGGTATTCCCGCATTTTATACTGCCACCGGGGTTGGAACTCCGCTCGGCAAAGGCAAAGAAGTTCGCTGTTTCGAGGAACGCGACTATCTACTGGAACATGGCCTGGCAGCGGATTTTGCACTGATAAAAGCAAAAAGCGCCGATCGCTACGGCAATTTAATCTTCAACAAAACCGCGCGCAATTTTGCCCCAATCATGGCGATGGCGGCGGCGGTCACCTGTGTCCAGACCGAGACGCTACTCGCGGCGGGTGAAATAGATCCGGAGTCCGTCGTGACGCCGGGAATTTTTGTAGACCGAATCGTTACGGTTTCGGATCCGGCGCACGAATCCCATTTGGTCAGCACGGGACAAATCTATCCATGAATACCGAAGCGGCGCCAGCCGAGGGCCAGGTTGAAACTGCCGGCTGGAGCCGGGATCAAATGGCGCGGCGCGTGGCGCTCGATATTCCGGATGGATCCTATGTCAATCTCGGCATCGGGATGCCGGAACAGGTCGTCTCCTATGTGCCCGCGGGCCGTGAAGTCATCTACCATACCGAAAATGGATTGTTGGGTATGGGCGCCGAACCGGCAACCGGCGAAGCGGATCCCGAACTGATCAATGCCGGGAAAAAGCAGGTATCGGCAATACCGGGTGCGGCCTATTTTGACCATGCACTGAATTTCGCGATGATTCGCGGCGGCCATATCGATATTTGCGTGTTGGGCGCGATGCAGGTCGCCGCCAACGGCGATTTGGCGAATTGGTCGACGGGCGCGGTCGACGCCATCCCGTCGGTCGGCGGCGCGATGGATCTGGTCGCCGGGGTAAAAACCATCTTCATCATTACCCAGCACCGCACAAAAACCGGCGAACCCAAACTGGTCGAATCCTGCAGCTATCCCTTAACCGGCACCCAGGTCGTGAGTCGTGTCTACACGGATTTGGCGGTTATCGACATCACTCCTGCCGGCTTCGGTTTGTTAGAACTTGCGCCGGGGATCGACTTCGAGCAAGTGCAGCAAAAAACTGCGGCGCCGTTGACCGACCTGCGCCACACTTAAACAGTGACCCGGGTATAGAGCGACACAAACAATGCCAACCGGAACTACCGCAAGACATTCAACCAGCGCCAAATTATACGCACGCGCCTGCCAATCCATGCCCGGCGGCTGCAGTCGAAACACGGTATTGAAAGATCCCAATCCCTTGTATGCCGAGCGCGGCAGCGGCTGCTACGTCACCGATGTGGAAGGCGTCGAAAGAATCGATTTTGCCAACAACATGGCATCCCTGATACACGGCCACGCCCACCCCGAAGTCATCGGGGCGGTCTCCAGGCAACTGCAGAAAGGCACGGCATTCACGCTCGCCACCGAAGTCGAAATCGAATACGCCGAACATATCTGCAGCCGAAATTCGGCCTTTGACAACATTCGATTCGTGAATTCCGGTACCGAGGCGGTAATGAGTTGTCTTAAAGCTGCTCGGGCTTTTACCGGGAGGTCGAAAATTGCCAAAACCGAAGGCGCCTATCACGGTTTGTATGACTATGCGGAGGTCAGTCAAACAGCCAATCCTTCGAATTGGGGCGATATTGACAATCCGGCGAGTGTTCCCGTGGCGCATGGTACGCCGGCGTCGGCGTTGAACGATGTCGTTGTGATTCCCTTCAATGATCCGCAAGCAGCGATCGAAATACTGGATCGGCAGCGTGACGACATGTCCTGTGTCCTGCTGGATTTGATGCCGCATCGGATAGGGCTGATACCGGCCAGCCAGGAATTTGTGCGGGCAATTTTCGACTGGACCCGCGCCAATGGAGCGCTGTTGATTTGCGATGAAGTGATAACCTTTCGCTCCAGTTTCGGCGGTGCCCAGGAAGGCTACGACGCCCAGCCCGATTTGACCGCCCTGGGAAAAATGATCGGAGGCGGCTTTCCGGTGGGCGCCATAACCGGGCGCGCAGACGTGATGAGCGTCATGAATCCGTTGGCGGAGCCGGTGTTGTTCCCGCATTCGGGTACTTTTTCTGCGAATCCGGTGACCATGACCGCCGGATTGGTGAGTATGCAAATGTATGACCGCGCCGCCGTCGGTTACCTTAACCAGCTGGCTGAAAAAGCGCGTGCGGTTATTACCGAAGCGATAGCTATCACGGGAGTTCCCGCCTGCGTCGCGGGACAAGGCTCGATGTTCAGGGTGCATTTGAAAACAAACCTGCCCGCAACTTACCGCGAGGCTTATGTTACGCCGCAGGAATCAAAAATCATCAAGGTTTTGCTCAATCATCTCTTCGATCATGGGATCATGCTAATCAATACCTGCAATGGCTGCATGTCGACGGCCATGACGGAAAAAGAAATTAACTTGCTGGCGGAAGCCTTTGTCGGCGGGTTCAATAAGATTAAGAAGTTGCTATGAACCGTATCACAATGATTGACTGCCGGCCTGTCGCCTCGCATCATGAGGGTCCGCTCCGGCAAAGCGCCTGCAATTATCGAATCGTAATCCCGTTTAAATCCAAACTAACCGAGAAAAAATGAAATGAAGCACAGCGAAATTCTTGAAAAATGCGGTTTTTCCAAAGATGAACTGAAGCATGGCGCGCTGCTTGTATCGACCCCTGTCGATGGATCGGAAATTGCACGGCTCGAAATGCATTCCGTAACCGAGGTGGAGTCGATGGTGGATAAAAGCAGGGCCGCCTTCGACCAATGGCGGTCCGTACCCGCGCCGCGCCGGGGAGAGTTGGTGCGCCTGATTGGCGAAGCGCTGCGTGCCGAGAAAGAGAACCTGGGCGCCCTGGTCACTCTGGAGTGCGGCAAGATCCTGCAGGAAGGTTTGGGGGAAGTGCAGGAAATGATCGATATCTGTGATTTTGCCGTAGGCCTCAGCCGGCAATTGTATGGCTTGACCATCGCCTCTGAACGGGCCGGCCACTCGATGCGCGAAACCTGGCATCCCATGGGGCCCTGCGGCGTTATCACCGCGTTTAATTTTCCGGTTGCGCCCTGGTGCTGGAATGCCGCTCTGGCTCTCGTTTGCGGTGATCCGGTACTGTGGAAGCCGTCCGAGAAAACGCCGCTAACCGCGCTCGCGGTACAAAAAATTTGCGAGCAAGCGATGCAAGCTTTTGGCGATGCCCCCGCAGGCTTGATTCAAACCATAGTCGGCCAGCGTGATGTCGGTGAGGCACTGACTACCAATCCCGGGGTGGCGGTAGTATCCGCCACCGGCTCGGTTCCCATGGGAAAAGCGGTTTCACTCGAAGTCTCGAAACGACTCGGTCGCAGCATTCTCGAACTGGGTGGTAATAACGGCATGATCGTAACCCCGTCGGCCGACCTCGAGATGGCTTTGCGCGCGGTTGTATTTTCAGCCGTCGGTACCGCGGGCCAGCGCTGTACCAGCTTGCGCCGCCTGATAGTTCACGAAAGCGTCTATGATGAGCTGGTTCCCAAATTGATCTCGGTTTACGAAAATTTGTCGATCGGCGATCCACTGGACGAGGCAACGCTGGTCGGACCGCTGATCGATGCCGCGGCGCTCGACGGGATGCAGCAGGCATTATCCCAAGCGCAGGCCGATGGCGGCGTGGTGCACGGCGGCGGGCCAGCGCTGCGGGATAGTTTCCCCGAGGCAGCCTATGTGCAACCCGCCATCGTCGAGATGCCGGGGCAAACGGATATCGTCTGCCGTGAAACTTTCGCGCCCATCCTGTATGCGATGAAATACCGTAGTCTTGACGAAGCGATCGCGTTGCACAATGGTGTTCCTCAGGGGTTATCTTCCTGTATTTTCTCTACCGATGTCAGAGAAACGGAATTATTCCTGTCTGCGATGGGGTCAGATTGCGGTATCGCCAATGTCAATATCGGGCCGTCGGGCGCCGAGATCGGCGGAGCTTTCGGCGGCGAAAAGGAAACCGGCGGCGGCCGCGAAAGCGGCTCGGATGCCTGGAAGGCTTATATGCGTCGCCAAACGGCAACCATCAACTACTCGCGAGAGTTGCCGCTGGCCCAGGGAATCAAGTTCGAGTTTTGAGCGACGCCGGGTTGGCGCTGCCTCGGCGGCGGTGATGCGTTGAATCCCGGCCGAAATTATGGGCCGGGGCGGCTAAGCATGCGGCGAACTCCCGTATGCGCGCTAAGTGGCAACTGAAGCAACGCGCTTGTGGATCGCGCGCGTGATTAATTCATGTAAATAGCGAGGGAACCGCTGCCGTATCCGGGAATGTCGACCTGGAATCCCAGTCGTGTCGCGAGCGTGTCGAGTTCCGCCTGTTGCGCGTAATCCAGGGTCTTGTCGAGGCGCAGATGCGCGCTGGTGTCCGACATTAACAGCTTGGTGCAAATATTCATGACTTCGTGAAAATTGCCGGAAATTGCCTCCGAAATCGAATTGTCGGCGATCATGTCCTGGGCCCCGCCGGCCGGTATCATCGCCAGCGCGGCGCCCGAGTAGACGACGAATTCCCGATCGCAGACGCAGGCCGCGACCAGCTCGTCGTTGTCATTGATAAAGGTCGCAATCCGCTGCCCCGAAACACTGGCGCTATCGAGGTCGCTGGCATTTAGCTCGTCGCCGTAAATCATCGCCAGTAACGAAATGACCGATTGCGCGGTCGGTTTGACATAGGTTTCACTCATCGGGATCTTCCTTTCGGTTAGTGGCCGGGCTAGTTAATAAATTTGCCGAGCGCTTTTTCGAAGGATTCGGCGGTAAAAGGCTTGGATATCAGGAAACTGGCGCCCGATTCGATCGCCTTTTTACGCACCGATGCGGTCGATTCGGTGGTGATGAAACCGAAGGTTACGTTGATTTCCTCGGCGCGCACCGCTTCGAGTAACTCGATGCCGGTCATATTAGGCATATTCCAGTCGGCCAGTACCATGTCGGGGACACTTTTGATGATGCTTTCCAGCGCTATCTTTCCATCCTCGGCCTGCTCGATGTCGAGACCGGTAAAACCGGCCTTGCGCAGCGTGCTGACCACCATCATGCGCATCGTCGCACTGTCGTCTACTACCAATACTCTCATTTGCGTTACCTCGGCAATGCTTTTAATAAATCTTGACCGTCGGCGCCGCGCGCCACGGGATACTGTTTCACTATCCGCTATCGGCCAGCCCGGCCAATGCTTTAGTCTTGGGCAAGTCGGCGCTGTCCGATTTCACGGCGGTGACCCGCTGCGGGCGGCCGAATGCATTCATCAGCGCTGGCAGGTCCTGCAGCGAACAGCTTGTTGTCACGCCGCCCTGTTCGAGCGCGCGTCCCGGCATGCCGAAGATGACGCAACTGGCCTCGTCCTGCGCCACGGTGAAGGCGCCGGCGTCGAATAATTCTCTCATCCCGCGAGCGCCGTCGTCGCCCATGCCGGTCATTATGATCCCCGGCGTTTCACGGGGGGCGGCCTGTGCCGCCGCGCGAAATAATACGTCTACGGAAGGGCAGTGGCGACTGACTAGGGGTCCCTGCCGGACGCAGACGCGGAGCTCGCCCGCGCGATTTTCGACCTCTAGTTGCTGCCCCCCGGGTGCAATCAAGGCCAGGCCTTTTTCGATACGATCCCCGTTTTCGGCTTCCTTGACGCGGATCGTAGACACCTGGTCGAGGCGTTGCGCGAAAGCGCCGGTAAACGCCTCGGGCATGTGCTGCACTACGACCACGCCGGTCGCATCCGGGTCGAGCCTCGAAAGTATGAATTCCAGTGCCTGGGTGCCGCCGGTCGACGCGCCGATCGCAATCAGCTTGGCTGTCGCATTAACGAGTCGGGGTGCGTGCTGCGCCAGGGTATCGCCTGTGCCATCGGTCTCGGGCGATGGCGGGATTTCGCGATGCTTCCCCCCGGATGCACTCGGTTTGCCCTGTTTGACGGGTTTACCCAGTTTGCCCTTGTCGACGCCGGCAGCGACACGGATCGCATTAATAATTTCCCGGTTTTGCAACTGCAAGTCCTGTTTCATATTGGCGAGTGGCTTGCCCACGACTTCGACCGCGCCCAAGTGCAGAGCGCGCAAACTTTCCTCGGCGGATTTCTGCGTCAGTTTCGAGCACATCACTACCGGTATCGGGTTTTCGGACATTAGCTTTTCGAGGAAGGTCAGACCATCCATGCGTGGCATTTCGATATCCAGCGTGATCACGTCCGGTTTGATTTTTTCCAGTTTCTGTTGAGCGAATATCGGGTCGATTGCAGTATCGATGACCTCCATGCCATCGGCATTATCGATGATTTCGCTAAGCACCTGCCGCACTACAGCCGAGTCGTCGATTATCATTACCTTGATATTTTTCATTTGCCGTCCCCGGCAAGGTCAATATCGGAGGGTTGCCTGATACCTTGCTCTACATGAGGATGCCGCACCCAGACATGGCCGGTGGAAAAGTCCATGACGATGCGCTGGTGGTGCACTTCGCCTACCATCGCGGCCCTGATGTCGACCTGCCTGAGGGATAACATTTGCTTTGCTTTCGCTATATTGCGCTTACTGACGTCTTCGGAGGTTGAGGTTTTATCCGCTTTGGTGCAGGTTCCGCCGAAAATCTTGGCGTGATATTCCTTGTATTCGGTACGGTGTAGCTTGACCGCCTGGTCGAACAGCTGCATCGCTTCGTCGCCGTATCTGCCTTCGAGCGCGGCCGAGGCCGCGGCACCCGGTGGACGCGTAGGCAGCAGGAAATGACACATGCCGCCGATGCGCAGTAGGGGATGCCACAGGCAGATCGCGACGCAGGAACCGAGTATGGTGTGGACATGGGTGCCGGGTTCGGCAAAAATCAGTTCGCCCGGGTGCAGGAAAACCTTGCGTTCGGCATGGTTCATGCGTCGGATTCCAGTTTGCGGAAGGCTGCCGGCGCGATCGATTCCAGCGGCAAATCCATGCGTTTTAAAGACTCGGAATGACCGATAAACAACACTCCGCCCGGAGACAGTTTTGCCAGCAGCGCGCGAACGATAAGTTCCTTGGTTTCATCGTCGAAGTAGATCAGCGCGTTACGAAAAAAAATAACATCGAACCGACCCAGATCGGGCAGCGGTTTGACCAGGTTGACTACTTCGAAGCGGCAGCGATCGCGTAGCCGGTTGTCGATCAGGAAGTAACCATTGTATTTGCCGATACCTTTGAGGCAGTAGAGCTTACGAAACTCGTCCGAGATCGCGTCGATACGTTGCAGCGGGTAGAGGCCGGTTCGCGCTTGCTTGACCATGCGCGCGCTGACGTCGGAACCGAATATTTTCCAGTCGAAGTTGTAGCCGTAATGTTCGCTTAATACCATCGCGATGGTATAGGCTTCCTCGCCGCTCGAACTGGCGGCGCTCCAGAGGCGCAGCGGTTGTTTGCGCGGATGGGTTTTCAATACCTTTTCGCGCAGCAGGTCCAGATGCTGCGACTCGCGGAAAAAATAGGTTTCATTGGTGCTGAGCAAATCGATTGCGGCCTGTCGTTCGAAGCTATTGACCGGGTCCGCAAGCAGGCGGGTATATTCGTCAAAACTGTTCAGTTTGCAGCTCGTCAGTCGCTTGCGTAGTCGCGCGATGACCAGCATTTGTCGTGCTGGCCCGAGATCGATACCGGCTTCCTGGTGGATATAATCCCGAATCCACCGGTAGGCTTCGGCGGAAATCTGATCCGAATTGATGGCTATTGACAACTGCGGGTTCATCCACGGACTCCCTCGATCACGACTTGCACTGGCCATTCGTATTGCAACTCGCTTGCCGGATTTGCGCACGCCAGCTTTATCATTGGAGCGCGGCGGTTAATTGCGCGGCCAGTCAACCTAAAAGCGCTGGAACTGGCTTTCATCGATTGTTTCCTCGTGCATCGCGTCGGCATAGTTTGGGTAGGACGGGTCCGAACCGTTGGACTTGGCCGCCGGTTGCGGCGGCGCCGGGATTTCCTCCACGAGCGCGGTTACCGGTTCGGGTACCGGCGCCGGCGCCGCGGCAACGGCCGCGCCTTCGGCCAGACGGAAAAACGCAATGACGTCGAGTAACATCTGGGTCTGGCTGCGCATCTCTTGCGACGTGGCGGCGAGCTCCTCGGAGGCGGCCGCATTTTGCTGGGTTACCTGGTCGAGTTGCTGCATCGCAGCGGAAATCTGTCCGACCCCGCCGGCCTGTTCCCCCGAGGCGGCGCTGATTTCCTGTACCAGGTCCGCGGTGCGGGCAATATCCGGCACCATTTTTTCGAGCAACTCTCCGGCTCTTTCGGCTACTTTCACGCTTTCACCGGTTAGTTCGCTGATTTCCGAGGCCGCGACCTGGCTACGCTCGGCCAGTTTTCTGACCTCCGCCGCGACTACCGCGAAACCCTTGCCGTGCTCCCCGGCGCGCGCCGCTTCGATGGCCGCGTTCAACGCGAGCATATTGGTTTGATAGGCAATGTCCTCGATGATGGAGATTTTTTCCGCGATATTCTGCATCGCTTGGGTCGTGGCGAGCACCGACTCGCCGCCCTCGGTGGCGGCCTGGGAGGATTCGGAGGCAATGCCGTCGGTGAGTCGCGCGTTTTCGCTGTTCTGATTGATCGATGCCCCCATTTCCTCGATCGACGCACTGGTTTCCTCCACGCTCGACGCCTGTACGCTGGCGCCCTGACTCAAGGATAAGGCCGTACCGCTGACTTCTTCGGAAGCCGTGGCCAGGGCGTCGGAACTACTTTTGACCTTGGTGACGACGGCTCTTAGTTTGTCCCGCATCGATTTCATCGAGGTCAATAGTTGCCCGATTTCATCGTTGCCGTGGATTTCGATGCTCGCCGTCAGATCACCTTCCGCAATTTCTTCGCAAAAGTCGACCGCATTGCGCAATGGCGCGGTAATGCGGCGATTGAGCAATACCGAGGCCAAGATAAGCAGCATGCAGGAAATGACGACGACCAGCAGAATACCGCGCTCGATTTGGCTCATCACCTCGAATGCCTCCGATTCCTCGATTTCGGCGATAATCGCCCAGTCGAGACCGTGGAGGTCAAGCGGTGCGTAGGCCGAAAGCGCCGAGGCGCCGCGATAGTCGGTTACGATTTTCGCGCCGGATTCGCCGGCCAGCCCTAGTCGCGCGGTTTCGGTGTCGACGCGTTGACTGATAATCGTATTTGCTTCACTGAAGCGCGATTGCGAACGCATCAGATGATCCTTGGCCACCAGGAAACTTTCCCCGCTTTCTCCCATGCCGTCATTGGTCTGCATGATCTCGTTGATGCGTCCGACGGGCATCTGGAAAATCAAAACGCCCAACAAATGACCCTTATCGTAAATTGGCGACGCGATGAACGAGGCGCCGGCGTTATACGAAGGCAGGTACTCTTCGAAATCGGCGATGACGACGTCGTTCGGGTTTTTCAGCGTAAGCGCGCGTCTAAATACCTCCGCGAAATTGGTATCGCGATAGGGGCCGGTCATCAGGCTGGTGCCGAAGTCAAGTTCCTTAAATACCGAGTAGACGATGTATCCGTTCTCGGGCTCGACCAGGAAGACATCGTAATAACCGTTTTTTTCGAGGAAGCTTTTATATAAGGGATGGTATTTTTATATAAGGGATGGTATTTTTTGTGCAATTCGCTGTAAATACTGTTGTCGTCCGCTTTGAGCAGTTCCGATTTCTGGCCCAGTGGATGCGGGTTTCCTCCGATGTAGAGGTATTGCGCCACGAGCGAGCTTTCTTCGCTAGGGATCAATGCATCGACGCTGATCGGCTCGTCGTTTTGCGCGCGGAATTCCCTGCCGAACTCGCTCCGATAATAGTCTGCTACCTGCTTTTGAAAGCCGGGCTTGAGTCCGGATTCCGCCGCCGATAATTGTGAGAATTCGTATTCGAATCCCTGCATCGCGGCGACCGTAGTCAAGTCTTCGGAAAGAAATTGCACCTGGTTGTGAATCGTGCCGAAGTAGTTTTCGATTTGCAGTTTCTTAATGCTCTTAATCGATTCCAGCTGACTGAAGACTTGATTTTTGACTTCCGAGTTGATGTAACTCAGCGAAAATACGCCAACGCCCAGCATCGGCAACAGGCCCGCGGCCATGAGGCTCACGATTAGCAAGTGTTTAAGTTTTAACCGTTTCATTTGGAAAACCCCGTCGTTATTGCTCAATGGCCCGTGCAGGACTGGCTGTGGGATTACCCTGCGCCTCCGCTATGGCTGAAATCTCGCTGATCGCGAGGATGTGATTGATGTCGAGCAGGATCATTAGTTGATCGTTGATGCGCCCCATGCCCTGGATGAAATCGGTGCGAATTCGGGTGCCGAAAGTCGGCGCCGGCGCAATTTCGTCAGCGTCGAGTTCGATCACTTCGTTGACGTTGTCGACGATGATGCCGGCTTCGACGATGCTGTCTTCGCCGGTCTCGATTTCAACCACGATAATGCCGCTGCGCTTATCGATTTCGCGCGGCTGCTGGTCGAAACGCAATGCCAGGTTAATTACCGGCACGACATTGCCGCGCAGGTTGATTACGCCGGATATGAATTCCGGCATCATCGGCACCACGGTTAGATCGCCGTACTCGATGATTTCGTGAATGTGCAAGATGCCGATGCCGTAGACTTCGTCGTTCAGACCGAAGGTCAGGAATTGTTGGCGTTTGCTCGACTCGGTTAACGCATCGTCGGCCAGCGGCAGATT
>Ga0126326_1000415_pt1 | contig 13087 bp, 12 predicted proteins | sample InaspJWI67metaG_FD_94485 | JGI IMG/M metagenome (GOLD analysis project Ga0126326, IMG submission 94485) | Marine gutless worms symbiont microbial communities from Oahu, Hawaii - Inanidrilus sp. 1 OAHU.JWI-67 metaG | ecosystem: Host-associated > Annelida > Digestive system > Unclassified | place... | reverse complement strand
TGTTTCAGCGCCGCGGTACCGTCGACCGCGGTGTAGTGGGTATCGCCGGCGTGGATGGCTTCGATCGCGGCTTCGCGAATGTGATTCGGGGTGTCGAAATCGGGCTCGCCGGCGCCCAAACCGATGACGTCGCGGCCCTGGGTGCGAAGCTGGCTAGCCAAATTTGAAACTGCTAAAGTGGGGGATGGTTTGATCGCGTTGACACGCTTCGACAAATCGTTGAACACTGCTTGATCCTGTTGGCATTGAATGGAGAACAAGCGCAGTATACGTGGCCCAACGAGCGCGATAAAGCAGCCTGTTTTAATCATTAAGATAATTTTTTTATGGCCAGGAAATTCCAGTTGACCACCGATTTCGAGCCCACCGGCGATCAGCCCGAGGCGATCGACGCCCTGGTACAGGGCATCGAGGACGGGCTCATGCACCAGACCCTGCTCGGCGTTACCGGTTCGGGCAAAACCTTTACCGCCGCCAGCGTGATCCAGCGGCTCGAGCGGCCGGCCATTATCATGGCGCATAACAAAACGCTGGCGGCGCAGCTGTATGGCGAGATGAAGGAGTTTTTCCCGAAAAACTCGGTGCAGTACTTCGTTTCCTATTACGATTATTACCAGCCGGAAGCCTATGTCCCGGCCTCCGACACCTTCATCGAAAAAGACGCCTCGATCAACGAACACATCGAGCAAATGCGCTTGTCGGCGACCAAATCCCTGATGGAGCGGCGCGACACGGTCATCGTCGCTTCGGTGTCGGCGATTTACGGCCTCGGTGATCCCGATTCCTACCTGAAAATGCTGCTGCACCTGGTGGTGGGGGATGAAATCGATCAGCGCAGTATCCTGCGGCGTCTCGCCGAGCTGCAATACCAGCGCAACGACATCGAACTCAAACGCGGCACCTATCGGGTGCGGGGCGAAGTGATCGACGTGCATCCGGCCGATTCGGAACGCGAGGCGGTACGCATCGAACTATTCGATACCGAAGTCGAGAAAATCAGCCTGTTCGATCCGCTGACCGGTGAAATCAGCCAGAACGTCAAGCGCATTACCGTCTATCCCAAGACTCACTACGCCACGCCGCGCGAAGTCATTCTGGCTTCGATCGGCGACATCAAAGAGGAACTGGTCGAGCGACTGGCGGTGCTGAAACAGGCCGACAAGCTGCTCGAGGCGCAGCGCCTCGAGCAGCGCGTCAACTACGATGTCGAAATGATGCGCGAGCTCGGCTATTGCAGCGGTATCGAAAATTATTCGCGTTTCCTGTCGGGCCGCAAACAAGGCGAGCCGCCGCCGACGCTGTTCGATTACCTGCCCGACGATTGCCTGCTGTTCATCGACGAAAGTCACGTCAGCGTGCCGCAGATCGGCGGCATGTATCGCGGCGACCGTTCGCGCAAGGAAACCCTGGTCGAATACGGGTTTCGCCTGCCCTCGGCGCTCGATAACCGGCCGCTGCGCTTCGACGAGTTCGAGCGCATGTCGCCGCAAACGATTTTCGTATCGGCGACCCCGGGGGATTACGAACAGAAATACAGCGGTGCCGTGGTTGAACAGGTGGTGCGTCCCACCGGACTGGTCGACCCGGTGGTTGAAGTGCGCCCGGCGACGACCCAGGTCGACGACGTTTTATCGGAGATCGGCAAACGCGTCGAGCAGCAGGAACGGGTGCTGATTACGACGCTGACCAAACGCATGGCGGAGGACTTGACCGATTATCTGGGTGAACACGGGGTGCGCGTGCGCTACCTGCACTCCGATATCGATACGGTCGAACGCATGGAAATCATCCGCGACCTGCGCCTCGGGGAATTCGATGTGCTGGTCGGCATCAACCTGCTGCGCGAGGGGCTCGATATGCCGGAAGTATCGCTGGTGGCGATCCTGGATGCGGACAAGGAAGGTTTTTTACGTTCCGATCGTTCGCTGATCCAGACCATCGGCCGGGCCGCGCGCAATATCAACGGCAAGTCGATCCTGTATGCCGACAACATCACTGGATCGATGCAGCGTGCGATCGCGGAAACCGAGCGCCGGCGCGAAAAGCAAATGCGCTACAACGAGCAGCACCAGATCACGCCCAAGGGTATCGTCAAGCGTATTACCGATATCATGGAGCTGGGTGATAGCGCGCGCGGCGGAAGAGGGCGCAAACGCTTCGACCGGGTTGCCGAAAAGGCGCCGAGTTACGAGCACTTGAACGCGAAACAGTTGAATGCCAAATTGAAACAGTTGGAAAACGATATGTACGAACATGCGCGTAACCTCGAATTCGAGGAAGCCGCGCGGGTGCGTGACGAAATCGCGGATTTCAAGGAAACCTATTTCAAGGCATCCGAACTGGAAATGGTCTAATTCACCGGTAAGATTCGGGTCAGAGCAAAAACTCCGGTAGTAACCTTGCTGCCGCTGCGGTAGTTCCGGAGTTTTTGCTCTGACCCGAAACTTTTGGAGTTTTTGCTCTGACCCGAATCTTTTTGGGTTTCAAACGCTAGGGGTAGATCGCGCTATTCGATTGAATTGATCATCGTGCGCAGGTTGCCGAGTGCCCGCGTCGATGCCCCGTAACGGCCGTATTTGATGCGGTTGTAAAGCTCGACGATGCGGGCAATTTGTTCGCCCTGCGCCAATTCCTCCTGCGGCAAACGTTGCAGGAAGGCGCGGGTATCTTCCGCGGGCCCTTTACGGAAACCCTTTTTCGACAGTTTCTTAAGCAGGCGGTTGAACAGGATTTCATAGGCTAGCGGCTTCGCCGGCCGCTCGCGCCACCAGACGATAAGCCAGAACAAACCGGTGACGGATACCAGCATGAAGACCAGCGCGAAAACCATATCCGACCAGCTTTCGATACCGATTTCGAGCTGTTTTAGAAAATCCCGTTGCTTGCGCTGATCGTAGTTTAAAACCCAGTCGTTCCAGCCATGTTGCAGGCTATCCCAGCTATACAGCAGGTTGCCGAAAATCGGGTTACGGTTTTGAATTCGAAAATTCGAATCCTCGCCGGAAAGCGCGCTATCGAGACCTTGCTCGATGCGGCTGGGCGATACCGCCGCCGTGGGGTCGACCCGCACCCAACCGCGCTGGTCCAGCCAGATCTCGGTCCAGGCGTGGGCGTCGGACTGGCGCACGATCAGGTAGTTGCCGACCCGGTTATACTCGCCGCCCTGATAGCCGGTGACAACTCGAGCCGGAATTCCGGCGCTGCGCATGACGAGGGCGAAGCTGCCGGCGTAGTGCTCGCAAAAACCGCGCCGCGTGCCGAATAAAAAATCGTCGACTGAGTTGCGGCCGAGCGCCGGGGGTTGCAGCGTGTAAACGTATTCTTGCTGGTGAAACATAGTCAACACCGCTTCGGCGATGTCCTGCGGGTTCTCGACGCGTTGTGCCAGCGATCGCCCGAAAGCGATGGTTTGCGGATTGGAGTCGGCCGGATACTCGCGCGCGAGCGCCAGATAATCGGGCGATTCGTCGACACCGATCAGATAAGACGGGTGCGATTGCAACGAATAGCGTTTCAAGTCGTTGATTTTTTGCTTGCTGGTGAGCTGGAAATCCGCACTCATGAGACTGCCCGCGATCAAACGTGTCGGTATATCGAGTGCCAGCAACCAGTGTTCGCCATTCGGTTCCAGTGTTACGGTGTAGTCGATTTTCGGTTCGCCGACCGTAATATTCAAACGGCTAAACTGCCTGTGCGGCGCCTGGCGCCAGCTCAAGCCGTCGTACTGGGCCATCACCGGCCCGCGCCAATAAAGCTTGCTCTGCGCCGGGATCTGGTCCTGGAAGTCGACCCGGAAGGCGACTTTGTTGCTACGAATCAGGTTACTGATTTTTCCCGGCGACATGTGATCGCTGAGGCCGGTGACGCCGCCGCGTTGTTCGGACTGCAATCCCCACAAAGGGCCGGGAACACGCGGCACCAGTACAAACAGTATCAGCATTAGCGGCACCGACAGCGCCACCAGTTTGCCGCTATGGCGGATGCGATCCATTGCGGAGACACTGTCATCGCGTTGATTCAGCGTAATCAGGGTCGCGGTGATAACGATTAGCGTGACGAACATCATTACCGCGGTGAAGATGCTTTGCGAATACAGGAAATGGGTTGCGATCAGAAAATAACACAGGAAAACCAGGATCAACATGTCGCGATGGCGCCTGCTTTCGAGAAACTTGAAAGCAGTCATGACCGTCAGCAGCGCCAGGCCGGCATCGCGGCCCACAACGGTCCAGTATTCGGCAAATACACCGATACCGCCGCACAGCACCAGCGGAATCAGCATCCATTTCGGCAATTCCCGAATTTTGCCGAGGTTTTGCAGGCCGCGCCAGACGAGTGCGACCAGGACGATGACGATGACCCAGAACGGCAGGTTGATGAAATGGGGCGCGATCGAGAACAGGAAACAGAAACAGACGGCAAACACGCCGGTGCGGCTGGAAACTTCCTGCGGAATCGATCGCATCGACAGGTTTTCTCCGACGCTAGGCATTCGTTGGCCTGAATTCGGGGTCGCCGTCGGGTTGGCGGAAAAGCGCCAGCGTCTGCAGGCAGTTGTGCTTGTGCGCTATGCCGAAGTCTTGTTCGATAACCATCCCGGGCAACCGAATGCCCTACTTTTGCTCCTCGCTCTCGGCGGCCAGCACCAGCGCGGTCATGAAACTCAGCTTTTCCTCGATTGAGCCCTGAGTCAACAGATCCCAGTCTATCCAAAACGAGGGTCGGGCCTGACCCTGAAAGGTTTTAGTCAACAGGCCCTTGCCCTGAGCGTATGCCTTCCAGGAAATATGGCGTAGCGATTCACCCTCGCGATGCTCGCGTAAACCCGCGAAATCGTCCCCCTCGATGGTGCTGGTCGAGGTTTGACCGTCGTATTGCTCGACCATGTTGTGTTGCAGTTTTACGTCTGTGGCAGGTCGCGGATAAATCAGGACAGGCAAATCGAACTTTAGCCAGCCCCAGGCATGGAACAAACCCGTCGGATAACGGGTAAATACGGTGATGCCGTCGGGTTTGTACTCGCCTCGGGTATGGGTCGGGATTATTAGTCGGGCTTCGGCGCCGCCTTCCGGCTCGAGTTTGAGATAAACCGTCGGTTGTTCCAGATACTGGATGCCGATGGCGTAACGTCTGGAAGTATTGTCATGGCTTAACTCGAATTTGAATTCGCAGGATTCGCCGCAGAACACGGGCCGTGGAATTTGCATCCGCACCGTCACGCCGAGCAGGTTTCTGTGCGTGTGCCACAGACTGATTATACCCAGCGAAGTCAGCATGAAGGTCAGCACAAAGGCCATGCTGTTCTGATAATTGATCGCCGCGAGAAACAGGAATAGAAGCATGATGGCGAACAGGTATCCGAATCGCGTGGGCAAAATATATAGCCGCCGATTATGCAACAGAACGCTGTCGCGGCTCGGCGGGTTATGCGACTCGACCCAGTTGTCGATGAAACGACGCATCGGTCTCGTCGGTGCGATCCAAGGCATGACTAGGGAATGGGGGTTTGCTGGAGTAGATCGTCGACCAGTTCCATGGTGGGATGACTGTGTTGTTCGGCGGGGGTCAAGCGGTGTTCGGCGATCGCCCCGAATACCGCCTGCACGTCGCCCGGTTCCACGTGGCTACGCCCGTTCATCAAGGCCCAAGCCTTGCTGGCCTGGATGATTGCCAGCCCGGCGCGCGGTGAGATTCCATATACGAACAGGCCCGGGTTGCGCGTCGCCTGAATCAGCAATTGCACATAATTTAACAAGGGGTCCGAGCAGTGGATGGTGTCGACCGAGGTCTGAATCGCATTAAACCGATCGATGTCGACCGCCGGCTGCAACCGATGCATTAAATCGCGCGGATTGTCACCCGACAATAGCGCGCGCTCGGCCGCTTGATCCGGATAGCCCAGCGAAATTTTCATCATGAAACGATCCAGCTGCGATTCGGGCAGCGGGAAGGTGCCCGATTGATCGAGCGGATTCTGCGTGCCGATGACGAAAAACGGTTGTTCCAGCGGGTGGGTTTCGCCTTCGACCGTAATCTGTTTTTCTTCCATGGCTTCGAGCAAGGCACTTTGGGTCTTCGGCGTGGCGCGATTGATTTCATCGGCGAGGATGAAATGGGCGAATACCGGCCCCGGGTGAAAGCGAAACAATTGATTTTCGGGATCGAATATAGAGACCCCGAGGATGTCGGCCGGCAGCAGGTCGCTGGTAAACTGGATGCGGTTAAAGCCGAGGCCGAAAGCGCGCGCGATCGATTGCGACAGGGTGGTTTTGCCGACCCCGGGCAAATCTTCGATCAGACAATGGCCGCGGGCGATCAGGCAGCAAACCGCCAATTGCACTTGGGTCGACTTGCCCAGAATGATGGTTTCTACCGCGGCGATGGCCTTTTGCACGTCGGCCTGAATCCCCGCGATTGAATTATCGGTCGAGTCCAGCATTCGATATCTCGATTAAAAGCGTGAGTTATCGACCAATATTAGCCGAATTTGTTTAATTGTTCTTTAAGGAACCTCTGCAAAAGGCAGAGGTTCCTGCGGCACAAGGATGAGCCGCCATTTTTTAATCACGCAAGTGATTGAAAAATGAAGATAAACACAAAATCGCTGTTGTGTTTAGCCCGCTCTGCTAAGTCAGGATGACTTATGCAGAGCTGCGTTAAATCGACCCTGTGAATGCCGGCTGCGTCTGCGTCTCGCCGGATGAAGCGGACCTTAGACGGTCTTGCGATGCCCGGCGGGTTTCCAGGCGGGCGATATGACGTCCGGCATGCTCGAGCGGCCGAGCAGGCGCGCCGATGCCAGCGTCATCGCGCCGTAGCGCCGATTTATTTGATCCATGGCTTGATGGGTCCGTTCTCGCCGCGGGTGTTTGCGGTTGAACAAATCGCTTTGGCAGTCGACCGCCGGGTCGAGCGCGACGATACGGATCTGCCAGATTCCCTGGCCGCGCCAGTGCTCGGCTAGCCAGCGACTGCCGAGACGATAGATCACCATTTCGTCGTCGCTGGGCAACAGCGAACGCTCGATGGTTCGTTGCCAGCCGCGGTATTGGCGTAGGCCGAACAGAAACTGTTGCGCGACCAGCCGGTTGCCGCGCAGGCGCTCGGCGAGGCGGTGGGCCATGTGCATCAGGTATACCCGGATGGTGTCGCCGTCGCGGGTGTCGGGCGGCAATACCTTGCCGTGGCCGAGCGATTGCGCCAGCGGGACGTTGGGTTTTACCGGTTCCGGATCGAGACCCTGCGCCATTAGCCAGATGCGCCGCCCCGGGTTGCCGAAGCGCTTGCCCAACACGCTGATCGGTAACTCTTGTAAATCCGCGCAATGGTGAACCCCGTAGCGCGCGAGTAGGTTTGCAATCCCGTCGTTGACGCCGCACAGCTCGCGCAGCGGGGTGGCGGCCAGGCGCGCGCGCGCCCGCCATGGCGGGATGACGGTCAGGCCGTCGGGTTTCTGCTGGCGCGCGGCAAACTTGGCGGTGGTTTTATCGCCGCTGACACCGATTGAACACAATACGCCGGAATTTTCGTATACCGCTTGTTTGACGCGGCCGGCGGTCGCGCGCGGCCCGCCCCAGAGATGCTGGCAACGGGTGACGTCGAGGAAAGCTTCATCGACCGAAAAAACCTCGATATCCGGAGTGAACTGCGCCAGGGCGCGCATGATATCGGCGGATACCTCGGCGTAGCGCCGCGGCCGGCTGGAAATCCGGATCAGCTGCGGGCACAGTTGCCTGGCCTGTTTGATATGCATGCCCGTCCTGACGCCAAAGGCGCGCGCTTCGTAGGAGCAGGTAATGATGCAGGTGCCGATATCGCCATTGGTCAAGGCCCACCGGTTTGGCCCGCCATTCGGGATGATCAACCTGTTCCACCGAGGCGAAGAAGGCGTTCATATCCGCCAGCAGGATTACCCGCGGCCAGCTGTCGGCGGTTTGCCGTTTCACCGGTAGGATCTGACTTGGCCGATAACTCGGCCCTGAATGGTAATACGAGACGCATCCACGATCCGGTCCCGGTCGGCGCCATTGTCGGCCAACAGCTGAATCCGATCGCCGGCACGGTAACGGATGCGTTTCATGATCACCTGTTCGCGGTCCAGCAAGGCCACGATCAAGTCCCCGTTTTTTGCCCCTTGCTGGCTTTGAACGATGATGAAGTCGCCCGCGAGAATACCCGCTTCGCACATCGAATCGTCGCCCACCCGCAGCGCGTATCGGCCCGGGGCGGTCAACATCGCTAACAGTTCGCTGCGCTGCCGGTCCTCGATGGCCTCGAGGGGAGTACCGGCGGCGACTCGCCCCAGCGAGTGCAGCCCGGGCGGGGGGCGGAGCCGTGGGTTTGTCGATCTGAGGCTGTCGGTTCGTGTACCGGTAATCATCGAATGTTCCATGGTAGGAAATCACTATAGAGAACAAAGCGAGAATTTTCAAGCAAAGTAGCTACCGGCCCCGCGATAGAAAATGCCAATCGGAAAAAAAGGTTTTTTGTCTACTCTTTCACAGTCAGATCGTATATAAAACAGCATTATCCATGCGTTGCAGATAAGAACTTAATGAGTAATAAAGCCTTGATACTCTGTGTGGACGATGAACCGGTCAACCTGGTGATTATGGAAGAGCTGTTGCGTGGTAGCTACGAGTTGACTACCGCCGATTCCGGTAGGGAATGTTTGCATCAGGTCGAACTACGGAAACCTGATTTGATTCTGCTCGACGTCAATATGCCCGATCTGGATGGCCTCGGGACCTGCGAACAATTAAAATCCGATCCTGCAACCAGCGATATTCCGGTCGTTTTCGTTTCCGCGCTGGCCTCGCAGGCCGAGTTGATGGCCGGCTACGAAGCCGGTGGCGACGATTACATCACCAAGCCGTTTAGCGAAGAAATTCTGCGCAAAAAAATCGAGATCGTACTCGCGAGTCAGCACCGCAAGCAGGAACTGAAACAGATTTCCGACCAGGCGGTCGAAGCCCTGATGGACAACCTGAGCACCACCGATGAACTCGGCATGGTGGTCGAGTTCCTGCACCAGTGCCAGACGACAGACACGCTGGACGAACTCGCCAGCAAGGTATTCGATTGTCTGCGAGAGTTCGATCTCGACGGCAGTTTGCTGATCCTGGACGAACCGGAAAACCGGATCTGGTTCAGCGATGACATCGACCGCCCGATGGAAAGTCAAATTCTCGAGAGCTTGCGCGGCCAGGATCGGGTGGTCAACTTCGGCACCCGCCTGGCGATGAACTCCGACCATGTCACGGTGCTGGTGCGCAATCTGCCCTCGGCTCCGGACAAGGTCGATAGCGTGCGCAAGCATCTGGCGATTCTGATCGAAGGCCTGGATACCCGCATTCAATCGATGCAGACGCGGACGCTGCTGGATCGCCGCCGTGAAGTATTGGCGCGAGTGCTGGATTCGACCCGCGAAAGCCTCGCGAATCTCGATCGTACGCATAAACAGCAAAAGGCGCGTTCGGCCAAAATATTGTCGACGATGGGTAAGGATCTGGAAAAATCCCTGGTTCGGCTCAAGCTGAGCGTCCGGCAGGAGGCGGCGCTCAAAAAGCTTATTGAGTCCACCAAGCTTATTGAGTCCACCGCCGAGCAAACCAATGCGGTTTATGACGAATGTCTGACAATCGGCCAGCAATTCCAGGAAGTCATCGACGAATTATCCGGCGTGCTGGATGAATAACTAGGGGAGGGAGAAGGGCGCAACCGAAAACGAGGACGCATTTATTTTCCGGCAATAAGAAAGTAGAACGATGGAAAATAGATGCGTCCCCCTTTTCTGTTGCTGGGGTATATTGCCGCGATTGAATTAACGGCCAAGTTCGCAACATGAAAGACGCAGTTATCGTATCAACCGCAAGAACCCCGATCGGGGTCGCCTTCAAGGGCAGCCTGAACAATATCAAATCTCCGACCATGACGGCGCATGCGATCCGGCATGCCGTCGAGCGCGCCGGGGTTAGCGGCGAGGAAGTCGACGATGTCGTTATCGGCGCCGTATTGACCGCCGGCACCGCGGGCATGAACATCGGCCGTCTGTCGTCGCTAGCCGCCGGTTTGCCGGTATCGGTGGCGGGGCAGACTATCGATCGCCAATGCTCGTCGGGATTGATGGCGATTGCAACCGCGGCCAAGCAAATTATCGTCGATGGCATGGATATCGTCGTCGCCGGGGGCCAGGACAATATATCGGCGGTGCAAAGCCAATATTTTCCGTGGGTATTGGAGCAGGCCGATGCCAATGTCGTGGCGCAGGCGCAACATGCCTACATGCCGATGCTGCAAACCGCCGAATTCGTGGCCGAAAAATTCGGCATATCGCGTGCCGCGCAAGACGAGTATGCATTGCAATCGCAGCTGCGCACCGCTGCCGGCCAGGAAGCGGGCGTTTTCCAGGATGAAATCGTGCCGCTTACCGCCACGCGAGCGATCAAGGACAAGGAAAGCGGGGAGATCAGCTATGCCGATATCACGCTTTCCAGGGACGAAGGCAATCGCCCGCAAACCACGCTCGAAGGCCTGGCCGCGCTCAACCCGGTCATCGAGGGCGGTAGCATTACCGCAGGCAATGCCAGCCAGCTTTCCGACGGCGCCTCGGCTTGCGTCTTGATGGAAGCGAGTCTCGCCGAGAAGCGCGGACTACAACCGTTGGGGATTTACCGCGGCATGGCTGTCGCCGGCAATGAACCCGAGGAAATGGGTATAGGTCCGATTTATGCAATTCCGAAACTGCTGCAAAAACACGGGCTCGGCATAGAGGATATCGATTTGTGGGAAATCAACGAGGCTTTCGCTTGCCAAACGATTTACTGTCGTGATTACCTCGGCATCGACAACGATAAGCTCAACCCTCACGGCGGCGCGATCGCCATCGGCCATCCCTATGGCATGACCGGCGCGCGGCTTACCGGGCATATCCTGCTTGAAGGCCGCCGCCGCGGCGCTAAATTTGTCGTGGTAGCAATGTGTGTCGGTGGCGGCATGGGAGCGGCCGGATTATTCGAGATTGCAGAATGAAAAAAAGCCAATTAATCGTATTCCATATTCTGCCGCTGCTGGTGGTGCTGCTCCCGGCCTTTTGGTTTGTCGTTGTCGGCAATGACCGCTTACTCAAGGGCGAAGCCGGTATTATCGAAAACATGACCGTTTTATTTCTGGTCGTGGCGATCGGCTTCTGCGTTTCCGGAATATCCACCGCCAACCGGCTCGGGCTTCCCGGCCTGGTCAAGGTTTGGCTGTTCATCATGATTTTGGGGTCGGCTTATTTCGCACTGGAAGAAATTTCCTACGGTCAGCACATGTTCGGCTGGGGCACCGCCGACAGCTGGAAGGAGTTGAACGACCAGGATGAGACCAATCTACATAACGTGCACGCTATATTCGACCAGGTGCCGCGGGCATTGCTTACCCTTGGCATTTTGATCGGTGGCATTGTCTTGCCGTTATATCGTTATTTTCGCGGCATCGAGCTGGATCGAGGCGGACGTTTCTACTGGCAATGGCCGACGCTCGACTGTGTCACGATTGGATTACTGGTCATCCTGATCAGGCCGGTGCTATCGGTTGTCGATGTTGATTTCATTAATACGGGTGAAATGAAAGAAAATCTGTTCGCGTTGTTTATACTATTGTATTGCGTTTCAATTCAGCAACGGCTAAAGCTGACGCGTCAGCCGGGCGATGAAGCGGCCAGGGCGTAGCGCGCCGTAATCCACCCGGGAGTTCTTGGAATGAATAAATGTTTGATCCCAACGATTTGTGCTTTCCTGTTTTACGCAAATCATGCCATCGCTGCCAATATTAACTACAGCTATGTCGAGTTGGGATATGTGGAGCTCGAATTGGACGATGTAGACGTTGAGGGAGACGGCTATGAACTAAATGCATCGCTCGGTCTTAGCCAGAGCGTGGCGGTGATCGTGGGATACCAGGATCTCGATCTCGACCGCGATGTCGAGGGCAGTGAGCAAAGCCTGGGATTACTTTATCACAAGCCTTACTCAACGACTGGCGATTTGGTGCTGGGGCTGTCGTTGCTCGAATTCGAACTGGATCCGCCGACGGGTGAAACCCTGGATGAATCGGGTAACGAATTTATCTTAGAAATCAGGAGCAGAAGCGGAAACGCTTCCGAATACACCCTGGGATTTGTGCGCCGGGAAATCGATGGTGATTCCGATTCCGGCTATAACTTCGGCATTGTTACCGGATCACCGCAGGGATTTCAGTTCGTACTGGACTATACCGATACCGACGACAGCAAATCCATCTTGCTGGGGCTGCGCTCCGGTTTTTAGTGGCGCGTTCGAGGCTCCGTCCAACGGAAGTAGCGCGGATGTTAACCGCAGCCAGGCCCGGATTCTGGTTTGACTCGACGCATGAAACGGAATGACGCAACGCCGGCGCGCCACGCAATCGAGCCGCGTTTCACCGACCGCAGAATCGACCAGCGGTGCCTGGTAGTTCCGCCGCATCTACCGCCGGCGCCGCAAGGCGTGTTGCCGCCAGCCCGGCCTGGCGGCCCGCAATCCCCGGTTATATCTAATCGACTCTTAGTTTGAGCTGTTAATACCACCGCCAGCGTAATCGATACAGCCTGCTATACTCATTTGGCATTCATTGTGAGTAAAAAAACAAGGAGTCAGAGATGAGTGATATCTACGCGACGCCGGAAGCAGATCTTGCACAAAATATCGATGCTAATCGCAGCGGCGGAAATATCGACGATGCGATCGCCGGCAATTTCGAAGTCAACATGCTCGAAACGCTGGGCGAAGCATGGCGCGGGCTTAAGGGATTTAAACTCAAGTGTTTGATTGCGTTATTGCTTTACCTTGTCGTGTTCATCGGGGTCGGCATCGGCTTCGGTATCTTCAGCTCTATTATTGCCCGCACCGGGGCGGATATTATTGCCCGCACCGGGGCGGATCCGAGCGTGATCGGCATCCTGAGTTGACATGGTCCAATAGATTGATACCACCCAGTTAAGAGATAATGAAACTTAACTGAGGTAACGATTAATGACAACGAGAAAGAAATATTCGAAAGAATTCAAACTGGACGCAGTCAGTCT